>Ga0224501_10001840_pt1 | contig 16562 bp, 14 predicted proteins | sample SF_Oct11_sed_USG_4_FD_169105 | JGI IMG/M metagenome (GOLD analysis project Ga0224501, IMG submission 169105) | Sediment microbial communities from San Francisco Bay, California, United States - SF_Oct11_sed_USGS_8_1 | ecosystem: Environmental > Aquatic > Marine > Sediment | place: USA... | reverse complement strand
GGAAGTTCAGCTCTTACGTGGTGAAGTTGAACTACAAACGCATACTCTAGAAAGCATCAAAAAGAGACAGCGCGATCTATATGTCGATATCGATCGACGCCTGGTTAAGATTGAAAGAAGCGCAACAGCGGGTACAACAATATCTTCTCCTGCGACAACTAAACCAGACTCAGCAGATGCAGAGACTAAGAATGGACAGAAAACTGCAACAGCTAAAAAGTCTTCAAACTCGATCATTAAGGAACAAAAAGCATATCAAAGCGCATTTGATTTGCTGCGTGAACTACGTTATCGCGAATCGGTTGTCGAGTTTAGAAAATTTCTGAAAAAATATCCTGACGGTCGTTATGCGCATATTGCTCAGTATTGGCTCGGGGAAGCCAACTATGCACAAAGAAATTTTAAATCAGCGATCAAAGATTATAATCGCCTTGTTTCACAATACCCCAAGACGCCTAAAGCTGCTGAAGCCATGTTAAAAATTGGTTATAGCTATTATGAAATTAAAGATTATAAAAATGCTAAAAAAAGCCTGCAACAACTGATAGACACCTACCCTAAGTCAACCGAATCAGGTCAGGGAAAAAATCTGATCGCTAAAATCAATAAAAAGCTCAAGTAGGAATTTGACCTGCTTTGTGTCTTATCCAGAAACGTATGCTGGAATAAAAAATAAACTCAATGTCGACTGAGCCAGACGAAAATCGTTTACGTATCACTGAGATATTTTTCTCTTTACAGGGAGAAGCATCGACGGTGGGTATTCCAACAATCTTTATTCGCTTAACAGGGTGTCCACTTCGCTGTCAGTATTGCGATACAGAATATGCTTTTCAGGGTGGTTCCTGGCAATCACTTGAACAGGTTCTTTCTTCTATTCAGCAATATCCCACTCGATATGTGACAGTAACTGGCGGTGAGCCACTGGCTCAGAAAAATTGTCTGGTGCTATTGAAGGCTCTCTGTGACAAGCAATATATTGTGTCATTAGAGACCAGTGGTGCAATGGATGTTTGTACTGTTGATCCGCGGGTGGGCAAAGTTATGGATGTCAAAACGCCGGGCTCGGGTGAGTCGGAAAAAAACCTGCAACAGAATATTGCCTGTCTTACAGACAAGGATCAGATAAAATTCGTGATTTGTGATCGACAGGATTATGAGTGGTCTAAACAATTTCTTGAAAATATAAAGTTACCAGCTGCCTGTGAAATACTTTTTTCCGCCTCAGCGAATCAATTGGCTGCAGATACGCTGGCCGACTGGATTCTCGAGGATGGCCTGGCGGTACGCTTACAAATTCAATTACATAAGTACCTCTGGGGTGATAGCCAGGGAAGATAATAAATCTGGAATATTTAAATGAAAAAAGCAGTTGTCCTTGTTTCAGGTGGCCTCGACTCAGCAACGACGCTCGCACTTGCGCAAGAGCAGGGTTTTGCCTGTTATGCCCTGAGTTTTGATTATGGTCAACGTCATCGCTGTGAATTAGACTCGGCAATAAAAATTGCCCTGGCGAATCATGTTGTTGAACACAAACAGGTAAAATTGAATTTAAATGACATAGGGGGATCGGCCTTAACCGATCAAACTATCGATGTTCCTCATCAGGCCTCTGAGGGTATCCCGGTCACCTATGTCCCGGCACGGAACACCGTCTTTTTATCAATTGCACTGGGTTGGGCTGAGGTTCTGGGCGCGCAGGATATCTTTATTGGTGTTAATGCTGTGGACTATTCCGGTTATCCGGATTGTCGGCCTGAATTCATTGATGCCTTTGCCAGGCTGGCTAACCTGGCCACTCGCGCAGGTGTGGAAGGTGGAAATTTTAATATTAATACACCGCTGATTAATCTCAGTAAGGCAGAAATTATCCAGCAAGGTTTACGCCTTGGCGTGGACTATGCCATGACCATATCCTGCTATGAACCCGATTCAACTGGTCGTGCCTGCGGAAGCTGTGATGCATGCCGGCTCCGCAAGGCAGGATTTTCAGATGCCGGTGTCAAAGATCCTACTACATACATATAACCATTAAATAAATATGTATACTTGCCGATACTGTGAATTGTTCTGTGGCTTCGGCTATAATGCCGCGTCGCCCGGATAGGGCTCAACGAATTTCTAGTTAATTTTGAGGACATCAGTATGAGTTTTGATAGTTTCGCGTCTGCTCACTCCATGGTGCTCTGGCTTGCCTTTGGCATTGCTGTGGTTATGGGTGCAGTTGTTAACAAGACTAATTTTTGTACCATGGGTGCCGTCTCTGATCTCGTTAATATGGGAGATAAAGGACGTTTACGCGCGTGGATTATGGCCATGGCGGTTGCCTTACTCGGCGTAACCTTCATTGAAGCAGCGGGCATTCTGAGTGTTGACTCAACTCGTCCTCCTTACCGTGGTAGCAGCTTTGCCTGGCTGGAATACGCTGTTGGCGGAATTCTGTTTGGTATTGGTATGACTCTGGGTAGTGGTTGCGGTAACAAGACACTAATTCGTATTGGTGGCGGTAACATCAAATCAATAATCGTCTTTATCGTTATCAGTATCTGTGCCTATTTTATGATTAATCCATTCCCGGGCACTGATGACACTATTTACTCTATGCTGTTCTATCCCTGGACAAATGCAGCAACCGTTTCTCTTGCGGGCTCTCAGGATGTAGGTAGTTTTGTCTCACGAGCAATTGGCACTGATGCCGGTTCTATGCGTCTAATTCTGGGTATTCTCGTTGGTGCTCTATGTTTGATGTTTGTTTTCAAGTCAGAAGAATTTCGTCAGAGTGGCGACAATAAGCTGGCTGGACTGGTGATTGGTCTGTGTGTGATTGGCGCCTGGTATGTCAGTGGTGCTTTTGCCACCATTACAGCTGATGGTGAAACCCATTCCTGGGTCAAATTTGCAAGTAATGACATCTGGTCAATGATGGCGGAAGGTAAAGCACCAAGCGGTGTTGCGGTTCAGTCATATACCTTTATTAATCCCATCGGCGAAATGACCGGTTATCTTGTTAATGGTATGTCTGGCTGGAAAGGTAATACTTTAACATTCGGCATGGCAGCAGCGCTGGGAGTGATTGTAGGTTCCCTGATCTGGGCCATCATTTCTAAAGGCTTCCGCATTGAATGGTTTGTCGATATGAAGGATTTTGTCACTCACCTGATTGGTGCTGTGCTGATGGGTATCGGTGGTGTTCTGGCTTTGGGTTGTACCGTTGGTCAGGCTATTACTGGCGCATCTACACTGGCTGTAGGCTCATTTATCGCCTTTGCCAGCATCGTTTTTGGCAGTGCTTTAACCATGAAAATCCAGTATTACAAGCTGGTGTATGAGGAAGAGGCTACCTTTGGCAAAGCTCTTATTACTTCATTGGCCGATATGAAGCTGGTACCAAATAGTTTGCGCAAGCTGGACGCCGTTTAATTTCAGAATTAGCCATTTTTCGGGCTCGACTGGCTTGCCATTCCAGTCGAGTCCGGTAAAATGCGCGCTTCTTTTGTACACCCATTTATGGGCCGTTAGCTCAGTCGGTAGAGCAGTTGGCTTTTAACCAATTGGTCGTAGGTTCGAATCCTACACGGCCCACCATCTTTTACTTGTTAGTCAGAGTCTTTATTGATCTTCATAAATCTGACTACGAGTTAATTTTTGTTCAGGAAAATTTGAGCTAGAATTAAGCGCTTATTCGGACTCAAGTCTCCCAGCATTGACCAGACAATATGGTATGACCATCGACGTTTGAGTTTGCGATATAATATTAGTAATAACTAATATTTGATGCTTAAAATAGCATTTTGAACATCTTTATTTCGTTTTAAACATTATAATATTTAAGGACATAATATGATTCATCGCTTGTTTCCATTTCTAAGCTGGATTAATGAAGTACGCGATCCAGCGGTTTTTAAAGCCGATATGATCGCTGGAATAACGGTGGCACTGGTATTGATTCCTCAATCCATGGCCTATGCCCAATTAGCCGGATTACCAGAGGTGTTTGGCCTCTATATTTCTTTCCTCCCAGTGATGATTGCAGCCCTGTGGGGCTCGTCTCGTCAGTTGCAAACGGGTCCCGTTGCAGTGGTCTCATTGATGACGGCGACAGCCCTCGCAACCGTTGTGGGCGGCACAGCGCAGTCCAATCCGGAGCTTGCGGCGCAATATATTCCGCTGGCTATGCTCATGGCCCTGATGGTTGGTCTTTTTCAGCTCTTTCTGGGCGTATTCCGTCTTGGTGTAGTGGTGAATTTTCTCTCGCATCCTGTGATTGTTGGGTTTACTAACGCTGCGGCGATGGTTATCGGTCTTTCTCAGTTATCAAAGATTTTTGGTGTGTCTATGCCTGGAGCACCTAGCGATCATTTTCTGTCTGTGCGTATCTGGGGAGTGGTTCAACAGCTTGGGATGACGCATTTGCCAACCCTGCTGATGGGGCTGGGGGCATTTGCCTTGATGTGGGGCATGAAGCGCTATGTACCCAAATTGCCTGGGGTTCTGGTTGCTGTTGTGCTTACAACACTTTTGAGCTGGATGATTGGATTTGAGCATATTGGTGGCAGTGTGGTTGGTTCGATTCCGCAAGGTTTACCTGGCTTCCAGTTGCCCGCACTTGATATGGAAATGGTCAGCATTCTGTTTCCTAGTGTCATTGTGATTTCGCTGGTTGGATTTATGGAGGCGATCTCTATCGCCAAGGCAATGGCCGCAAAGACCAAACACCGAATTGATCCGAATCAGGAACTGATTGGACAGGGCCTGGGTAATATTACCGGTAGTTTCTTCCAGTCCTATCCAGCATCAGGTTCATTTTCGCGCTCAGCGGTAAATCTGAATGCCGGGGCTAAAACGGGTTTCTCATCTTTTGTCACTGCAGCAATTGTCGTGATTACTCTGCTGTTTTTAACACCACTGCTTTATCATTTACCAAAGGCAACACTGGCTGCTGTCATCATGATGGCCGTGTTTGGTCTAATTAATTTCAAGGCCATTAAACATGCATGGAAAGCGAATAAACATGATGGTATCGCATCATTTGTCACGTTTGTCGCTACACTCGGTTTCGCGCCACACCTGGATCAGGGCATTCTTATTGGCGCTGGACTGGCGATTATTCTGTATCTGTTCCGCACAATGAGCCCACGCGTGGCCTTTCTTGGACGCCATTTGGACGGCACGATGCGCGATATTACGGTTCATCCCGATTTGCCGACGGATAAGCGTGTTGTTGTTATGCGTTTTGATGGTTCGCTTTATTTCGCCAATGTTTCTTATTTTGAGGATGCCTTACTGGAAGCAGCCGCGGATAACAAAGAGGCTCGTTTTATACTTGTTGTCGGCGATGGCATTAACCAGCTCGATGCTTCAGGGGAAGAAGTCTTACGTCATGTGGTCGAACGTATGAGAGACAGCGGTATTATTGTCGTCTTTAGCGGTCTCAAGCGCCAGGTGCTCCGTGTGATGCATCGAACCAAACTGTTTGACATCATTGGCAGGGAAAATATATTTGCCACTGAAGATATGGCACTTGAATCAATCTATGAGCGAATTAACACGCTTGAGCCTGAAAAGGAACAGGAACAACCGCTGATGCCGAATATCTTTCAGGGCAAGGAAAATACCTCGCAGATATAAAAATAGCTTAAGCAAAAAAAGCCCGGCATTGCCGGGTTTTTTATTGGGGTTGTTAATTAAAAGAATATATTAGCTTTAATTAATTTAAGGATGGAAGTCCTGGCAATCAGAGCGTGGAGAGGACTTTTAGTATCAGCATAAGCGGATTTATTACCTGGACGATAGTATTGAAGTCAGTAAGCAGAATACCGTTTCAGATTGACAAATATTTGCATAAAAAAAAGCCCGGCATTGCCGGGCTTTTTCCATTTCTGTTGATAAGAAATTATTGGCGAACACCTGGCGCGTTGATTGCAATGCCATTGCTCATGTAAGTATGGAAGTATTCCAGTGCAACATAATCCGGATGCTGTTTACCATCTTTTGGTTTTAGAGGCTTGGCACGAACCATTTTGTTACAACCACCGTAACGGCGTTGCACAGTACCCAGACCAGATAGTTCTGGGTTGCCACCGCCACCTTGCCATTTCTTACGATAGACAGGGAAGTGAGATGTCTGACCCAGAGCAGGGCTCAGTTTCATAGTACGTAACATGACGCCTGGGTTGTATACATGGCAGTCAGCGCAGGAGAAGTTCAGCTGGCCACGTTTCGCATAGAAGAAGCGTTTGCCCTGGTTGTAGATTTTTGTTGCCGCACCAGCAGGTACTTTAACATTGGTCTTTTTGCCACGTGAGGTGTAGGCCATATAAGCAGCAATCGCAGCAAATTTACCTTTACCGTATTTCAGCTTCTCTTTTTTGGTGTCTACGCCATTCTTTTTCAGACAGGCCATCAGATCACCTTCCAGAGTATGAACTTTGCCACCCTTAAACATTGGATAGTTTTGTTTGATGCCAATACCTTTGTTTGGGAAACATTTAGCAACTTTATATTTATTGAAAAGTTTCTTGCCGATATCGACAGCAGGTTCATAGGGAGGAAACTCTTCCATCGCTTCCCATTCAACACGACGGTCCTTGTCGATGGCATATACGCCATTACCATATTCGTTCAAAGGCACACCTGGGAATTTCTTAAACATGTGGGCCTGCAGTTTTTTCAGATCTGACTCTGGCGAAGCCAGCGACACCATAGGTGCAGCAATTAGCATAGCCATAGCAGCGATAATAAATTTTTTCATTTTCATTAACTCCTGTTCCTCAGTTTGATTCAGGTCGTGTCGTTCGTTTAAACGGGATTATTTCTCCGACCTTTGTTATCAACCTAAATAATCTTAACTAATCGACAGTTTGTACGTTGAAGAATAAATTAAGATTTGTTTATAAATGCTACAGGGTGTGCACCCACTCAGCAATATCATCGATATCTTTTCCAGAGAGGATGTTGTGCTTACCAAACGGAGGCATAAACGAGTTTGGATTTGCCTTGGTTGGATCAGCAATCTGAGCACGTAGTTTCTTTTTATCAGGATAACGTGCTTTCATAGCTACAAGTGGTGGACCTGCATTACCAGGCATGTTCGCGCCTTTGTATGCGTGGCAGGATGTACAATTGCCTTTTTTACGGTCTTCAGCAAGTTTTTTACCGTTCTCTGCATCGGCAGCACCTGCACTGACTGGTGTTAGCATAGTGCCGAGTACCATGGCAACTGCACTTGCAGCCAGGATAAGTTTGGCGGGTTTCCGCATGGGTTTCCTCCTCGTCTGTGTCACAAAACTCAGCTATCGCTGAATGAAGAAATATTATTAGTTTCGCACCACTACCGAAATAGTTAGGTAGTGTTACATAGGGCCCTAGGATACAGGAAAGGTATGCAATGACAAGTACTGACTTGATAATTAGATAATTAGTAAAAACTTATATATTAATGTTGAAGGTATAGGCTTCTCAATTTTCTTTAATCTTTATGGAGTAACGATAATCTGGGATTGATAGAGTTTGATTTTTGCATCTAGTTGGCTATTTCGAAAAAAGTTATCGGTGTTGCTCGTTTTTATTGCCAGTTTAATCTGTTGAATTGCCTCATGAATCTGGCCACTACGAAAATAGTATTCACCCATGGCTTCATGGGCTGCGCTTTTATTTCCAATCGCGGACTCGGAACGAGCTAAAAAACGATAAAGCTCCGGGTTGTCAACGGGATCGCGCATATATTCGGTCAGCAACTGGCGGGCTTTTTTGAAATGCTCTTCTTCAACCAGAAATTTCGTGTAGTAGTAAGTGATGACCTTGTTGTTTGGATAAACTTTCAGCGCTTTGGTAAATATGCTATTTGCGGCCTGGTGATTTTTAGATTTTGCTTCCAGTTGTGCCTGGGTGACCAGATAAGCAATTCTTTGAGGGTCCTTTTTGAGTAAGGAGTTGATAATTTCTCTTGCCGGATTAAATTTCTTAGCCTGTATTAAGGCGAGTGCGTAACCATATTGCTCGGCCTGTTTATTTTGGTAATTCCCATTTTTGAGATTTTTGGCAAATTCAGTAACCGCATTATTTTTATTGTCATTGGCCAGGGCGCGAATGCGTGCGCGAGTATGGTGAAAGTCATTTTCAATTTGGAGAGGTGGACTAGGTAATTGTGCGGCACGGCTTTTGGCATCAGAAATTCGAGAGGTATTGACCGGGTGTGTTCGGAGAAATTCTGGCGCCTGCGGCCCATAGAGCCGACTTGCCTTTTCCATTCGGTCAAAGAATGTCGCCATTGAAGAAGGCGAGTAGCCAGCATTTGCGAGCATATTAATTCCAATACGATCAGCTTCTTTTTCATTGCCTCGGGTAAAGTTGATCTGTGATTGAGCAAGCCCGGCAGCTGTGGTGGCAAAAGCCGCTTCAGCAAGTTGACTATCACCTCCACCAAGAATCATAGCTGCAATCAGAGCTGCAACAATTGGCAGTTGTTGATCACCGACCTCATAAGCGCGGGCATGGTGTCGTTGGGTCACATGAGCGATTTCATGAGCAAGCACTGAGGCAAGCTCACTTTCTGATTCAGCCGCCATAATCAAACCGTAATTGACCCCAATAAAACCGCCGGGTAGGGCAAAGGCGTTGATTTGCTTATCATTAATCATATAAAAGCGGAAATGTTGGGCCCCATCCTGAGTCTCTGCGATGAGTTTATAGCCCAGATGATTAATATAGGCTTCAAGAATAGGATCAGAAATAATACCACCAGCGCGTCGAATATTACGAATCACCGCTTCGCCGGTCTGTTTTTCTTCTGTGGGACTAATAATCGCATCAGCCGAGTTTCCCATTTCCGGGATTAGAATTTTCTCTGTTTGTGCATGTGCCAGACTGGCAAAAAATATCACGAAAATGAGAGGTAAGAGATGTACAGATATCGGCATATATAAGGTTAATCAGATTTTTTCATTGACCAGGGGAGTTATGCACTTGCAAACTCGCCGAGCCATTATTAGGTTCCTGGCAGCTTGATTCAGTATATTAAAATTTAACCGTTTTAGGACAATTTAAATTGGATATTTATCGAAATATAAATTTAATTTTATGTTATCGATGGATTCAATTATTAAAAATATAGAAAATCACCACATTAAAAACCATATAATATATGTGTTTAATGGTTGTTCAATTTGTATTTATGAAATAGATTTAGGAAAAAAGGCTTGTCATGAACAAGATAAATATCATATAAGTATGGTTTTAAATTCTAATACACTTTCGAGTATACTACTCCCCAATTAAATTTTTCGTTACTTAAGGAGAAACAAATGTCTGCGTTTGATCAAGAACTTGACGCTTCAGGTTTAAATTGTCCACTGCCTATTCTGCGTGCCAAGAAAACTCTGGCTGGTATGTCTGGCGGTCAGGTATTACACATTATTGCGACTGATCCCGGTTCAGTAAAAGATTTTGAAGCATTTTCAAAACAAACAGGAAATGAATTGATGGAATCAAAAGAAGAAGGTGGTAAATTTTTCTTCCTGATCAAAAAATCATAAGTCAGTTCATGTCCATTACTTTTATTCAGCAGAAATGCTGAATAATGGTTTCAGGATTAAAAAAAACCCGCTTTATGCGGGTTTTTTTGTTTCTTTACAGAGCTAAGACTTCAGAAGTTCCAATTTAATTGTGCGCTTAAGATACTAACTTCTGATTCATAACTACCACGTAAAGTCGCATTTGTTCCATTTGTTCGATTTATTTCAACATCATCCACAGATATCATGGCATAGCCGACATCAACACTCGTTTCTTTTGAGATTGTGTAGCCTAAGCCAACGGTTAGCCAGGTTCGATCTGCGTCAGGTACACGTGGCGAAGCTCTTTCCGCTGAGGGGACAGGGGATTCATCCATCGCATAACCAAATCTGAGCTTCATTTTATCATTCATACGATAAGTACCACCCACTGAGATACGACTTGCATCTTCCCATTCCAGTTCTTCAACGGAATCTGGTGTATTGACTGAAGGGAAACTGATACGCAGCTCTGGCAGGCTGGACCATTCGGTTACAGTATAGTCAGCCATAATTTCCCAGCTGTCATTTAACTTATGGTGATAACTAAGAGACCAGCTCGCAGGTAGTTCGGCAGTTGCGGCGGCAGCTGAATCACCATAAAGCCCGCCAGCGAGAAGGACAGGATGAATGTCAGTAAAATCTGCTGTGCCGGTTAGTTCGTGCTTAATCGCAGAGCGGTAGGCGAATCCGAGTCGACCTGCATCATTTATTTGATACATCATCCCGAAATTAAAGCCCCAGGCCGATCCATCACCTGAAATGACAGCGGTACCATCATTAGTTGTTGGAGTACCTGCACAGGCTGCAAAAACACCAAAGCCAGGTATTCCGCTAGCAGCAAGTCCAGAACAAAGAGTGGGTTGGTCGATATTGGATGACAGGGTGACCTCAGCAGTCTGGTAATTAAGGCCGAACCCGAAGGAAAGTTGATCACTCATCTTATAGGAAATTGCAGGGTTTAAATTGATCGTGACTATCTCTGATTTTAAAGCATGATAGCGACCGACCCAGCCTTCCTGGTAATTGGTTGAGTTGCCAAATGGTGCATTGACCCCAAATCCAAAATCCAGTTTGGAGTTAATGTTGTTGGTATAGAAAAAGTTCGGTACAAACGCATCTTCGCCTGCATCACCACCATTACCGCCGCTGATTGGGACAACTCCAGCAACGTTTGAGCCATTGTTGGTGAAAGTCATTTCAGGCTGGATGATATGGCCTGCAGCGGTTATTTGGTGCTTTTGTAGTCGAGACATGCCTGCTGGATTAAAGTAGACAGTTGATGCATCTTCAGCGACGGCGCTTCCGCCTGCATAAGCATTGCCAAGTCCGCTGACCCCGTTTTCGATAATTGCAAACCCAGCCGCATGCGCTGAAAGTGGTAAAGCGGATGAACAAATTAGAATTAACCCAGATGAAGTAATATTGAGTTGGCGTTTCATTATAAATCTCCTTTTCCCCGTTATTATAATGTGTATATAGGCGTCTATATCCGTGATTAAGTTACATAGTGACTTAATTTTATTTTATTAAATAAGTCAGAACTATTTACTATTTAGCCGATGAGGTCAATTCTTTCTAATAATGTATAGATTTTGAATGGGTGGGAGTTGAGTGAATCTCTATATTGATTTAAAAATAAAACACAAACCAAAGCTGGGTTGGTTTGAAGAGAATCACCGAGCGCTAAAAGGTACTTGAAAAACTGAATTTTAGTAACCAAGGGTATCAATAAGCTATTACCTTATGGGCACTCAGTGTTTTAGTCTCATGTGTGACTATACGTACATACTCTTGATGACGTTAGAAAAATAATGTACCCATAGCGCGCTGGTTAAATTTTAGCCGGATATCAATATGCCTAAATTGTTGCTATATATTAACTTAAGGTAGTTGTTTTATAACAATAAATGATATTCAGCGCGTCATGAGAAAACAATACTGTGAGGAGATGAGTTACATGAACATGTTACATAAAAAATTAATCAGCATGACGGCGGTGGCCTGTATGGTTACACCGCTTGCAGCAAATGCAACAAATGGTATTTTGCCTTTTGGTAATGGTATGGTTGCCCATGGTTTTGGCGGTGCGGGTATAGCGAATGCATCTGAAACCATGTCTGGCGTAGATAACCCAGCGTTAGTTTCCAATACAAGTGAACAATGGACAATCGCTGGTTCAGTATTTATGCCTTATCGTTCTGCTGATCCTGGATCAGGCACTTATGTTGAAAGTGAATCAAATTTCTTCATAGTTCCTCAAGGCGGTTACACTTCCAATATCAGTAGCACTATGGACTATGGTGTCCTCCTATACGCAATGGGTGGTATGAACACAGACTATCCAGATGCGAGTCAGTTTAACTCTTTATTACCCGCTACACGCGTGGGCATGGATTTATCAGGACTTGTTATCGCTCCAACGCTTAGTTTTAAAATTGATGATAGTTCTTCTATCGGTGCTTCATTGTTAGTTGGCTATGCAAAGCTAGAAACTGAAGGTCCTGGTGTTGGCGGTTTCCCTGGGAATGAAAGTGACACTACAACGGGTTACGGCTTTAAACTTGGTTATCACGTGAAGGCAGGAGAAAGCACAACCATTGGCGTTATTTATCAGTCTGTTATTGATATGGGCGAAATGTCTTTCTGCGATTCTATTTTTGCTGGTCTGAAAGCAACAGGTAAAGACTGCTCAATTGATATGCCTGACCAGTATGGCGTCGGTGTTACGCATAAGTTAAATAAAACCTGGATGCTTGTTGCTGACATATTGCAGGTAAACTGGTCAAATGTTGATGTTTTTGCGCATGGCTTTGCGTGGGAGGATCAAACAATATATAAAATCGGTGCCGAATACGATATGGGTGGAGGAAATGCTCTCCGGTTTGGTTATAACTACGGTAAATCTCCAATCAAAGACTCAGGTGTAGGCCTAAATCTTCTTGCACCAGCAGTAACTGAAACCCATTATGTTGCTGGTTATGGAATGAAGTTAGACTCTAAAAGTGAGTTGAATATGTACTTTGCCTATGTTCCTGAAACTGAACAGTCGGGTACGGCTTACCAAGGTTCACCTCCAACACCAATTCCAGGTGCGACTGCTAGAGTAAAAATGAATCAATATGCATTAGGTGTTGGTTATAACGTTCGTTTCTAGTTAGTATCAGAAAATTGTTAAACTAAAAAAAGGCCATGCAGATGCATGGCCTTTTTGATTTTGTATTGAGTAAAATGTTATGGATTAACGGGTTCTGCAAGCACGGTCATATCAGCTTTTAACCCGGTAGCAGTGTTACCGGCCCATTCGATGCTAAAGCCATCACCTGAATCATTAATCGGTGCTCCTGCCGTAGCATCGAGTCCTAATGATCCACAGCCTGATCCTGCAACAGGGCTAGCAGGTGTGGTGTAATCTATACACTGAACATCGCCACCCGAACCAATATTGTTATTGTCAGCATGGCCTGTTGAGGTATCGGCAATACTACCTGACTCGCTCAAAAAGAAGGCGTTAACATTGCTTGTTGTCTTGTTACCATGCACCGCTGTACGGAACCCATAAACTGTTCCAGTTTTATTATAGGAGCGCACTAGCCAGATTTTGTAGGTTTCGCTGGATGCAGTCTGGAACTTTGCAACAAAGTATTCATTACCTGTTGAAACACCCGGTTCATTCACCATGTAGAGCTCCAGTCGGGCGTCCGCACTATCAGTCGTGTCGTAGTAGACCTCAATATTCCGCTGAACACCTGCAGTTGGATTACTTTCACCCATGTTCATACGAATCCAGCCAACCGTGTTACTACAGTTAAACTCGATATTGAAAAAGGTTGTGCCATCGAATTTAACCACGACACGTTTTTCATATTTGCCTCCTGCCCCCGTATATCCAGCGGGTATTGTTTTTAGTGGTGGTTCAAAGTACATGGTATATGTACCATTGCCTTCTTCAACCATGCTCGCACTACCCGTATCGGGCACCGAATCACAAGATGAATAACCGGCACTTGTTAGGCCACCGCCCAATGCCGTTGGGCCCGTGATCTGGCGAATCATACCAAGGAAGCCACCATCAGGCCCTTCCATGCCCTGTGGGTAGCCATTTGGTGCACCATTGATAAGAAAATACATAAATCGTAAATGCTGCGGTAGTTTTCCATCCCCACCAGTCAGAATATCATTTGCCTGGGCATGTTTGATAAAACTGATTCGGTCAAATACTTGCGCCAGACTATCATCTGATTGAGTTTGAGAGGGTGCCTGAATGTTAAGGTTAAAAATACTCAGCATCAGAATCAGGACTGAGGAGAAAAAAATGTGTTTGGGGTTTGTGTTTACTTTCATGTGACTGTTCCTCTTGAATTCTACTAGTTAATACAACTTTCGCCGCCGCAATTAACCTCGGGCGAAGGCAGAGGGGCCGATGAACTGTCACTGCTGCAACCAGCGACTCCGAAGAACATAAGCATCAGAGCACTGATGACGAGCTGTTTTACATAATTTACTTGCATGATGTTTCTCCAACTTTGACTCAGATATCAACAGCTGCATTTTTTTGTGAGTGGAAATACCGCTGCGCTAACTGTTCTTATTGGCAAATCTGCATTTTGATTTGAGGGGATAAAACAAGATTTTACGAAATGTTACCGAGATGGATGAAAAGTAGGGATAAGCCTCTCAGCGATCCGTAATTTCATGATTTTTGTTTGCAAATCGGGTAAGCTAAGCGCCCTTTTAGGTGCCAGATTCAGAGATAATACCCGCAACATTTAACAAGAATTTTCATTTGTGATTGATAAAGATTGAGGAAGTCCATGTTCAATAAAAAAATGACCATCGCCAGCTTCGACAAGGAACTGGCAGACGCTATCGGCCATGAAGTCACTCGTCAGGAAGAGCATATCGAGCTGATTGCTTCGGAAAATTACGCCAGCCCACGTGTGATGGAAGCACAGGGCTCAGTACTGACGAATAAGTATGCCGAGGGCTATCCCGCCAAGCGTTATTACGGTGGTTGTGAGAATGTGGACGTGGCCGAGCAACTGGCCATTGACCGGGTAAAACAGCTGTTTGGTGCCGATTATGCCAATGTTCAGCCCCATTCAGGCTCGCAGGCCAATGCTGCGGTCTATTTTGCCTTATTACAGCCCGGCGACACAGTCCTCGGTATGAGTCTGGCGCATGGCGGACATCTGACCCACGGTGCCAAGGTCAGCTTCTCTGGGAAATTGTTTAATGCGGTTCAGTATGGTCTGAATGAAGAGACGGGCGAAATCGATTACGACCAGGTCGAGCAACTGGCCAAAGAGCATAAGCCGAAAATGATCGTGGCTGGTTTCTCAGCCTATTCACAGATCGTGGACTGGCAGCGTTTTCGTAAAATTGCCGATGAAGTCGGCGCCTATCTGATGGTCGATATGGCCCATGTGGCTGGATTAATTGCGGCGGGTGTTTATCCAAATCCGATACCCCATGCCGATGTGGTGACTTCGACTACACACAAGACTTTGCGTGGTCCTCGTGGCGGTATTATTCTGTGTAAATCCAATCCTGAGCTGGAGAAAAAATTCAATTCCATGATTTTCCCGGGTACTCAGGGGGGGCCGCTGATGCATGTGATCGCCGCTAAGGCAGTGGCCTTCAAGGAGGCACTGGATCCTGAATTCAAAACCTATCAGCAGCAAGTGGTGAAGAACGCCAAGGCCATGGCCAGTGTCTTCATCGATCGAGGCTTTGATGTGATCTCAGGCGGGACTGAAAACCACCTGTTTCTGGTTAGCTTCATTGAGCAGGGCCTGACCGGCAAGGATGTCGATGCCTGGCTCGGTGCCGCGAATATTACCATCAATAAAAACTCGGTACCCAATGATCCCCAGTCACCCTTTGTGACCAGTGGAATCCGTGTTGGTACACCGGCCATCACCACCCGTGGCTTTGGCGAGACCGAAGCAGGTCTATTGGCGGGCTGGATGTGCGACATTATTGACTCCAGGGGTGACCAGGCCATGATTGAAAGCACCCAGGGCAAGGTGCTGGATATCTGTCAGCGTTACCCGGTATATGCCGATTAATCTGGGCGGTAAGTTGTCCAGGAGTCCCGTACATGCACTGTCCGTTTTGTGGAGCCGAAGACACCAAAGTCATTGATTCGCGTTTGGCGGGTGAAGGCACGATGGTGCGTCGTCGACGTGAGTGCCTGACCTGTAGTGAACGCTATACTACATTCGAGACGGCCGAACTGGTCATGCCCAGAGTGGTGAAAAATGATGGCCGGCGCGAACCCTTCGATGAGGAAAAATTGCGTAGCGGTATCTGGCGTGCCCTTGAAAAAAGACCGGTTGATACCGAAGAAGTAGAATCCTCGGTCAGTCATATCCTTAAACGTATTCGTGCCACAGGTGAGCGCGAGATTCATTCAATGAAACTGGGTGAGTGGGTTATGTTGGCGCTGCGCGATCTGGATCAGGTGGCCTATGTCCGCTTTGCCTCGGTGTATAGAAGCTTTCAGGATGTGAATGCCTTTGAAGAAGAAATTGAACGTCTTCGGCAGGAGCCCAGTCCTGAGGAAAAGAAACAACAGCATTCACTCTTACCTGATGAAGAATAACAAGAGACAAATGTGTGACTGAATTTTCAGCAACAGACTATGAATCTATGACCCGTGCCCTGCAGCTGGCACAAAAGGGGCTCTATACAACACACCCGAATCCCAGAGTCGGTTGTGTATTGGTCAAAGAAGGACAGATTGTCGGTGAAGGCTGGCACGAATATGCGGGTGGCCCACATGCCGAAGTTAATGCATTACAGCAGGCCGGTGATAAGGCCAAAGGTAGTACCGTTTATTTAACCCTGGAACCCTGTTCTCATCATGGACGTACGCCACCCTGTTCACTGGCGTTGATCGAAGCAGGTGTGTCAAAGGTCATCTCGGCCATGCAGGATCCAAATCCGCTTGTAGCTGGTTCGGGGCTATCGCAACTTAGAGATGCAGGCATTGAAGTTGTAACCGGG
>Ga0224501_10001839_pt1 | contig 16574 bp, 7 predicted proteins | sample SF_Oct11_sed_USG_4_FD_169105 | JGI IMG/M metagenome (GOLD analysis project Ga0224501, IMG submission 169105) | Sediment microbial communities from San Francisco Bay, California, United States - SF_Oct11_sed_USGS_8_1 | ecosystem: Environmental > Aquatic > Marine > Sediment | place: USA... | reverse complement strand
TCCTCCTCCTCCTCCTCCTCCTCCTCCTTCTCCTCCTCCTTCTCCTCCTCCTTCTCCTCCTCCTCTTCTCATATGGCTTGCTAAGGGCCCATACCAAAAACGAGTTGGTAGGCAGGATAACCGAACAACAGTAAGCGCAGAGCTGAGTAACAAACAGTCTCATCCTAAATAGTTGGTGACAAGAGAGCATTATAAAACACGCTATTTATGTGTGTGGGTGCGTGCGTGCACGAGTGCATGCGACCATATTACACACCAGGCGTCGGCTTAGTAATGATATGTCAGCGATCTCATTCAAAAACTTGTTTTACATTGCCTATAGTTGGTAGGGGATTTCCTTTGAATTGGGACTCTTGTGTTTGATTTTAGTGGTCGCTTCCATGGATAGCAGATACAGTGATAAATATGCGGCTAAACCACTGCCAGTTCCTACAATCCAATCGGTGGCAGAGAATCAACCAAAGGATGAACAATCAGAGTATGAATTGTGTGAGGTGAGTTTCTATCATAAATTTACGAGCTACCCATACAATCATTATTCCATCATTATAGACCGGCTATTGAATTTTTTTCAGTCGGGTATTTGGCCGTTCTGTTCAACACTATCGTATACACAGCATAATCAGTCATGATAGCTCAGTTGAAGAAGGAATGTCTCTCACTATCTTTCCTCTTCGCGGTCTGGCTGAATTCCCACCCATGGAGGGGTATTTTAAGTTTTTTTCCTGGCTGATCATTCTGGCAACCCGTCCTGGGCCAGCGTGACAGAAAATGGCTCAATTTCCCCTCTACGGCACCACACAATCTGTGAACATCGAAGAGAAAGGCTGAAGTCAAATCATGGATGGCTGGAAAACAATGATACATAGCATAACATGCAGGGTATTATTTCTTGTATTTCATGTCGGGTACCAGGGTAGGTCTCTGATAGAGGACTCTGTTAGCAACTGTGAGAACCTGGTTTCAAATCCAGGTCATGGGCTCCTCACTTTAACCAAAGATGAAAACAGGCCTCATTACGAGGTGGAGTGTTGATACTGACCTGCTCGTGGTTTTATATACATGCAAAGTCGTAGCGGCTCAGAAAAAACAAGTATATCTAACTCAGTAGCTCCACTGTAACAGTGATCACTGAGAAAAAGAAATTACTATTCTACCTTTGCATGACATAATTTTCTGTGGTAATGAAGACTAATTGGTGTGTTTGGGTGAACTTGAGTTATTCTTTTAGGTTGGATCGAATATTAAGATTGGCGGTAGTCGAGGGAATAGTAACGATTTATCACTCAGTCCACTGATGTTATCGGACAGACTGCAACCAGCGCAGACGCTTACAGAGGCACTGAGTATCACATATAACTGCTACCCTTTATTTGCTGACCCAACAGAGGTATGCAATGTATGTACTGCTCCACGTTGTGTGCAGAAACTGGCCTTATGGGTAATTCTATAGGAGAGCCTCCTCTCTTAAACTTCGCTATCCAAAACTTATGAAGCTGTTGCCAAAGACAAGCTGATTGCCAAGCCAGTTGAGCCATGCAGCAACCATTACTTCAGTCTTTCATGTGCATTGAGCAGGCAGGACGTAGGCCTATCCTATCAGCGAGTTAACTAGAACTGTAACAGGTGGCAGAGTGTGGTTGCTAGTCAAAACTTGCTGCCCGAAATTTAGGGACTTGCTCATGTTAAACTCAAGAGTAGTGGGTCAGTAGGCATATTCTGCTACACTCATACACATATTGGGCTGAACCGGTGGCTCAGTGGATAGTTCACTGCCCTTCTGTGCTTAAAAGCAGGGGTCCAAGCTTGACTCGCGGGAATAGTACTTTAGCATTTGGATTACCTTGAAATGGATACTGAGGGAACTAGGGATCGGAAAAGAGTTAAAAGCCGTGGAGTTGTTCTATCATACTGGGCCGCCCCATATGCTATGAGGGTTTTGTTTCATGGCTGCATCAGGCCCCCTAAGAACCTCTGAAGCTTATTTCAAAAGTGGTAAGAAAGTTATAAACGATGCGTGGGAGGACCTTGCACTTCCTACAACTTTCTAGATTGTCACCAGAAGTTTAATTTAAATATATGTATATGCTATATTTAATTTGTATAGCAAGAAGAGGGCGCATATGAGAATGTTGATGAGCTTTATGATGGCAGTTATTATTCAATCCGGCCATCAGGTATGAACTCTCTGCGAACTTCGGGTGACGCTGCCTCTCCACAAATCATGTCACGACGGGTGAGCATAATAATAGTCCCATTCTTGATTGAAAACCTCTTTTTCCGTATCTGATGTGTGCACTTTTATGCTGAAGCCAACAGAGATTAAGTGGTGGCTGATCTAGTAGCTAACACACCATGTCCCGAGACTCCTCCTCCCGTATGGTATCGCTGCCGAGTTAGATACTTGTTTGTCACCAGCTACAGCTTAGCGTGAAAAGACGAAAGTTGCATAGTCAGTATAGGCACTGCCCCTCTTTATGCAGTGAGGACTGTTGCCGCGTTTGAGTTAGGATTAGGAGTTCATACCCAATTACTCACCATGAGAGCCGCCATGAGCAGGATTCCAAACCAGGTTCTCACCGTTTCAAGCCGAGTGCTCTGAGCTATCCCGCTTACCCAGTGAATCAAATGAAAGGTCCAAAGCATATGTACATGGCTAAAGAAAGACCGTTTGTAACGGCAGACCCAACTGTGTTGTAAATGTGGTGGCATGTGAATATAACTGAGTGAGAGTTGCTATGGTGCGTTAGGGCAAACAAGCGGTTGCTGCGAATGGACAGTTATTCCAACAGATACTCCAAGAAACAACTCCACCTGACCAATTGTTATATGTTATTGCCCTGCTGTGCTCCTAGTCATCCTATTTAGCAAATCTCGTAAGCCTGAGGCTTGTTTTGGGAATGGGATAACCTCAAGACTACAGAAGGAGCTTACTCACACCTGCAGTGGGAGCCCCAATAGATGCAGTTGATCTCGAGTCAAGGCTTCTAGCCATAAGTTACCCCTTGACATCTACTAACAATAATATACATTGATATCGTCTCCACAAAGCTATACTAAACACTAAACTGGTCACAGAAGACAGGCAACTCCCAACAGACAGAATGCATTAATCTGTCATAATTTCTTTCAGAACAGAACCTCACTACCTCGAGACTTGGCTAAGAGGCTGGGACGTAGGAAGACCATGTACACTAGTAGAGTTCACAGCATTGGAAAGTCTACAAACTGAACCCACTGTCCATGTATCTACAGTAAATAAACACTAGCTGCTGGTTTTATTGTGTTACTATATATTGGCATTTCCAGAAAAAGAATAATAACATTTAGCTGTACACATAGTTTCTGTTTTGTCAAGGAATAACAATATTTGAATAGCCAACCTTAAGTGTGCCACTGCACGATCACCAACATAATATCTGACCTGAATTTCGATGTACTGCGGTACTGAGGTACATACACATATATACATACAGGCGCAAAACATGACATATTTCGGAGTTCTCTAATTCGTCAACGTATTACTAGTTGATAGGTTGTGAGTGATTGCGGACTTCATTTAATCATCCACATCCATTCTCTCAGGAGGAGGTCCGCACGGTTGTAGCATTTTCTCCATAAAGTTAAATCTCATACGAGCTCGACTCTCGTTCTCCGCTAAAGCGAAGTAACTCAGCATATCATGATGACCCTGCAATAACCAACAGGTTGCGTTTTATACTAAACACGGATTCGTTAGTCTAGCTGCTGACGCACTATATAAGCTTATATGATCTAAACAGAAAATGAAGTTGTTTTTGCTGTTTTAGCAATTTGTTCTTAAATTCACTCAATGTATAATGTATTCATGATATAAGCCATCTTTTGTGAATTTTCGATGAGAATTTAAATGTGAAAAAAAATTTTTGGAGTCAGCATGGCCGCCGATTGATCGTACTTAGCAAGGCACCGGGTATAACGAGCCGTCGGCTGTTAGCAAGGACTATTGCGTACAAACTGTCCTCGGTAAGCATTAGCGATGAACTGAATAACAGGTAACCGCATGAATCTCATCGCCCTAGCCATCAGGCATCATAAATGCCTGAGGAAAATGGTAGAAAAACATCGCTAGTTTGCTCCCTCGGATCCCTGCCCATGCTACTCGGTCAGGCTCGGCAAAAGGGCGGAGCCTTTGAAGTTAGGTCGAGCCAAAAGCACCGCTAGCCTGAGCCAAAAGCCTGGATCAAAAGCACGGCCGTTTGGAACCAGCATAAGTCAACAACTTTTCAACTGGAGAGTACAAAGAGTTTGACTCGCGCCCGCCGTCTTTTGACCGACTGTCTAAGGTGAATCCGACGCAACCTCTTATACACATTAAACCTGTTACTGAATTGCAGGAGCAACCAAATAAGTGCTAGTCACTGACTGCTGGTGTTGCTCTCCACGTTTGGATATGTTGATTCAAAAAGAACAGTTGTTTGTTTTCACTATTTTGAAGAATAAACCACTACTACCAGTAGTGCAGAAATTGACCTAATGAGTACACCCGTCTGCCCCATAGAAAAGATAACTCTACATGGGTGGGCCTCCCTATTTACAACTGGGGCGTTGCGAAAAGACAAAGCTTGTGCCTGCCCTGGGAAACAAACCGGAGATCTGGTTTAGGACCAGTGAGCAGTCACTTCAACCTATGTGACTAGGGCGGGACATGGAACATTGTTCGGTGGGATTGCAATTGATGGGATATTTCATTTTACATACATTGACATGCGTCTTAATAAGTCTTTCTGACTACGCAGTGGCGTGATGGGAAATCCCAATTCAAAAGCCCCTAAGTTCTCATCCCTTTCCGAAATATATAGGGCTCTGTATAAAAGGCTCTGTATAAAGGGCTCTGTATCAAGAACAACTCGGTTAAAGGACTGCCGATTTAAAGGGGTTCTGTCCAAAAGTGTCCTCACTTGTTTGTAGATTCTGAAGCCTACCATGAACAAATGGGCCCAATACCCAGCTCAAATGGAAGCTTAGATATAGCCCTATCCCACACTCATACTTAGAGCCCTAGGCGACGCACTTTTCAGATCGTCGACGCAATAGAATTAGCTTCGAGATAGGAAACTAACACAGAGCTGCTGGTGTTTGCATTGATTTCTCCGTTTATGCGCTGATATTTGGGAAATCCTCCTGCAGGTGCACACTAGGCCTGTAGTTACACAAGTTTGAATTTAGAAATATAAAAAATAGGGTTTCAGAGTGTAGTTTTTCACCTGTCAGCGAGCGTTAGTGCCATTATTGCACAATAATAGAGGCCCACACGCATTGGCCTCTATGTAGGGCTAGGGCACTTCTTATAACTTCAGCTTTCTCCAATATTACATCCGATTTGGAGTTCTACCCGATGTTATGAGGGTGTAAAGATCATTAGGTTACCAGGTTTGAGCAATAAGATCCCATTTACTTTCTATTTGGGCCATTCGGGCTGTAGTTATTCAAGTGACTGATATTCGTTTGTGTAAAGGAAACCACTCGCTATTGCTGCAATGAATGTGGAGTTGCCTTCCATTACGAATGGGAACACAACTCTGAAAGTGCGCCTACAATTGACCACGGCATAACCCCTCTAAGACTCAAAATATCTAAGTCCATATGGAATACTATATTGTGTCAGGAAAAATTCATTTCCACCAGAAACTACCGTTAGATAGCTTTGGAGTACATAAAAACAAAGTGGAGGCAACTCCTGCACTAAACTAACCCAATCTCAAACAACTTTACTCACCATATAACTGGAGAAGCTGTCCCTGTGCTGATTGGTCACCCACTCCCATTTAGTTGTGTCGGCATGCCCAGTACCAATATACTTGGACTGTAGATGCTCCAGCTGACTGTGAATGTTATAACGGTCCCCCATACTGGTGACTGCCTATGAAATAATAGTGCTTACTTCGGTGCAGCAAACTTGTGGGAAACACTGGATTATTTTAAGAACTTTCTGGTCAAAAATATCTGCATTTCTTCTTGGTAACAACAAGTCAGCAATTACTACTTTGCGAGTCTAGGTAAGTTTCCAATCGCCAGTGGATGGATCTAAATTTTATTCACTGCATCTGGCAACATCTTGAAAAATTTTTGTCATGGAAAGGAACGGGTGCATATTGCACAAATATGCTGCGATGTGGACATCACATATTCCACGGTAGTTCTCAACCAAGTTTAGCAAAGATTTCATACAGCAAAGGCCTGCTACTGGTAGCTAAGTTATCACGACAATTGACATATGCCAAGAGTAAACTGCTGAAAGCAAGCGTAGGCTAATGATATTTGATTATTTCATTGTTTGAGACACAACACACTAATTTGACTGAAACTGAAAAAACGAGAAAGCGAAATTGATAATCACAATGACTATGGAGTTGACTGAGAGTGAGACGGCAAATAAGGTCGCCCACTCCACCGTCTGTGCGGTGTCTCCTCCGATAGCCAGTCCCTAAACTAAAGACCGAGGATGACTGGCCGTGAGTGACTGACTGAGTCAGTGACTGAGTGAGTGACTGAGCAGTGAACGGCATTCGTAGTTTGACAAACTTTGTCACAAAGACTAATACTAATAGTAATAGTAATACTAATAGTTAATACTATGACTATGACTATGAGTAAGTAAGAGTGTGATCCATCGACTGTGACGCACAGTCAGTGACAGTCGTCGGAGTCACGGTCACAGTCACTCATTGAGTCACTAGCACTGGCGCCTGTCGGTTTCAGTGAGTGAGTGACGTGAGTGACTCACTCTCAGTCAGTTTTGTTTAAGATTAACATTAAGTTTAACTTAAGTCCAACACTGAACGGGTGTGAAATAAAATTTACTACGTAATTGACGGCTCTAGTCTATATAATTCGTACAGACTTCAGTGGATAATTCCAGTATCATACCGTGTTTTACGACCCACGAAGGATTGTCCAACTACTGCACCTTCAAACTTCCCAAAACCTTTGTTATGTTCACAAAAACTGCGCAGTCCTCGATTAACTAACCAGCCCGAATTACTACTCAATAGCGTTATTGCAGAGTGACACAAAACAATTGTCTTACGAAGCGTACTGTACAGCATTCTGTTTGTTACTTCTACCGGTTGGTCACTATTACTTCTTTGTTTCTAGATTTTTCTTCGGGATATGACGTCACAGCTCTCATTCATTTCGTTCACTGGCACGCGAAGGTGGCATCGGCGTGATTTCGCCTGTGCTCTGGACTGGTCTACTATATTATAGCCTCTAGGTGCTAAAGACTTTTAAAATGGCAAAATGGGGAGAAGGAGACCCCAGATGGATTGTTGAAGAGCGAGCTGATGCAACAAACGTCAATAACTGGCATTGGTAGGCGAATCGGCTAGGCAGTTATGTTAAACTTACGCTACACTCTACAGTCTACACAGTCTACTCACTACTCACTACTCTACTGGCTACACTACAGTCTACACTCTACAGTACAAGTTAAATTAACTAAGTACTAACTAGTTCTAGTAACTTACTAAACTAAAGTCAGTGTTACTGTTACTGTTAGTGTTAGTAACTTACCTCGAGTTAGACTTAGAAGTTAGAGTTAGATAATTCTATAAGTTACGTAGTTATAAAAACAAAAAGATCCGGACTCCGGAGTCTGACTCAAAATCAAATCGTTGAATGAGTGACTCAGCCAGTGAGTCCGAGAGTCCGAGCCAAACCAACTTTAGTTATTAGTACTAGCAGTTTAGTGACGTGGCAATTGACAATGACATGGACAAACACAAAGCCGAAAAAAATTCTTTTTGAAGTGCCTACTCCATGATGGACTGATGGAGTTCAGAATCAAACAGTAGAGTAGTCAGTGTGAGTGTCCTGACCCTCTCGGCTAGTTCAACTACACAGCTGTGACTACAGTCGTTCAGCTGACAAAAGCTTAACAATTGAATGACTTGTAGTTGTAGTTGTCCCGATTTAATAATACCTACTTGTCTACTACTGGAACTAGTACCACTAGACTAGTAGTAGTACAAGGTTTAGCTTGTTACTTAGTAGACAGATGGGTAACCGCTGATCGCAAGTTGGTGATTTGTGTGATTCTCTTTACTAGTTTATGTGTTGGTGTCTGTTCTGTGGACTGTGATCCTATCAGTATCGTGTCCCTCACTGACTCTGTCTGTGGGTATTGAGTTATTCGAAATCTAGTGGCCTACCCTGTTTTGTACTCTCACAGACAGTGGCCATGATTTGAAATAGTTTAATATACGCAAGACACGACAGATTAAATAAATCATGCCGTGTTTATAGGACAGAGAAAAATGCCACCAGCTGGTCTAAAGACAGGCTTAAGGCTCTACTTATCGGGATGAAAATTGATGGAGCGGGTATGTGAATTCTCTACCTAGTGCCTACTCTCGTGTTGATTTTTTCGCAAGGTAATTGTCAAAAAATTGATTAGAGTTTTTCATAGAAATATATAAACATATAAACGGCACGGAACGACACTATTTCTAAACCCTCAGAAAGTCAATAACGACTGATTGGCTCATCGCGTTATCTCATTCCTCATTGTAGCTGGTGTAGCGGAGCTAAAGGAGTTCACAACGCTAGAGGGCGAAGCCTCCGCGAGCAATAGAAAGAGCAAACTGATATTTTTCTACGAGTGGGATATAAAAATAAAATGGACAGGTACTACAGCCATTGTGATCTAGTACTAAGTTGTGATTTGAAGCTCACGTAATCGGGAATGTCTGGACTCTAAACTGACACCGATTGGTCACGTTGAGAACAGGACTCATCACAATCCACAATACTCCTGATATGGTTGCGAATTCTAATTCTCATATTGGCCCATCCGGTAATCACAGGATGATATCATCATTGCTAGTGAGATTGAACATGTATTTGTTTTGAAGAAATGGTTAGATCGTGCAGGCTGTATGTGAAATCTGAACAGTGAGATGATCTGTTAATAGGTTGAGCCGTCAGGAGTGCTCTGTTTGTGCAGCATCTTTGCAGTCCCATTCCTAGTCGTAGAGCAGATCCTAATACAGTTTGGATCACATCCTTACCCGTCCTGAGCTTGTTAGATCATTGTAACACCCATACCAAATAGGTTTATTATACCGGGCTCATTCTGTCCGTAGGAACTCTAAACACGGAGTCTATGGATAATGTGGAGGGAGAGATCTCCATACCAAATCTTAGTGATGAACAGGATTTAGATGATATCTCTGTGAGTGGTTCTCCCTCCCTACTCCCGTCTCTTGCTATGCCCTCCCTGATGGAATCTTCCCCCTTTTCTATTCTATCCCTGTCCACTGAGCCCCTCCCTCCTTTCTCTTCACAGTGCTTTCTGCCAAGCCTTCCCTATTGCTTCCACCCTCGACTTGCTATCTCCCCCAAGTGGTATGTCTCTGAATTTGAGATTCGCTGCTGGAGGTTGGGTAATATCAGCCATACTCTTATCAGGTTGAAGTGAGCTGTAAGCCTAAGAAATCCGGGGCCGACGCACTAAAGGAGATGGTACGCACTAAAGGAGCGGATCAAATACGGGAGCAGCTCGATGTTTATATCAAACAGCTAAAAAAAGGTAAATGATGACCCTTCTGTATGTTGACAGTTCACTATCCCTGTTTATGCGGATTGAATCTAACGAAGTTCGCTTTGCCTTAGTTATCAGTTCAGTAATCATTGGCAGCCACTCACTTTCCACAGTTAGATGAAGGCCAACGTCTCCGATCCTCTGTAATCTCCCTCCACAACGCCCTTGAGAATGTGTCGAATGTTTTCAGACCATCTGATTTTGACCACCATGAATTTCCAGTTTTATTTTATGGTTGAGTTTACATTGCACAAGTTCACTCCTACATGTCATGTTCCCTGCATAGCCCTATCTCTGCCACCACTCTGTCTCTCCACACGCCGGCAGTCGGTTTTAGGAGGATTTATCTTATCCAGCGTGTCACCCATTCCCTTCTATTTGCAGAGTTCAGTCAGGGAATGATTCTGCCAACAGATGCTCCCCGTAAGGTGGCACCAGCGACCACGACGGCTGCGTCAATCGCGCGAGACTTTAAGGAGGCTACGATTACCTGCTCGGCCAAGACACCAGTCGGCGTTACAACGGATAAATCGGCGGTCACGGCTGTGAAAATTGCCACCAAGAAGATCAGTTTGAAGGAGACGTTTATGTGTAGCACAGATGAACTGTATCGGTGCCTGACTGAGGAAAACGTAAGGTCAACCGATTGGCTGCTCATCTGGGCGTGTGTAGAGGGCGCTAAAGTCGTCCTTTTCAGCTCGTGGCTAGCCAAGTTGGGCGCTACCTTGGGGAACAACTGGTCATATCTGACAACCGCCGTAGCTAACCAAAACAAACTCGCCGCGAAAGCAAAGAAAAGAAAAACTGCTGGCTAGCGCCCTCTTGCTATCCAGCTTATTTTACTATTCATGTGCCAAAGAATTAATTTACCTTTTAAATTATATTTTAAATAAATGCTTGAGATATGAATGCAAACTGAATGAGGGATTTCTTGTGCACATATAGCTACACACCGCTGGTATGCAGGAAGGGTTAGGCTATTCCAGATCCTCAAACAGCTTGTGGCACTGTTTCTTTTTGATGAAGCATCTGTCTTCAGTCTGTTTGTTTCAGGCATAGTATGTCTATTTTTCTTTTGGTACATCCGGAGCTACTCTCGGTTGGATATGTAGTTATCGCGGGTTTACCTTTGTAGATGGTGAGAGCCTTCACTAAAGCCCCGGTTCTCTGTTGGCAAGTCGAAAAGGGTGGGAAATTCTCATTATTTGATGGAGCAATCACTGGAGAATTCATAGAGCTGGTAAGAGACATTCTCCGACATTAGAACCCGTTCTAATGGTGTCCCTTTTCTCCAACGAATTTTCAGCCGACTCCAAGCTTTAGCCCATTGTGTCGGTTTGTTGTGACCCTTGCCTCCCATGAGAACTGATCCTGTGTTTGTTTCAGGGTTTGTTTAGTCTATTTCACCACTGATATTGCTCTCCATATTAATATCTCAGATGCTGATATTGTTATTCTCGGTGGGGGTGTAACTCTAATGTCCCCGAAGGGCTCTAACTTTGGTACTGATCAGCTCACTGACAACTAAACTAATTCAATCCGAAACTAAAAATGTTTCTCTTTATAGCCTTCTCGTCACAACGAGTAGAGAGTAAGCTATCTAACCTCCAATGTACAGTTGTGTTGTTCATACTCACTTCCCACTGCCTTTTTCCAGATTCCGAACCAGCAGATCTCGCAGCGCTGGAGATTTAAAACATGGCCAGAAGAACATTACTCTACAGTGACTATCAAACTCGCTCAAAGTTCCAATTGCACCACATTGACATTGTCACAGACGGGTGTGCCCTCGTCCGAAGAGGATAGAACGAAACAAGGATGGCATAATTACTACTGGAACAGTATACGGCAGACATTTGGGTTCGCCGTAGACTTGTTCTAAGACCAACAGCCGGATACATCTAAATGCGCACAATTCAAAATGCAGATGTTCTCACAAGGCTGTCAACATTAGTGTATGATTGTGCTCTCAAAGCTTGGTGAATTTAGGCATTGTGCCCACTAATGACCTTTGTAACATGTCATCTTATTGTCTCGCTATGAGGGAGAAAAACTTCGCCAATCCTGTGAAAATAAACTGTAAAAATAATTGAAAATGTATAAAAATAAAAATGTATGCAAACTGTTAACATATGTTTGGTTAACTACTGCACTATGGATGAAAAAATTCGAAACATTTCATAGGCAGATTTGTACTTGAGAAGTTAGTAGCTTCCAGGTTACACGCAAGCTGAAGCCTTGAGTGGTTCTGTTTTGTGAATGTAGACCATCTTATTTGATGTAGATGGCATCGCTCGGTTGTTTGCTGGGTTTGACTATAAAGTCGGTATTCTTTGGGGCTCCTTTATTTAATGTCACGATCTGATAAGGGAAAAACCGCATGGTGGTGCAAACTGGAATCGAACTCTGGCCACCAGGAAGAAACCTGAAAGCGTTACCCACTAAGTTAGAGATTCGAAGTGATAAATGAGGTCATTGCTAATGGTGATTTAGGGGGAAACTGAGCTGTTTTAAACCCTTCAGCTTCCCTTTTGAGCATCACTCGATCACAATGCCGCTTGGTCACAGAGAAACTGCTTAGTTTGGGATGCAAGTGTCCTATTAGTGTAAATTAGCTATTGAGAAAATCATCAAACATCATTAACAGACGTCATTCACCATTTTTTATTTTTGGTGCAATAAGAAGTTATCTACACAATAAATCTTTCACACGCGTGTGGTAAGAAGCTAAGACAGTTGAGATACCTAGAGTACCCCATCTCAACAGGTTGCATCTGAAAGAACATATAGGCAATGATAACAAACAAAAATACTAATAGGAGTGCAGATGTGATTTTCAGCACAAACATGATGATAGATTGTCTTTCGGTGAGAGCGGCGTATGGTAGAATAGCGCATCCACATAATAAGCCCAGTATAAATCCACACAGATCGCTGAACTGGTTAATCTACAAGAGAGTGAAATCTGGGGTGTATTGAGTTCTTATGAAGTCAAGGCCTCTATGTATGATTGTATATGTACTGTAGAAAGGAGTAAATTGGCCCGCTTTTGAATTTACCCTCCTTGGCATGGTAGTTATTCTGAGACACTGAGTTTTTTTGTAGTCCTAATGTAAGCCTTTTGGGTTTATTCCATAATTATGAGTAAACTCAAAACCGAATAAAATTTTAGGGCCACCAAGCTAGCAACCGAGCTTTACCTAACCTAGGTCTATAAAATATAAAAATATAAAAAATGCCAAATTTACAAATTTTATTTTGGTGATAAACCTACATCCTACGCCTTGGCAATTATAGAGTCCTGCAATGCAAAAATTGACTCTCTCAACGGCAGCCACCATTGATATAATGAAAGTATGAATTGGCAATCACTTCTCACTCAGTACACCGCTGATTGTTACATCATCAAAAGAAAACGGTTGCATCAACTCACTGGCAAATTTTATCAACAACTTCCAAAATAGAATAAATCTAAAGGGAAGTTGTTTACTTTTAAGCTGCGTTTAGAGTGAACTATTTTACCCGATTTGGGGGGAGGTGATCGGAGATTGAGCATTGGCCTTTCTAGCGGACCCGCCTAAATGCACAAATTTGAGCGGTTATGATTACGAATGCCGATGATTGGAATTTTGTCTCAAAAGACAAAAGGCTGACTATCAGCCCAACGATCGGCTTGGCCATCGGCCAGGCGATCGGCCAGGTGATCGGCACGGAGATCGGCACGGAAATCAGCACGGCGATCGGCCAGGCGATCGGCACGGAGATCGGCACGGAGATCGGCACGGAAATCAGCACGGCGATCGGCCAGGCGATCGGCCAGGCGCTCGGCACGGAGATCGGCCAGGCGATCAGCACGGAAATCGGCACGGCGATCGGCCAGGCGATCGGCCAGGCGATCGGCCAGGCGATCGGCCAGGCGATCGGCGCGGAGATCGACTGGTTTGTTCCAATCAGGGCAACGCAGTTTGTTCATCGCAGGGTACAGGATATCCTATAATCTATTTTTGTATATGCATGGCAACGCACTGGCTAACAACTGGTGATGGGTCATCTCGTTTCTCCCAAAATGCCGTTCTCCTTCGCTAGTGTCTTATTTATCATAATTTCCAATCCAGAATCCAGAATCCTAAATTCAACTTTAAAATCGCGTCATGTAATTGTAGCAATCCATAAACAGTTTAAGACTATTTGTGATAGAAGCGAATCAGTGTTTTGAGTTGGGATTGTTGCTTAGCCTTTCACACATCTATATGGATTGTGGCCACTGAGAGGCCAAGTCCAATTGTGAACGGCAGCCGGGATGCTATTAACACCCCCCTCCCCCGGGTTTTTCATTTCCTTTGTCTCCAGAAAAGGAGTGGTAACTGGAGAAATACTGCTGTCTCAATGTTAGCAACACTTACCCCAGGAAAAAAGCCGAGTATAAAAAGCACACAGCTGACAGCGAATAACTTTCCTCCCTCCAAAAGCCGACCGGGTATGGCTTTCCACATCTGTAGTAGCTGGACTACCTGTACTCCAATTAGGCCAGCTATCGCGCCTCCCGGACCCACATTAGGCTCGTATGGCACCAAAGCGGAGCCGTACAAAAGCCCCCCTATTCCACAAATCTACAACATACAGCAACTCCTATAACTCGATCCCGCCATGTGAGTTTATTCCCATACGGCATCTTCACTTTCATAAGGGTATCCCAGCACCCATACTATTATATACTATTATAATTATTCATAAACATAGCTATTAATACTCACACTGTAGATGAGTGTGACGCGAAACCAACCAGCCACCTTCTCTATACGTATACCGATATAGCATTGCAGAAATCCAAATATGGCCAAGTGTATTATACCGTTATGATAGAGAAGAGACAGAGGAAGCCTCCAGATTTGAAACTTGTACAGCGACTTGTACTAAAACAGCAGCATTATATGTAACAACACTTTGTACAGAAAGTGAGATATACCTTACATCATTGCATAACCAATTTATATAGCTGTAAAAAATCCAAGATTTCATAGGGAGTGGCAACGATGAAGTATTCTGCCAAAGGTAGGCTTCTCATGACTTGTCATTGCCATGTTGGTGTGGGATGGTACTGGCCTACTACTGACTGGCCTACTACTGGCTGGTCTACTGATGTCTTCCTCAGGATCCTAGTTGGAAGTTAGTCAATGTAAATTCTTTTGTTTCCATAGGCATCATCCACTGGTTTGGGTGAAAGCACTTTGCGGTGGGGATGGTCCGTCATTAGTGGTTTGACTTCAGGGGGATGGCTAACCTTCAGTGTTGTTGCGAACACATGGCACATCTCATTGCCACAGTTTGCTGAGCTGCAGTGTTCATGCTCGTCAAGATTCCAAACTCCTTTGCGGAAGACACACTCCTTGTGGGACATGAGTGAACAGGTACCTGACACACCCTGACAGCATGGTCTAAAATCATGGGGAATCCTAGCCTGCCAACGAGAAAGAACAGGTGTTCTGAGGGAGATGAAACAAGGTCAGCAGAAACACATGTCAACCAGAGGAGGCTAAATTAAGTAGTCCCAGTCTGACAGAGCGTTGCCACTCACTAATATCATTGTTTAAAACTTGAGGGGTCACAGGTGTACAGAACCCAAAAGTATGTCTATAGTCTATATATCCCAGCTGTAGGATGGGGGAGGGAGCGAACGCATCTCCCCAGGGAGTTTAATTTAATTTCAATGCCCAATTCCACGCTTTAGCAGAATTCACTCACAATCAGTTGACAACACACCACTACACAATAGATGCCATCGTTCTCTTCTGGCAACAAGTAATTTGCAGCCACATGACTCTGACCCCGCTCCAGCATACCCCACTACTCGCACACTGGTCACTTTGCTATTGTTACTAGCAGCAGTGCGACTGCTACATTACTATAATATGCGACTGCTACATTATTATAAAGCCTATTCGCCCGTTCTAGACGTCTCGTTACTAGGAATTATTTATTATTTTGTCATTATTTTTTGGTCAGACGACCATTAAAAAGTTGATCACGCTGGGGAGCTGTTTGGATTTTTTTGTACGTCTGGGAAATATAAGTTTTTCAGGCGCCTGGCCAAGTGAGCAGAGACAGCCAACTACTTTTCAGCCAATCAGAACTGACATCCGGTTAGTATCGCATTAGTTAGCTCGAACATGAACACCGCCGGTACTAGAACTTTCACCAGTGAGTGGGTACTATTTGGTTGGCTGATTATTACAATGTGAGACGTCTCGACTGTGTGCTGTTCGCCTGCTTTTATTATATTCAGACGCCTCATTAGTGGGAATATCGGACGTCTAGCACCGGGCGAATAGGTTTATAATATGCGACTGCTACATTACTATAATATGCGACTGTTACATTACTATAATATGCGACTGCTACATTACTATAATATGCGACTGCTACATTACTATAATATGCGACTGCTACATTACTATAATTTATACTGTATAATATGCGACTGTTACATTACTATATTTTATACTGTATAATATGCGACTGCTACATTACTATAATATATGACGCAACGCGACATGAGCCAATCAGGTTCCTGATGACAGTTACACAGACCTGTTGAGTCCTGGTTCTGTCAGCGCATGTGAGGTTTAGCCATCTGATACCAGGAATATTATACATACTCTTATAGGCCGTGCATTCCTCCTCAGTGGTAGTACCTGTAATGATGAATACTCTTATAGGCCGTGCATTCCTCCTCAGTGGTAGTACCTGTAATGATGAATCATGAGGTTGTCTCCACTTTAGAAAGACACCAAGGGCAGATACTCTAATTCACCCAATCTTATAAAATATAATATAATATAATAAATATAATATAATAAAAAATATTTGAGTCAGATATAATAAATCTAATATAATGAAATATATTTGATTCTAATATAATATAATATAATATAATATAATATAATATAATATAATATAATATAATATAATATAATATAATATAATATAATAT
>Ga0224501_10001838_pt1 | contig 16574 bp, 13 predicted proteins | sample SF_Oct11_sed_USG_4_FD_169105 | JGI IMG/M metagenome (GOLD analysis project Ga0224501, IMG submission 169105) | Sediment microbial communities from San Francisco Bay, California, United States - SF_Oct11_sed_USGS_8_1 | ecosystem: Environmental > Aquatic > Marine > Sediment | place: USA... | reverse complement strand
TAAAATCTTTCATCGGTATCAGGTACCTTGTTTCAGGCTCTGAACAGTGTCCTTGTTGGGAGTAGGTTCGTTGAACTGATCAGCTTGACTGTAAGTGTTTTGCGGTACATATGTGGGTACTGCCATATTACTGTTCGCCACTACAGTAGCTGAAATGAAAGAGCTTCGCCTTCTATCACTTGCCGATTGCCTAGGTGGCGGGACGTGGCTTATGACTCCCACGAAGTCTATATTCTACGCTAACTGAACGGCAACAGAATCCCCTGTCTCGCCTCTTCCCAACTGCTGAAGACTAGTACTGTGGCACTGGCACTAGTCATTTTCTTACAGAGAACTTCAAGCTAGGGATATTTTGTCAGCAGATAATATACCACAAGCATGTAATGCAAGCGGGTTAAGAGTCATGTTCGGGGTGCAGTATTAAGTCTTCACTGTCATGACAAACCTGTCAGGTTAAATGCTTAGATAGATCTTTGGCAGTTACGGCTTAGGATGAAGCACCATATGCGGGTCAGCACTGGTTTTCCAACTCAAAGTGAGGTTTGTTTTTGTTTAGCACGAGAATTAAAGTGAGGAGCTAATATTCACAACAGGTGCCCGCAACAGGTGCCCGTAACAGGTGCCCGCAACAGGTGCCCGCAACAGGTGCCCGCAACAGGTGCCCGCAACAGGTGCCCGCCAGGAATGGGACTCGAATCCAGGTTCTCACAGTTGCAGGTCTATCAGAGTGACAGCATTTAGTGTTATAGGGCTATAGTTTTGACAGACCTGATACGGGTGACGGAGACCGTACGGCACTGCTAGTGATTACTCGTAAGTCTGATGGTACTGTATATCTGCTCATATCAGCCATAGCAAGGTCAGCGGCTGATGAAGCTGACATCACGCTGACACCTCGTCGCATAGAAGACTGCTGCCTCAGAGAAGACTGCACTGTAACAAGAAGGGGTTGATTCAAAACAGCAGAACAAATGGCTCTTTTCTTATTGCTCAACATGAGCGTTTAACCATTCTTATTAGCGAACATCCCAAGCCCGAGAGCAATAAGAGATGGAAATTACGTGAGAAGCCTGCGATCACCATGGGTGGTCATGGACTTGGCTTGAAACTAGGATCGTCCTATCGTGAGCCAAGCGATCTAGCCACTGAATGATCCTGTCATCCGCTATATATTTGAAATAAGTCACTCAAACTTCACACACCTGGTTTGTATGGAGGAGAGGATTTGGTCAATGACTGGAATGCTGACTGCAAAGTCTCAGCTTCATTTTCCAGATACTGCAGTCTTTTTCTCGTCTCCACTACTATGCTTTCCTCTGTTGCTGTTGACACCTCATTGGCCGATGATAGATCAGCCGTCCAATCAACATCGCCGCCCAGGGCGAGCTCTGGGGGGAGGGTACGGTGGAATGATGTATCATAGAAAGACACGTCTCGTGACTTAGATTTCTTTGGAGAAGCCCCTAAAGAGAAAATCTCAGTAGTTTGGCAGCATAAAGGGTAGTCATTGCGGAGTCATTCGGACGGACTGTTATCCACAAGGGCAAAATAATTCACAGCTATGCCAATTCTCAATTCTCGATCATTCACACTATCACCACCTTGGCTTCTGATGGACAGGCCCATCTGCTTTCGAAGGTCTCCATACTCCTTATTCATGTATCTCTGTCGGTCTGTCTGTAACTCAAACTCCCTGACTAGAGCGTCATTTTTCTGAAGTTGGTCTCTCAATCTCGCATCCAATTCCTTCACTCTATGCTCCAAAATCACCTACAATGTGAGTAAACAAATCAGCACCTTCATAATACGTACAGTGAAACTCGGGTAACTTGACCTCGGATAAGTCGAAAACTTGCTCAACTCAAACCAAGTTTCCTGGTCCCTGCCTAGGTAATGATAATTTGCTGGGCATATCTCAAACCTTCAGTCATAACTCAAACTAATAAACTGTGGTTAGTGCCATCAAATTACCTTTTCTGTGACTGGAGGTGTTTACATTCTTGTGTAACAAGCTTAATTTCATTGTTTTCTTTTTACATGGGAAGAAAATCTCGCAAATTTTAGAAAAATTAGCCAGGAAATGGAATACACTACAGCAAAATGGACTCGCAGCGGTGGCCACATGTCTAAAGTAGAGGGAGAACATAACTCATAACTCAAACTTTTCATAACTCCAACTTTTTAGTGGTCCCCTGCAGTTCGAGTTATCCAAGTTTCACTGTAGCACTCAATACTCAAAGATTGTAAGGAATATGTGTGTTCGATACTATTTTCAAAAAGTCAAGATTACCTCACATTCGATATTACAAAGTATCGATTGCAGTACCTATTACTCATCATAAATCGACACTCTCAACTCTACGCTTATGCAAGTAGCTTTGAGAGACGTAATCCACAACCAAAATATAACCTACTGCGAAAGGAAGATGTTTATTTACCTTGTCATCCAGGGCTTTGTCCCGTTCCCTCTGCATCTGACCCTTTATTAACATAATCTCACCCATCCCTGCTTTATCCTTCCCTTCCAGGACCAGCTGTTCATATCTTTCCTAAAATGGGTTACAACCGATGCAAGCAAAGCAAGGAATTCTTATCTGAAAATATGCTCTCCAACTAACCCAATAGAGAGTTGCACATTCGCTACTGAACCGAAATTATAATGGCCACGCGCTCACAACTCACTCGGTGAGCCGGTAATTGAATCAGTGAAATAGTGCTCACATTTTAGCGGTATTACGAGTGATCCACTGCGCATACTGGGAGGAAATGAATGGTTTCTGGCGTGCCATTGTCGTGGAAGTGAGGTGGTTTCCCATCGTCTTTTGGGGATAGAGATTGGGGTGAGTCAATTGATGATAAACTGGTTCATTCAATTGGAATCTAATGCCTTACCACCAAGGACCCTTGTGTGGGCTGGGGTGTTAACTTTCTGATGGTGGCCTCGTACGCAATGGAGGTAAAATGAAAACAAAATTGTACAAAATGATCTCTTGTTCTAAGTCTGTGTCCACTATCACTCCACTCTAGCAGCTTCCTACAATCTTGTATATTAAACTTTTGCAATAACCAGATCTGTAAATAAGCTTAACTTGGTATTACATGCATGTAGCGAGATTCTGTATGCAGATTTCGTATGATTGGGTTCACTAACCTGTAGTATGGCTTTGTCTTTCATCATTTCGTCAAGCCTTTCTTTAGTCATCTCCAGATTTTTCTTCAGAGAAATGTTGCTTTCTTTCAGTATCTCATAATCATATACCTACAGATGAATGCGACATGTCATAAAATTGATATAGCATGAGAGCTGAGTGGCGGCCAATCAAAGTGTCATGCTGCTGTAAGAATTGCAACTTCCTTGAACCGGTGAATGGCTACCACTCGTATCATTATACCTATACATTCATGAAGATTTGATGGTAAAGAAAAGCGGATGATGATGATGACCTGTGCACTGTACCTTAGCGAGCCGTTCGTGTAAACCGGAAACCTTCATCTCCAGGCTCGCCACCTCCAGTGAGCACTTATTGACTTGAGTTTCCTGCTCCTTGCAGAGCTGTCTCTTCTCAAAAAGTTCCTTGCGCTCATTTTCAGTCAACAAACTCTTCCTCTCCCTCTGCACAGCCAATTCTTTATCTGCAAGCCTCAGGGTGTTTAGTAAGAGAGTGCACAATATACATGTATATGTAATAGTTGGGTAGCTCAATGACTAGAGCGCTGGCTCAAAATTGAAAGATCATGAGATCAAGCCCAGTTAAGCTAACCATCCACAGGGAAAACATTAGCTCCTCACATAAATCTTTACACATTGACTATGAAGGTTCCACCAAGAGGGATGCTACAAACAATGCTTTTCCAGTGATTAACTCATGTTATACATATTGGTGGTGACTCTGTTTCATGAAACTTCCCATATAAAAGTTGCAAGTGAAACTCAAAGTTGCTTGCGCATGGTTTATTTGATTCTAGTCGCAGTTAATCGAGTCGAGTCAAGACTCAGCAAAATTGCTTTCAGTTTGTTTTTCCACACCAGGCCAATTATTGATCGTTGAAGCACATTGAGCACTCACCTTTAACACTGGACTCCCATGCTTTCAGTTCTCTCATCTTAGAATCATACGCCAACTGCTCTTCCATTTTCGCCCTAAAAATGGCAGGAAACAGCTAAACCTCTAAACCTCTGCATTAATAGCCATTACTCATAAAAGCACGCACGCATGCACAGTAGGCTTACGGAAATGCTGACGATAGCTATCATCACAACAAAACATTAAACATGAGATGAAGAATACCTAAGTCTAACTTGTGGTTTCACTGCTGGCTTATGAATTATTTCAGAGACGCATTTTAGAAAGGTTCCTGATGATCATAGCCATCCACTGAACAAATTCATCAAAGTACACTGCCCTTTGATGATCCACAAACCACCGCAATGCCAAACAGCTAAGTGAGAAAAAAAGTTCGTTCATATATTATATTATATATTAGATATATTTGTGAATAGATTCAACCAGTTTTAATGTTTTTCAGTCTAATCTCCTCTTTTTCTTTTATTGTAAGAACTCCAATACTGTTCACCGCGACATAAGAAGTAAAACAAAAAATAAACTACACTACTACACCAAACATCAGAAGTACATACCATCAACCACAGTGACCACAATGAAAACATAGACCAATTCACTTATGATGCGTTCTAGGACTACCTCTCATCAGCGGCCTTATCAATTTCTCCTCTATCATCTAGGTTTTGAGAATATTATCTATGGGAGCAGGTCTGAATCAACGTTATCACAGAATGGCCCTCCAAAAGAAAGGGGAGGATGGTTCCAACCCAAAATAATGGAAGACCAGTGTAAACAGTAACAGTAGTGTAGATGCTGACAGGGTCTTACCTCTGTTGATGCACTTTAATTGTATTATCCAGATGAAGTTCTCGTTCTTTCAGCTCCGTTTCTTTCCTAGCCAACATGGCCTCCAGTTTATTCAGCTTATCTTCGTTTTGCCTCTGCAGTCTGCGGTCAGAGATGAGGAAATACATATGACTACATAGCATCATTTATTCAGGCGGAGTAATACGCCAGTAAACAAAAGCACAGGATAACAATCTAATGCCTGCTTCAAATGGCCGAAATCTGCAGGTGCACCTTTCAGCAAGCTCTGGCTCGCGCTAGAACACCGCCTTTGATCTCAGCACGCCGTGCCGACATCAAAGGCGGTGTCCGGGCGTAGGCCGGAGCGGATAACACGGCATCGGTGCCGTGCTATTCGGCCTGGCTCGCGCTAGAAATGGTGTTTTAATGGAATCGGCAACAAATTGAAAAAAGAGAGGACAACTTTCTATAAAAATGTATCGGATTTTAGCTTTTACGCGGAGTTGTCCTTGCCTGCTGATTGATGTAGCGGGTCCATTTTAGCTTCATCAAAGCCCGAGCTTCGTCTGCTGGACACACCGCCTTTGAAGTTGAGCACTGTGCTGAAGGCGAACCTTCAGATTCGGCCGTTTGAAGCAGGCATAAGGGTTGAAAGTCCACTTTTGGTGGTGGCAGGGCTTTTTCATATTTCGTACATGTCTTTAGTAAGCCTCTCTCTCAAATTTTCTAGCATTGGTTCGGTTCACCGTGGCATAAATAACCCAGCCTACCAACTAGCAAACGTAAACTTATCAACACTCCACCTCATAGGGCCGCTTACTTTTGTTTTGAGCTAGGATTAAGATGCGAAGATCTCACAATCACAACGGGAGCCTGCCTTGACCAGGATTTGAACCCGGGCTCTTACGCGTGCGAGCCCAATGCTCTACCACTGAGCTAGCCCACATACTTGGTTATGCTATCCTTCTGCTCTCTGATGTCCGCCTCACGTCGTCTGATCTCCTCCGTCTGCTGAATAAGTAGTTGACGCTGCTGAAACGTCTCGCGCTGAACTGAGTCAAACTCGACTTTGACTGACTCGGCCAGCGACCTCTCGCGCTCTGTCACGGCAGCAACTTTCCGATGAAATTCATCTTCCAGCTGCCAGTCACCAGAAAAAGCAAGGAGTTAGATATCTCTGAATATGATTCATTTGACCACAGAAACTAACCAATTGAAGATCTCATCCTAAGCGTGATGAACTGAACTGCTCTGCTATTTGTATGGAGTACCAAGGAGCATGTCTCAGCATAAAATGACCCCACAAATTAAAAATGGAATTTCTGTTATTCTATGCGACCATCTTACCATCCTTTATTGAGCCCTGAAGCCTGAAGTTCATCCTGAAGCAATAGGAAAAAGGCTATGTGCATGTGAGAGCCTCATGCTCACAGCGTGAGCTCAGTATGACCAGACTTAAACCCAGGACCTGCCATTCTTGACCCACGCGCGCTGACCACGGAGCTATCTCACGATTCCCTTTATTTATTTGCAGTTACTATACGAGTAAAGCTGACCTGTTTACGCCTCTCCCTCATTTCCTGTTCCTGTTTCTCACGTTCCGCCATGCGTATTGCTGCTATCTCCATCTGTTTCCATCTCTTCATTTCCTCATCAGCTCTCTGATTGGCTGTTTGCTCCACTTTCCTCTGATAAGCTAACATTCTCTCCTCAACCGGCATCGACGCAATCTTGGAGCGGGAGGAAAATTCATGATCGATGTCTGATAATTTTTGAGCTGAAATCAAAGACATAACATATGTACATCTATCAAAGTAACTAAACAATAATAGCTTGATTTAGACAACACCTGAAAATGCTTGTCCTTAAAATTGAAAATCACAATAATTGACATTCAGTTTGTGAATTGTGACATCATCAAAACGGAAGAGTTTTATTGCACTCACTGTTAATTCTATGGAAAAGTTGAGTAACTCTGCACATTAGACGTGGAGTTGTTTCCCCTTTGACATACAGGTAAGGCAACTTGTGAGATACTATAGTTGGGAACGTTAAGAACGGCCGAGTATTTTTTGCGCTGGTGGTCAAACCAATGTGTTCTCGCAGTTCAAAGTTGATTCAATCTATTTGCCAATGTTTCCCCATAAATTTCCGTGACTGTCAGTTAGAGGCCTGACTATTAGAGGCTCTACAAATAGTCTGCTGATCGAAAGGTTTCCACGGCGAGTGCCTATCTTCGGATTACTACCAAAGAGTTAGGCATATGGTAGCGTTGTACACTATTTAATATTAAAAACCCACAATGCGGAAACATTGGAAAACTTTGAGCTGCAAAACTAATTGGTTTGACCACCAGCAACAAAAAAAACACGACCGTTTTTAACTTTCCGACTATACTAATCAAAGCGATTCCTTCGTAGTTTACATCATTTTGTGACACCATAAGTGAATCAGCATGTTTGACCTTGACATCTTTGATTGCCTATACATTATTCAAATCAATGTGACCCAGCTATTGGGGTGCTCTCTCAGCGGGAGCATCAACGCACCCTATCGCCAGCTAAATTAAACCCCGCTAACCACCTTCTTTGGGAATCATCATGGAGTTAATTGATAGAAAACATGTCCCAAGTACAGTAACCTTTCAAAGAGGAAGCTCGACATATATGTTAACAATTCCATTACGCACAAGAATGACCCAACAATAGGACTCACATAGGTATCCTCCTGGCTCAGTGTCCGTCTGTGTGGCCTCTTCTGATTGGTCATTCGATTTTGCCATGAGCTTATCTATCAAAGACTGCAGAATGGAGTGTGTTTCCCCTCCTACCGGTGAGATATGCAGCAGCTGGTTTAATTCACCCAGGCTCAGGATCTGTAAAATAAAAATGAATCACTAGACCTGATATCCACTGCGCAAACTATCCATCAAAACAAGCTGGGTACCAATTACGCTGTTCACTCGATTATTTTATGATGACTCGCATCAGGAATACCTAGGACATTGCGTTAAAGGGATACTTGAAGGCTGGATAACAAGGCAAATTTTTGTGCCTTATCAGAATCAGTGTGCCTCAAAACCTACCTGAGTCCAATAAAAGTTCATACTGAGCAGACGATGTAGTAACAGATACGTTTAAAACTTCCAAAATGAACTTTCATTCAGTTGAAATTTCCCGCGTGACATAAATGGTCGCAAAAGACATCACAGCGGGTTCACATTATTACATGTACGCGCCTGCGCGATTGATAGCCAAAACTCAACTTCTACAACTTTGTCACACTTCTGACTACTGGGATCGAAGTATGAGCGCGAAATGGGCCCAAAAACGAAAACAAATACCTCTGAATTCACCGAGCCTGGCTTAGCTCTAACTCTAATCTACCTCGCAATCAAGGCGAGTGACACTGACTCGGTGACCGAGCGAGTGACACTGACTCGGTGACCGAGCGAGTGACACTGACTCGGTGACCGAGTGAATTTACTCACCTCTTTCGAAAACGTTCTTTCAGTCTTAGTTTGTATTCGTTACTAATAGCCAAACAACTGCTCTTATTGCGTAAACAGGCCAGCAATATGTTTACAACCTAGTCCTATTCCACGTGACTGCCTGATGCTGCAATCTGTATGGTTTTCTACCAGTTGAAGCCATGGTGTCAACTCAACCCTTTAGCAGGATAGTTGTAACAGGTCACGCGCATTCCCTGGGATTCCTGGGCAATATCGACCAGACATGGCTCTCTTGGCGCTTGCTTTGACAGACCTGAAGCAAGTGCTTCCACCCTAGACCCATTCTCAGTGCTTATGTACAACCTTAGGAATGTGTCGGTGGTGATTAGGTGTGCCAAATATTGGGACACTCTCTGTAAAGCCAGGTAGAAAGTGACCAACTTTGAGTGCCTGGTCATTGACTAGTCATCAAGCTCGTGATATTGCATGTCATATAGATGGCCGATCAGGCTCCACCTTTTTCAAAACTTTTTTCAGAGGGAGCCAATTTTGCAATCTTTAGCACGTATTTAAGGGCACATTTGCTGTGACCATTGCACAGTAATCTGACTTAAGTAGGTTTGGAGACATGCTGATTCTGATCAGTCAAAAAATTTGCCTCGTCATCCAACCTTTAAGTGTCCTTTCAAAGGATGAGGCAAACTTTTTTGGGCATGTCAACATACACTTTATATATTTCAGTTCCTACCTCACGTTGGGTCGTTTCTGTTTCAGGCAGGAACACACCGACAGTATAATCGCAGCCATTATCACAGAGATACTGGTAAACCAGACTGTCCAGTACCCTCTTCTGTAGAGTTGGGTTGTCATGCCGGGCGGGCTTCTTTTGGAGTTGCTTTCCACTGAGCTCAGCAATCATATAGTTTCTCACTTGAGACTAAAACGAAATTTTGATCCATGCACCTGTTAGATGGGAATACATGTATATAGCTTTTCTCTTCTCTTAGTATGTACAAGTGCATACACAGTAAGTAAAGCACGCCTGTCCATTCTGAACATTGAATGGTTCTAGGTATGCAAGGCTTCTGTGTAAGCGTGATTCTTCCACATTTAAAAGTAAATATCCATCTAGAGGTACATATACACCTAAGCATATATTTAGGATAGGATAGCATAATTTTATTTTACATGGATAACTCAATATTTGTGACATGATGGTGGACAAACGAATGTCTCTGATAGATAGCATCTGACAGATTCGCCATCCTTATTGGTAGTTTGCAGTCCCCTCTCCCAGCAGAGGAAACCACAGACCAACAACTCTGAGTGGTGAACATAAAACAGTCCGGGTAATGCTATGCTAGCACCGCAAAATAATGCTCAAATAGCTTGAATATTGCGCAGCGTGCTCTACCTTAAGTGAATTGATGAGGCCTCTGTTGTGGAGCTTGTCATAGAGGGCTTTCCTCATCTCCTCGGCACTCATCTCTGCATCCATGAAAGGCTGACCATCTGTGGCGGTCGTCATTGTAGCCTGGTTTTAAAATATTGGGGGTTAGCATTCTTTTTGCAAGTGAGATAAGTGTGCGTGAGAGACCAGGTAGATTCTACTGTTGTGAAATTAATCCACCTCTCAATATACATTCAGTATTGTTAAGCATCACTTGCTGTCAGGCTAATCGCTAATGTTTCAGCCGAGCTATGGTGTCTCAGCGCAAGAGCAGCCTTGCCTCCCATTATCATTTTTACCAGCCAGTCAGATCATAAGATATCACCCCGCATCAGAGTTAGGACAGTCAGTGCAGTGATGATAGAGGTCAATCTGACTCTCTGTCTCATTCACTGGTGAGTGGGTGTGACTAGCACCCTGATTATAAGTCAATATGACTAGTGACTGGCCTGGGTGAGTATGACTATGAGTCATAGTATCGTAGTATGACTAGTATGACTATGAGTATCACTCAGTATGAGTATGAGTTTGACAATCCCGAATCCGACCTATCTGTGAAAACTGAAGGCATCAGTCAAAGAGTCAACTGACCGTTTGTGCAGCCTTGGCTAATACTCTCGATGGATTACGTATTACGTGGATATCGGAACAGATTAGCTCCGATTGTACTGTTTGGCTTGCGCCCCTTGCTCATATACACCATCCACACCTCATACAATCCATTTTCCAACTTTTCAAAACTGCCGGATGTTTATACTCTGGCCCGAAGTGAATAATTTTACCGACACACAACTTTGTTTCTCGATATCAAATGAAATAAAAATTTACGTGAACTACCACCAGCTTAAAATCGATAGATTTATAAATATGTTCAAAATTGACTTTATTAATATACGTTAACAAAGTTTTATAAAACGCATGATCGGGAACCTTGAAACTAAGCCAATGAACGGGCATTTATTATCGGCATCCAATCATGATACGTTTTAGATGAAGTCACCCTTGGCAACCAATGACTGTTTAGCTGACTCCATGGTGGTGTAGAAGAGTGGATCTTTCAGGGCTGAATTTATCAGTTGCAGTAGGTTTTAGCATTAATATCCCTCAATCATGCCGCCAAAGAAGAAGAAGGGAAGTGGAAAGAAAAAGAAGTCTGCCAAGGCGAAGACTCCAACCGTAATAGATGGTATATCCACGGAAGAAATGAGCAAAGAGCAGTTGGAAGAACACATAGTGAGACTGAGAGAGGAGTTGGATAGGGAACGAGAGGAGAGAAATTACTTTCAGCTCGAGAGAGACAAGGTGAATACATTCTGGGAGATTACAAAGCGTCAGTTGGAGGAGAAAAAGGCGGATATGAGAAACAAAGACAGAGAAATGGAAGACGCTGAGGAAAGGCATCAGATCGAGATCAAGGTTTACAAACAAAAAGTCAAACATCTTCTTTATGAACATCAGAATAATATCTCTGCACTCAAGGGCAAAAACACAGCCACACTGATGAAAACTCAAAATGAGCACAGAGGAGAGGAGTCTACACTACGTAAAGACAAGCGTGGCCTGAAAGTGGAGCTCAAAGAACAAGAATTAGCTCATGAAGATATCATTAAAAATCTCAAAATGGTGAGTGAGAGCTTTTTGTTTATCAGTCACAATCCTATAGCTTCAATGGAGTCACAAAAAGAACCGTGCCAATGATAAGTCTCAGTCTCCTATGTCATGTTTTGTTATTATTTCAGACACATGACACGCGGATTACCAACTTACGAGCTGACTTTGAGCGTCAAGCAAAGGAGATTGAAACCAAATATGAGAAGAAGATGAAAGCACTCAGAGATGAACTTGATCTGAGGTCAGTCCTTCTGGACTCATTCTCATGGTGTTTCAACTTACAGTCCTATCTTTCAATTTACAGTCCTATCTTTCAACTTACAGTCCTATCTTTCAACTTAGAGTCCTGTGTTTCAAACAGGACCGTCATGATTATGACATCGTTTTCTACTTATTATTTAGCAACTGCTGTCATAATTACCTGTTCATCTTGCCCTCACTGTACTGTATGCTGGTTTGAGGCATAGAAGATAACTCCACAGTCATAGCGAAGGGACCAGAATTCGCAGGCCAACCTCGGTTCCCTAATTTATCGTAAAGAAATGTCTAAAATAGATTCTGGTAGCCTCCTAAATCCACGACTGTATGGAAACAGCCGAATAGTTTTCGTAAAAAATTCAGACCCCTTTAGTTACACAATGCTGTCTGTTGGGCATCGTCTGATTATAACTCTATGGTCTGGGATAAACACAGACTGCAGTCATTCGGTTTGCTACCCACTATTGTTGTATGGTCACAAGGTCATTTGCATTGATTGCTACAGGCACAGGCACACAAACTCTCAATCCCGGACACTCTTACTAAAATTAAATGTTTTTGTTTTGCAGGAGAAAGACAGAGATTCATGAGATTGAGGAGAGAAAGAATGGTCAGATTAACACGCTGATGAAGAATCACGAGAAGGCTTTCAGCGATATTAAAAATTACTACAATGACATCACACTCAACAACCTGGCGCTCATCAACACGCTCAAGGATCAGGTACCAAAGAGCTTCTCTTGATTCATACAGATAAAATTCTCGGCCCGATGATGAACAAAAAGGCCTACATGAGATGCTGTGACCTGGACCTTCCATCCCTATGATCCCTTAACTGTTTGACCCTATAGCCCTCTAATTGTATGACCCTGTGACCCTATAGATCTGTGACCCAGTGACCCTGCGACTCCTTGACTCTGTAACCCTGTTGTCTGATGACCCCATGACCTTATGGCCATGTGACCCTATAATCATGTGATGTGGTGGCTCTATGACTTGGTGTCCCTAAAATCCTGTGATGTGGTAACCCTGTGACTTTATAACCCCATGCCTTAGGTTGAGGAGATGAAGAAGAAGGAGGAAAGAATGGAGAAGCAGATGAATGAAGTGAAGGCTGAGAACAGAAGTCTGGTTGAGCCTCTCAACAAAGCCAGAGAGGAAGTTGAGGATCTAAGAAAACAGCTCTCCAACTATGATAAGGATAAGCAAGCGCTCATCAACTCCAAGGCCAGATTAAGGGTGAGTTATAAAGAGATTTCTAGATAGGAAATTTTCACGCACCCATGTTGGCTGGTACTGAGTCTGTTGGAATGATCATAGTCACCAATTTTGAGATGTACTCATTGCATAGCCAATAGAGACTGTTCAGTTTCCATCCGGTTTTCTATCTACCTGTTCTGTTTGGTGTACAACAACTCTTACTCGGTTCCTACTGCCTGCTGACACTGGATTTTTTGTTATCACTGATTGTTTGATATGCATACAAGTGAGAGTCCATCCTGTCTGCTCCCAGTAGCCCTCTCATAGTAGACCCCTTGTACAGAAGAGAGGGACTCCCTAATGACTACGGTTACGAGGGCTCTCGTGTCCAAACTAGTACTTACAAGATTTGCGTTATCGTAACGGCTTGGTAATGGGAAGCAATAGCTGTATACCCACGCTTGAAGCATGAAAATGAACCATGAAGCACTGTGCATAAAGAATAAGTAGATTTGAACGATAGACAAGATGACAAACACTGTAGATGGTGCATTGGATCTGTGAAAAAAATTCAACAGTTATGTTCTTCCATCCCATTCTCTAGTATCTTGGACTCAAGCATGGTTTACTCGTTGCAATTGACACATCTATATTATCCAGGTGATGGAAGATGAGTTAAAGGCTCTGCAGTGGGAGCATGAAGTTCTTGAGCAGAGATTCGAGAAGATCCAATCAGAACGAGATGAACTCTATGCCAAATTTGTTAAGGTAAGCGCAATACAAAAAAAGAGTGTTGAACTTGCTTTAAGAATGGGGAACACAACTCCAAGCATACATCAACCAATGACCGTGGCTTTACCCATTTAAATCAAAGCATGCAGCGCCTACCTTTTTTAATTGCTCCTGGGCGCTGACCTGTCCTTTTTACTGGTCTTCCTATCCTGAGACTTGCACTTTGGATAAAATCATTATGTCAGGAGCTCATGTGATTATTTCAGGCGATACATGAGGTGCAACAGAAGACCAACTTCAAGAACTTGTTATTGGAGAAGAAGTTGACAGCCCTCGCTGACACTCTGGAGAAGAAGGAGGCCCAACTTAATGAGGTGCTGTCGGCATCCAACCTAGACCCGACAGCGCTGACTGTTGTCACAAGAAAACTAGAAGATGTTTTGGACAGCAAGAACTCTGCCATTAAGGTAAATGTCAGACGGCAACTAGTATTTGCGCCATTTAGAAGTTTAATTTAAGGCCCCCATTTCCAACTTTTCATTGGTTCAATCAGTTTAAAAACGTGAGAAGACAACCTCTCTACTGAGTTTGAACAGAAAAGCAGTTTACTCTAAATTGTTAGAGAGGTTAAAATGGGAAAAGTATGCCTAAATGGTTTTGTCGTTGGCTGAATATAACAATTATGCATAGAAAAGCTTTGACACCGAGTTCCAAGATAACCGTTAACGAAACCCTTTGAGAAATGATGAGAATCCAGCGGCTACAACTATCATACGAAGGTCATTGTCTCGCTTTCGCACAGTTGCTATAGTTACTACAATGTAGAGCCCATGACTACCGGTTAGGACTGGTCTGAGGAATCCTTTTGGTATATGCCACACATATTTCCATATATTTCCATGGCATAAATTGTGCGGAAATGCAATCGTTTGCATCTTAACCTCTCTATAAATCTCCGTCCAGTATGGCAATATTGAGAAAAATCCTTGTTGAGAGTTATGCCCTCCTTAGCATGTCATTCAGTTACTTTACTGGTTAGTGAGTGGCAAGATTTGCCAATTACTTTGTCATTTATAAATAGAACGCAATCAGATGCGCGGAAGATGGGAGAATTGCATTGAGACAATCACGGCGTCAATATATTTTGATGATTACCGCCCGACAATCAGAATACCCTGGCTTTTAATGAACTCCTTTGTTCGATCCATGCTGTCACACCCCAGATTTAGCTAAGTCATTGATGTATATAGGAAATCATTATTTATATCCAAGTCGTGGTTAATTCTATGATCTGTTCATGGTGTCGGTACTTCTAGGATCTTCAATACGAACTTGCTCGTGTATGCAAGGCGCATAACGATCTTATGAGAACTTACGAAGCTAAACTGAACATGTTTGGTGTACCGACGGAGGAACTTGGCTTCAAACCTTTGGAGAGCACCGTTGGAGGTCATCAACTGGGGCAAGCACCCGCTGGACTTGTCAGCGCGCCTATGTGAAAACTTCCTCAAGCACCTGCCAGCCTTTTCAGTGGGCCTCATGTGCGATGACTAGAATTTCACTGTGACATTAGAAGTTCATCATGAAACTAATTACAACTCAGTACACCATCATTTTTGTTACCTTATTGTCCAGATTGGGACTGATCGACCTTCTTTGTTACGTGCCAATTAATGGAGACGCTTCGGGTTTTATGTGGCTTATTTATGTACAAATTAAACTATTCACACTCCACCATTGTGTTTCTATTGGTAAATTTGTATCATCTTCAAAAGCTAGCCTCGAGTTTAGATACTAGAAACTAATCCTTTCGAGCAGCTTGGCAAAGTCCTATGCGTGAGCGAATTAATAATTCCCATGATTATGGCTAATCACTTTTCATCCGTGCCTAATCCTGACAGCATAAACAAAGGTGAGATGGCCATAATACCACGCGTCTGCGGTTCAAACTCCTTGCTATGTATCCAATCTGTATATTTCACCTCTGGGATGGCGAGTTAGCTCAGCGGTAGAGGGCTGGGCTCGCAGCTGTTTGAATCTGGGCTAAAATCCCTATCATGGGGGGCTCATGCTGTGAGTATAAGCTCAACACAAAAACACAGGCCCCACTATGATGTGGAGCATTGAGACTGGCTCGATTTTGGTGCTCCATGCTTGGCCATAACTGGTGAAACAAACAAGTATCTAACCTGGTAATGTCACCCTTATAGCAAATTATGAAGGCTTGATACAGGAAAAAAACCTCTGGAACAGGTAGTTAACAGTTTATTATTGCAATACAAATCCAGCTTTAAGCTAAAAAAAAATTGCCTGCAATCTGTCTCAATGAGACAGTATTGCCACAAAATGACAGCAGTTAAATTGAGCTAGCAGGGGTTATCAGTGAAAATGGCGACAAATTCCCATGCCTCCAGAGTAACTCATCACCAATACCCCATCAAGAGTGTATTTAGGTCAACAGTCACCCCAATATACAGACTGAATTGAAGTCAACTGTTACCCAAAATACAGAGTATATTCGGGTCAACAGTCACCCAACTATAGAGTGTATTTAGGTCACCAGTCACCGAAAAAAACAGACCGTGTGCATGTAGGTCAACAGTCACCCAACATGAGTGTATACAGTTCAACAATCATCCAACATACAGAGTGTATTTAGGTCACCAGTCACCGATTACCATACATTACACTTCGCTCGTCTCCGGTAAAATGTTCTCTAAAGTACCTAAATGAAAGCTACTATGTAAAGTATCATCGCTGAGTCTGTGGTTGATTTCAGCCATATGTATAATAACCTGACTGTCAGCGCTGCTTTGCTGCACCGTGCTGTCAAGACTATCCTGTGGGCGGAGTCGTGGTGGGGGTTCCTCCATAGAGATAGTTGACAGTTCATTGTTTACCGCATTTACCCAATGAGCTGTTCTTATAGCCTGGTCATACTGTTCTGGAAGAAAACTAGTTTGCCTCTGTAGAATGGCAATTTTATCCGGTGATATAGTCG
>Ga0224501_10001837_pt1 | contig 16578 bp, 16 predicted proteins | sample SF_Oct11_sed_USG_4_FD_169105 | JGI IMG/M metagenome (GOLD analysis project Ga0224501, IMG submission 169105) | Sediment microbial communities from San Francisco Bay, California, United States - SF_Oct11_sed_USGS_8_1 | ecosystem: Environmental > Aquatic > Marine > Sediment | place: USA... | reverse complement strand
TTTGGCGTTTACATCGGCCCCTGCATCAACAAGAAATTGGGCCATATCTTTAGATATGAAAATTGCAAGCATAAGAGGCGTATACCCTTTGTTATTTTTCACGTTAACATTGGTTTTTAATTTAATCAGCCTCTTAATTTCATTTAGATTATTCTGTCTGACAGCTTGAATTATGGCCGGTTCTGCTTTTTGATTTGATGCAAAAAGAGTATTAAAGAAGATTATATTTAATATTAAAATAATTTTTTTCATATAGTATAAGACTAAAACATATTAATATCATGTCAATTTATATTTGACATTTTATTTATTATAATTTATTAATCTGCATGAACGCGCAATAGGCGACTACAAAAATAGAAATAGAAAGTTTGTTTTTGCGTGAAATGTTATTTACAAATTAATTTTTATGAAAATAATATCCAAGTATGGCGTATAAAGATGAATATTATTAATCGACTTAAATTAATTATTCAAATTCATCTTGCTTTCGGGTTAAGTTCTTTTCTCTTTTTTATTTTTGTTGTTTATAATAACAAAAATAATGAGACAGAGCATTTAGAATATCCTATTCTAGAAGAATATCCCATATTTGCGATTATTGGAATTATTTTATATATAACTTCTTTATATTTTGGGAAAATCGTATTTAGAAAGAAATCGGTTTCTATTAAAGATAATTCTATAGACGATAAAATTAGCGCTTATCAATCTGTACATATCGGTAGAATAACTATACTGCAGGCAGGTATTTTTCTTACAATTGTTGAGCTATTTATCTATGAAGGATCTCTTTCTTATTATGAAATGACCGGAATATATTATATTTCAACTCTTCTATACTTTATTTTTTGGTTATCATATTTGCCTTCAGAAAATAGAGTATCAGATCTATTTGGTATACCCTTATCAGAATTAAAGGAAAAGGAAAACATTAAAACTGAAGACCTTAGGGAACAAAAAATAAATAACGCGAAAATGCATTTTGATATTTTTGAAGCATATACTTTTAGCGTTTATTCTTTTTATGCTTGTTGGACCTTCTTTTTGATGATTATTTGTAATTACATAGGCGATAAATGTTTAACAAAACATATAGAAGCCTACGGTTTCTATTTAATATTTTTTGGTTCTTATACTATTATACCGATAGCCGGGCAATTTGGAAAGGCAGTTGATGCGTTACGCGTATGGAAGAAGAATATCCCGCCAAAAGAAAAAAGAAAATTAATTATTTTATTTTTTTCTGGTCTTGCAGCTCTTGCATCTTATTTTCTGGGGCAAATTTATCTGAAGGGTTATCTTTTGTTTTTTGGTCTCTTGCAAAATATCATAATCTTATTTATCATAAATATTCAAATATATTTTGAGATGAGAAAAAAACATCAATTTAAAACTTTAGATACATATACTTCTTTTTTTTCGATGTTTTTTGTTTGCTATTTAGCGTTTATAATAGGTATCTTGGTATTGATAATCAATTATTCTTTATTAAAAAAAGTAATATTATATAGCGTAATATATACATTTTTATTAATAATTCCATATCTTTTAATAAATAGAATAATTAAGAAAAAAAGACGCCGGCCAATAACTGATAATTAAAGCTGTAAACGTCTTTCCCTGCGTTCAATTTCATCTTGTGAAATACTAAATTTTGCAAAACTTGACATCATAGCTTTTATAGAAACAAATTAAGTTTTCTTTATTTTGAATAATAATCTGTATAAACCTTAAAATTGCATCGTAATTGAAACGGCATATCTTTTTGTAAGATTTTATATTCTCTAAGGCAGGCTCTATTCATTTTGATTAGCGTTTTTTAAACCCAACCTCTTTTCTTATAAAGGCTAAAGCCTGTTTTTAACGCAAATTTGATTTGTTTCTTGATGGTTGAATCTAGCTTTTTAATATGAAAACATGATTTACCCTTTAGTAAAGATAATAATTCAGGTTGAAAAACATCTTTAAGAGAAGTATCTACGTAAACGGGCATGTAATAGAACCCGACGTATGATTTTTGTTTTATAATGCCCGCAAAATAAACTTCTTTTCTTTTTCTGTTTTCTATAATTATGTCTTTGCGCGACCATAACTCATATCTGTCTTTATTATCGTTTTTAGGGAACAAACGATTTTCATATTTAGAAATCATTTTTTTTAGTTCGTTGAATATAGCATATAGTTCTTCAGAGCTGTTTTTCTTGAGTTTTGTTTTTACTGATTTTTTTAACGCTTTCTTTGGCGAAAGGGTCCCGTCATTATTTTGAGCTAAATTCAGCCATTTTATAAGTTTCGCGCCTGTATTTATACCGGGCGTCCGATTTTCATCAAAAGACATTGACAACCTCTACTCTTGTCTCATTAATTTATGTAATTTATTTGGCTTTGCCAAATAAAAGAAAGTATTTTAGAGAACGGCAAAAAACGTATTGACCATCAGAGCAAAATAATAATTTTGTTCTATCTTTAAAAGTCTATCATGAAAATTAGAAGTTGTAATTTGCGTACTAATTAATTAATTTGGTATGACCTTCTAATAAATAGATACAGGGGTAAAAGAATATGACACATTTTGAGAAAGTAAAAGACTACATAATGAATCTTGGCTGTAATATCGTTTCAGAGAATGCGGCTGAAGATATTTTAATCATTGAAAATAGAGACGAGGGAATTGTCAATATGATAGTTGATATTGAAGAACCTATACTGATTTTAGAGCAGCTAATCTGCGAGGTTCCAAACGGCCTGCCAGAAGCGTCAATGAGAACCTTGCTGCAAATGAATCGAAATTTAATACACGGGGCCTTTGCCCTTGACGAAAGCGCCCAGAGAGTTATTTTTAGAGATACGCTTCAAATCGAAAATCTAGACGCAAATGAAATAGAAGGCTCTATAAACTCTCTTTCTCTGGCCTTGGTTGAGAACTCAAACAAGCTGTTAAGTATCGCAAAAAATTAATTTAAGGGGTAATAAATTATGTTTAAAATTCTAAAAAGACTGGCAAATGTGGCTGAATCAGAAGCTCATGCCGTTTTGGATAAACTTGAAGATCCGATAAAAATGACAGAACAGGGAATTCGCGATTTAAAAAGCGACCTAGGCGATAGCTTAAAAAGCCTTGCTCAGGTAAAGGCCCTGACTCTTCGTTTAAAAAGAGATTTAAGCGAACAAAAAAATATCGCGAGCGATTATGAACGCAAAGCGATGCTTCTTCTTGAGAAAGCCGCGAAAGGCGAACTCGACGCGGCAGAGGCCGATAGACTGGCAATGGAATCTTTAAGTAAAAAAGAGGCCGCAATAGAGCGAGCAAAAAGTTTAGCGGTCGATTTGGCAAATCAGGAAAAAATGGTGGCGCAGCTTGAAGTAAACGTAAAAAGCCTAAAGTCGCAGATTACAAAATGGGAAAACGAAATGACAACCTTAAAAGCCAGAGCCAAGGTTGCGGCATCTACTAAAAAACTAAACGAACAGCTCGCAAAAGTCGATTCAGACAGCACCATATCAATGCTTGAAAAAATGAAATCTAAAGTTCAAGAAGACGAGGCTCTTGCAGAATCTTACGGCGAAATCGCCTCGGCAGACACAAGCGTCGACAGCGAAATAGACAAGGCCCTTGGCGGCAGCGCCTCTGTTTCTCAATCAGAATCGCTTGCGGCGTTAAAGAAAAAAATGGGAATGGGTTAAAAATCAAGCATTGTGAACTATGTGGTTTTTAAGTATCGTTTTATTAGGAGTAAGCGCGTATATGAGTTTTTCATTATTTAAAAGAATAAAAAATCTGGCCAAAACAAACACCGAGCCAGACAACAGCGGTCAGGAACTCTTGATTCAGAATGTGCGTCAAGGCGCAGTTATTCATCTTCGGGCCATAGGCGCAGATATGGAAGATTTTGATCTTAAGGTAATTGGTCGCCATGTCTATAAACAGGGAAATTACGAGTGGTATGAGCTAGAATGCGACAAGGGCGGCGAAAAAGTCTGGATCGATCTTGAAGACGACGACGAGATTGAATTGGCCATAGGCATGCGAAAGCTCAAGCTAAACGATTTGAAAATCACAACAAGCGATTTAACGCATATGGATGACGAAGAAGAAGGCAGCTTTACTTTTGAGGGCGAAACTTATTACTTAGAAGATTCTGACTCGGCCGTTTTTTTGCGCAACGGAGAAGAAGCAAAAGCCGAAAAATTATATTACTGGGATTTTGAATCTGATAGCGGCGATAAGTTTATCGGCGTCGAAAAATGGGGCAATAAAGAATATAGCGTTACCTTAAGCGAAAGCATTGACTTAAATCAGGTCACCGTATTTAGTCTAAGCTAAGAAAAATATAATGCCAGAATTAAGCTCTATAATAAAGCCCCAGTGGATATTTTTACTTATTGGCGTTTTCTTCATACCATTTTCTCTTTTTGTTAAAGACAAAATAGCGCCTTATAGTATTCAGGAACAACTGGGTACCCATAAAAACTTAGCTGTTTCTATAAGTCTTACAGGCTATCTTATTGGTATAGTTTTTATTTTGTTAGGCTCTTATCTTGGTCCTTCGAAAGGGTTAAAGCAAGATATCATAAATTTTATCGGCTATGGTTTGATGGGAGTATTACTTTTAAACGCGGCCCGATTCATAAACAACAAGCTTTTATTTCGAAAATTTTACAGTGTTGACGAAATTGTACGCGATAAAAACGCGGGAGCGGGCGCCGTAGAGTTCGGCTCTTATATTGCGTCTGCATTAATTGTGGCGGGTTCAATTTACGGCGAAGGCGGCAGTATTTTATCAGTATTGGTCTTTTTTTCTATGGGGCAGCTTGTTTTACTTGCCGCTACAATTGTATACAATTTAATTACTCCTTTTGATATTCACCATGAAATTGAAAAAGACAATGCCGCGGCAGGCATCGCCTTCGCAGGAATTCTTGCCGGCACCGGAGTAATTTTATTAAAGGGCATTGCGGGCAATTTTATCGACTGGAAAACAAGTTTAATCGATTTTGGCATCAGCGTAGCGATAAGTCTGGCGATTTTTCCCCTTGTGAGACTTTTGTTAGATAAAATTATGCTGCCGAAAATCGATCTGAACTCGTCTATCGCAAAAGATCAAAATATTGCCGTGGCGCTGCTTGAGATGAGCGCCTCAATATCTATAGCAATAATTATTTATTTTATGCTTGATTTTAGCGTTCGCTCATAAAATTTTTTTAGAAAAATGGCAAATCTAAGCTCTGAAGAAAAACTAATTATCAAAAAACAATCTTATTTATATAGGCTGGTTTTAAGCGTTTTTGCCGCAATTTGTTTTGCGACTTCTACTTACTTCTCTTTATTCAGCGGCGAAGGAAGATCTTTTAAACAAACAATTTCGCCTTTAGAATCATCTGAAATTGGACCGATTGAAACACAGAAAGATAATTCTGTATATTATATAGAAGTACGCCAGCCTGTCTCTGTAGATCCACGGAATTTTGATCAAAATACATGGAGTTTTGTTCAAGGCGAGTTGCTAGATCACAATAAAGAATTCTTATTTGGCTTTGGCGATGAATTTTGGGCAGAGATTGACGAAGGAGAAACATATAGTAAAACAAAATATTCTTTCAATGTTACCTTTCCCGTTAAAGGCGCTTATTATTTAAGATTCCAATCTGAAGCGAAAAAATCAAAGGCGGGGGAGACGAGGGGCAATATAACCGTTTCGCTAAAACCCATGGCAGGCAGCCCGACTTCGCATTTTTATTTAGGTTTTTTTGCGTTATTAGGCATTGCGGCAATCTGGTATTTTTCTGATTATCGTTCAAAAGATGATGAAGATAAGAAAAGAATATCAAATATTTCTGATGAATCAAAAATTTTCATAGGGCTTATTTCTTGTGTAATGTTATTCATTTTTGCTGAGTTTATTTGTTAAATAGAAAGAGAGGGTAGAATTATTTTAAACTTAAAACTAATTATATTATCGGTCTTGCTTATGGGTTCTTTTTTTGCCGCATTTTCTTACGCCTCAAGAGGCTGGGGCTATATCGGCTATAACGGATTTCATTCGGGCTCCCGCCACTGGGGATACTGGGGCGGTCCGCGCACCTATTTTGGCCCGTCGGCAAGATCAGGAAGCTTAGGCGGCCCTGGTCACAGAGGCGGCGGATTAAGTGGCGGAAAGTAAAAAAAAATCGAAATCGGCGGCAAATACAGAAACAATTGTTTTATTGTTTTCTGTATTTTTCGTGGGCCTTTGCACCATAATTTATGAACTATTAATCGGAAGCATTTCTTCTTATTTTCTGGGCGATAGCATAAAGCAATTCTCTTTGACAATCGGCTTGACAATGTCTGCGATGGGCCTGGGAACATACTTTTCCCGCTTTATTCGTAAAAATCTTTTATTAAAATTCATTCTAATCGAGGGAATTCTTGGCATTGTAGGGGGCTTAAGCGTACCCATACTTTATGGGGCATACGCGGCCGAGATATCGTATTATCCGGTCATGGTTTTATTTATTATCTTAATAGGAATTTTAATAGGTCTTGAGATACCGCTTTTAACCAGAATTATGGTTAAATACTATTCTCTGCGTCAGAACATTTCAAATATACTGTCGCTAGATTATCTGGGCGCCTTGTTTGCCAGCCTTTTGTTTCCTTTTTTATTGCTTCCTGTTTTTGGCCTTTTTCAAAGCTCTATTGTAGCCGGCGGCTTAAACGTTTTAGTCGCCGCTTTTGCTTTATACTTTTTTCGCGACTATATTTCTAACAAGCATTTGAAAAGTTTACAAATTATTATTATAGCGGTTATCGCTATTCTGGCGGGATTTTTTCTTGCAGAAAACAAACTAATGAACGCATGGGAAAGCGCCTTGTATGATGATCGCGTTATACTTTCAAAACAGACAAAATATCAAAAAATTGTCGTCACTAAAGATAAAAAAGATATACGTTTATTTTTAGACGGCAACCTGCAATTTTCATCTATTGACGAATACCGATATCATGAGGCGTTGGTTCATGTTCCTATGACTCTGGGTTCGCAAAGAAAGTCGGTATTAATTCTTGGCGGCGGCGACGGTCTCGCGGTAAGAGAAGTCTTAAAATATCCCGAAGTCGAGAAAATAACGCTGGTTGATTTAGACCCCGAGGTGACAAGACTGGCAATAAAACATCCGCTCTTTTTAGAAGTCAATGGGCAAAGTTTATTAAATTCAAAAGTACAGGTAATTCATGAAGACGCCTTTACTTTTTTAAATGAAAGCAACGAATACTTTGATGTAATTTTAGGCGATTTACCCGACCCTAGAAATGTTAGCCTGTCTCGTCTTTATAGCCGTGAATTTTTTAAAACCGTACGAAAGCGTCTTTCTAAACAGGGAGTTTTCGTAACGCAGGCGACGAGCCCCTTTTTTGCCAAAAAAGCCTTCTGGTGCATTGTCGAATCTGTACGTTCCGCCGATTTTAAGCATGTAAAACCCTATCATGTATATGTGCCTTCATTTGGCGATTGGGGATTCGTTTTAGCGTCTTCTATAAAATTAGAAGAAGATCGTAAACTAAGCGTTAAAACCAGATTCTTAGACGCCAATATATTTCAGACAGTTTTTAACTTTTCAAAAGATTTAATAGAAAAAGACATTGAGTTTAGCGCCTTAAATGATCCTAAAATATTTCGCTATTATCTGCAGGGCTGGCAGAACTGGTTTTGAAAAAATGAAGATGTTTTGCCCGATATAAATTTTTTATGAAAAACAATTTCTCAACAGATATCAATATTTACAAGAAAAAGCTGAACATTGCAGAATTTCGTTCTTCGCAAGAAAGCATAATTAATGATATACTTTCAGGCCGGCACTGTCTGGTGATTATGCCGACAGGCATGGGTAAATCAATTTGTTTTCAACTGCCCGCTCTGGTTTTTGACGGCCTGACAGTCGTTATTTCGCCTCTTATTTCTTTAATGCATGATCAGGTCGCGCAGCTTAAAAATAATGATATAAACGCGGCCTATATTAATTCGTCTCTTTCAAAAGAAAAAAGAATAAAAACTTATAATCAGCTTTCAAAGGGAGATTTCAAGATTCTTTATGTTTCGCCCGAACGGTTTCGTAAAACTGAATTTATCAAAGCGATAAAAAATCGCAAAGTTTCTTTACTGGCGATTGACGAAGCTCATTGCATAAGCCAGTGGGGTCATGATTTCAGGCCAGATTATACAAAGATAAACGAATTTCGCAAACAGTTGGGCAATCCTGCTACGATAGCGTTAACGGCTACGGCGACACTCGATACACAAAAAGACATCATAAAGCAACTGGGTTTTTTAGAAGACGATATTCATATTTATAATGAAGGAATTTGCAGACCTAACTTGTTTCTTGGCGTAAAAACCGCCGTTGACGAGCCTTCTAAGAATAAAATGATCATAAATGAAATTAAAAACAAAAACGAAAATACTATTGTATACTTTAATTTAATTAAGAATATCGAAAAATTCAGCCATCTTCTCGATGTAAATAAAATACCCCATGAAATTTATCACGGCAAACTGCCCGCCGAAAGAAGAAAAAAAGTTCAGAACGACTTCATAAAATCTAACAATACCGTTTTACTGGCAACCAATGCGTTTGGCATGGGCATTGATAAAGCCGATATCCGAAATATAATTCATGCCGAACTGCCCGCCTCTTTAGAGGCATACTATCAAGAAATAGGCCGGGCCGGGCGAGACGGCAAGCCGTCTTTTTGCAATGTCTTTTATAATGAAGACGATCTTGCCGTTCTTCTCGATTTCATTGAATGGGAAAATCCCGATAAAAATTTTATTGGCATGGTATACCAGACAATGAAAAACTTAGGCGATAAACTTGCTTCTTTAGATTATGAGCAGCTGCAATCGAAAGTTGTCTATAAAAACAGGGGCGACCAAAGACTGCAAACGGTTTTAAATATTTTTGAAAGACACAATGTAACGAAAGGCGATATAGAAAAACATTCATTGAAATTAATCAATACTTTGCCCGATGAACTTCAATCAGAAGAATATCTTGAGTTGAAAAAGAAAAAAAGTTTACAGCGTTTATACCAAATGCTGCAGTATTCAAAAACAAACGAATGCCGCAGAAAATTCATCTATCATTATTTTAACGCCAAATTTACAAAATGCGACAACTGTGACATTTGTTTTGCGTGAACTATATCACATTTTTATGGTTTTATAAAAAGAACTTCAGTAAATTAAAATAATTCCGATAAACTTAAGGGAAAATCTTTTTTTCTTAAGGGAAAAACTATGCCAGCGCCAATAATTGACGGTCTTTCGGGGTTTCAAGCCGCCCCGGTTATAGAAAAGCTGAAAAAACTAGAAGAACAGCCTATTCACAGAATGAGAAACGAGCAGGCCGGGCTTGGCGTTCAAATTCAAGCCCTTGAGGGCCTCAAAGAGCAGACAAGAAAGCTGCAAAAAAGTCTTAATATTTTATACAGTTTTGAAGCCGCGTTTGAACAAAAAAAAATCGCGACTACTCCCGAGGGCATTATAGAAGGCGTGGCCAACAAAAATGCCGAAATAGGCAGTCACAATATTAAAGTAAAAAATCTGGCTGCTTCGTTAAAAGTAAAAAGCGACAGCATAAAATCAAAAGACAATCTTTCGGCGGCCAAAATCACCATAAACGACATAACTAAAAAGTTTAACGGGGGCTCTGTAGAGGCCCTGAAAGATTTTTTTAACGCAAATTTCGATAAAATCTTAAAAGCAAAGACGGTAAATATTAACGGCGAAGAGTCTGTTTTAGTATTAGAGGGTATTCAAACTGGCAAAAAAGGAGTTTGGCAAATCACAGATCACGACAAACTGCTTGATAAGCTGGGCATTTACCGGCCAAGAAAGGCCCATGAGCCCCAAAAAGCGGCCCCCCCGCCTGAGGCCATGCCCCAGACGCGCGAAGAAGGCGTACCCTTAACCTTTAAACCCGAATTTTTATTTGTTACCGCCGAGGGCCCCTCAGAAATAAGCCCCGACAGAAGAACCCTTACCTTAAGCGATAACGCCGGACGAAAATACGGCGAAAGACCAAAGGCTCTACCTAATGGCAGTTTAAAAAAATTAAAACTTCGCTTAAAATATCATTCGGGCCCCGAAAAAGAAGAAGATATGGCGCCGTTTTCGATAACCGAGGGCCCGGTTGATACGCTGAATATTCAGGGAATTATTTTAAATTCATATAACATCACCCGAAAACGAGAAATACCTCAAATAGAAGATAAAGTCTATGATTACGGAATAAGACTAAATTATTCAACGGGAAGCAGCCAGTCTTTGTCGTTAAAAGGCAGAGGAGAGCTTGTCGAAATACCGGTCAGTAAAGATATCGTAAGTTATGAATTTTATACGCAAAACGCCCAGACAGATTTTTCAAATGTCGAATGGATTTACGAAGTAAAAGCCGAACCAAAACCGGCAAAAGACGACGCGAAAAAAGAAGACGTAAAACCCGAACTCAAAGACGGAAATCAAAACTTTCCCAACATTATCGATCCGGCTCAAGATTCTGTCGTTAACCTAGACGGGGTCGATATCGAAAGAGATAAAAACGACGGCATAAAAGACATTCTTCCCAATACGACGCTTCGTTTATTAAAACCCTCTGACGAAACTGTCAAAACAGAAATAATGCCCAATACAGAAAAGGCCATAACCCAGATTCTAGATTTCATTAAAGACTATAACGATTTAATCGCCTACACAAGAAAAGAAACCAAGGCGCCAAAAATAAAAGAAAGCGACGGTTTAGACGAAAAAGATAACGAAGTCGGAACCTTAATCACAAATTCATCGGTTCGAAGTCTGGTAAACAGCCTAAGAATAAAAGCTTTAAACGCGTACCCCGCGCAAAAAGATCCAAAAATTAAAATACTTCCTATGCTTGGCATTTCAACGGGAAAAATAGGAAGCAACTGGAAAAGCATATCAGAAGGTTTTTTAGAGGTCGACGAAGAAAAGCTAAAAGAAATGCTTTTAAATCATCCCGAAGCGGTGAAAGACTTTTTCGGCATCGACACAAACGGAGACCTGCGAATAGATAACGGAATGGCCTATACTCTTAATTTATTTTTAACGCCATATACACAGTATCCTAAAGGCATCATTGACAGTCAAATAGCCAGCAACAAAGAAAGAATTACCCGCTTAAACAAAGACATTAAAAAAGTAGAGGAACATGTTGAGAAATATGTTCAAAAACTAAGGGAACAATATGGGCGGGCAGGCTACCTGATGCAGCAGCAAAAAGCAATCGGCGAATCAATCAAAAACAAATTAGGCAAATAAGTTTTTTATATTAATATTCGTTCTGTGTCTCTGCGCCCCTTCGGCGCACAGGAGCGCATAACTAATATTACATTTTATCAACTATGAATTGACCATTTTGAGGCGGCCATGGCGGCTTCTTTTAACGCTTCAGAAAGCGTAGGATGCGCGTGAATTGATCGCGCAATATCTTCAGAAGAGGCCGAAAATTCAAACGCGACTGCCGCTTCGGCTATAAGCTCTGAGGCATGGGGCCCGGCGATAAAGACCCCCAAAAGTCTGTCGGTTTTCTTATCGGCAATGACCTTCACCATGCCCTCGGCTTCTTCCATTGCTTTGGCGCGGGCGTTGGCCCTAAATAAAAAGGTACCCGTATTTACTTCTACGCCTTTTTCTTTACACTGCTCTTCAGAAACGCCCACCCACGCGATTTCAGGCGAGGTGTACACAACCGAAGGAATCGCCGCGTAATTGACATGGGCCGGTTTCTTGGCGATAACCTCGGCAACCGCGATGCCCTCTTCTTCGGCCTTATGCGCCAGCATTAAACCTTCTATGACGTCGCCAATGGCATAAACGCCTTTCGCGTCGGTTTCATAGGTTTCTTCATTGACGATAATTCTGCCTCTTTCGTTTAGCTTTACGCCGATATCTTCTATGCCCGAATTTTCGATATACGGCTTTCGCCCCACGGCTACCAGCGCGCAATCTGCCGCTATTTCATTTTTTGTGCCGTCTTTTGTTTCAGAAATTAATTTCAGTTCATTGTTATTTTTTTCGCAGCTTATAAGCTTTTGATTAAAATGAAACTTAAAACCCTGCGCCTCAAGCGATCTTTGCATAAAAGCCGCGATTTGTTTGTCAACCGGCATAAAAAGTCTGGGAAGCATTTCAATAACCGTGACCTCCGCGCCAAGGCGGGCATATACCGAACCTAGTTCAAGGCCAATGACGCCGGCGCCTATGATGGCGAGCCTTTCAGGAACTTCTTTTAAATCGACAGCGTGATCAGATGTAATGATTGTTTTGCCGTCTATGGGTAAAATAGGTATGTCAATGGGAACAGAGCCTGTCGCGATTATAATATTATCGCAATTTAAAACCGTTTTTTCAGGCAGATTTTCTGCCAGAGAAACTTCTACCCTGCCTTTTTCGAGAATTTTTCCCGTTCCGGTATAGACGTCAATTTTATTTTTTTTCATTAAAAATTCGACGCCCTGGCAGACTTCAGATACAATTTTATTTTTTCTATCGGCAAGTTTTTTAACGTCAACTTCGGCTTCAGATATTTGAATGCCGTGCACGGCCATCTTTTCGCGAATTTTATAATATTTTTCGGTCGAGTCAAGAAGAGCCTTTGTCGGAATGCATCCGACATTTAAGCAGGTACCTCCGAGAGTTTTTCTTTTTTCAACAATAGCCGTCTTTAAGCCAAGTTGAGAGGCTCTAATCGCCGCAACATATCCCCCGGGACCCGCCCCAAGAACAACCAAATCATATTTTTTATTTTCCATTTATTTCTCTTCTTTTTTCTTCAGCGTTTTTAGACTTCAAGCATTAACCTTGAAGGGTCTTCTATGGCTTCTTTAATTTTTACAAGAAAAGTAACCGCTTCTTTACCGTCAACAATTCTATGATCATAAGATAAAGCGGCATACATCATCGGTCTTATTTGAATTTCATCGCCTACGACAACGGCTCTTTTTACAATATTATGCATGCCCAAAATGCCGCTTTGTGGAGGGTTCAATATCGGGGTCGACATCATAGAACCGTAAATACCTCCGTTTGTTATAGAAAAGGTGCCGCCTTCAAGATCAGATAAGGCAATAGATCCCGTTTTTACTTTTTCGGCCAGCCTGCCCAATTCTTTTTCAATTTCGGCAAAAGTCATTTTATCGACGTCTCTTACAACGGGAACAACGAGCCCTTTCGGGCCGCCGACGGCGACTCCTAAATTATAATAGTTTTTATAAACGATATTTTCGCCCCGAATTTCGGCGTTTATCGCCGGAATTTCTTTTAACGCGTTTACCGCGGCTTTCGCGAAAAAGCTCATAAATCCGAGTTTTACGCCATGTTTTTTTTCAAAACTTTCTTTATATCTGGCTCTTAAATCGATAACCGCTTTCATGTCAATTTCATTGAAAGTGGTTAAAATTGCCGCCGTATGCTGGGCCTCAACGAGACGATTTGCAATGGCCTGCCGCAAGCGGCTCATGGGTTTTATTTCTTCAAGCCCTTTGGTATCTTGCAAGATAGCGGGCCCTTTAATTTGTGTTTCTTTCTTTGGCCCCGGCGATTGTTTTTCTTCGGCTTTAGACGCCCCTTCAAGATAAAGCAAAACGTCTTCTTTGGTAATTTGGCCGTGCTTTCCGCTGCCTTTTATGGCGGCGATATCAAGAGAATTTTCTTCAATAAGAAGCCTTGCAGAGGGGGTCGTTAACGATTCGATGTCTTTGGCGGCGGTTTCTTTTGATGTTTCTTTTGCGGATTTTTTTTCTTCTTCGGCCGCGGGGCCTATATTTTTACCGGCCGATACCACGCCTATTACCTCGTGAACCTTTACGGTTTCGCCGATATTCTTTAAGATTTTTTCTAGAATTCCTTCAGAGGGAGAATTTATTTCAACGGTGACCTTGTCGGTCTCAAGCTCTACGACAGGTTCGTCGGCCTCTACCGCATCGCCTTCATTTTTAAACCATGAGGCGATTGTTCCCTCGGTGATTGATTCGCCAAGTTCGGGCACTTCAATGTTATCTTTACTCATATGAATTACATATTAATATAAAATTTAAGCGTTGTGTAAAAAAAAAAGCGCCGCCGTCTATCTGAATATGCCGGCGACCTTTTTTACGCGCCAATGTAAAATATAAAACCTTGACGACATGTCTTAAATTTCATTTTTCATCTTAAAAATATAGTTAACGGGTTTTTTCTGAAATAAAGTTATAAACCCTTCAGGAGACAAAATGGCAAATTTATACTATGACGAAAACTGCAATCTTGACACTTTAAAAGACGACGTTATCGCCGTGATAGGCTACGGCTCGCAGGGCCACGCGCAGGCGCAAAACATGAAAGACAGCGGCTTAAACGTAATTATTGGGCTTCGCTCGTCGTCGTCTTCGGTCGAACAGGCCAAAAAAGACGGCTTTGAGGTTTATGAACCGGCAGAAGCCGCGAAAAAAGCGACTATCATTCAAATTTTAGCGCCCGATACTGTACAGGCAAAACTTTTTGAAAACGATATCAAACCAAATTTAACAGCCGGCAAGGCTCTCGTGTTTTCTCACGGGTTTAATATTCACTATGACTGCATTCAGCCCCCTTCAGATGTCGATGTCTACATGGTGGCGCCAAAAGGCCCCGGTCATCTTGTGCGCAGAGTATACACAGAAGGCGGCGGAGTTCCTTCTCTAATCGCTATTCATCAAAACGCAAGCGGCAAAGCCAAAGAAAGAGCCTTAGCGCACGCGATGGGCGTAGGCGGCGGCAGAGCGGGCATTTTAGAAACCACTTTTTCTGAAGAAACCGAAACCGACCTATTCGGCGAACAGGCCGTTTTATGCGGAGGCATTTCTCATCTTATTCAAGCCGGTTTTGAAACATTAACCGAAGCGGGCTATGACCCTGAAATTGCATACTTCGAGTGCCTTCACGAAACCAAACTTATCGTAGATTTAATTTACGAAGGCGGCCTCGCGAAAATGCGCCACTCCATTTCAGATACCGCAGAATACGGCGATTTGACAAGCGGCCCTAAAGTAATCGATTCTCACGTAAAACACAACATGAAAAAAGTCTTAGAAGCCATCCAGAAGAAAAACGGCGGCCAGTTCGCCAAAGAATGGATCGCCGAAACCGACGCGGGCTACCCCAACTTCGAAAGACTTCGAAAAGAAGAAAATAACCATCCTATTGAAACCGTAGGCAAAAAACTTCGTTCGATGATGAAGTGGCTTGCTAAGTAGCCGATAATTCTTCATTCTGTTAGCCACCACGCACTGAAGATACGTGGCTAACAGAATAAATTAACCCTCTGTTTCAGACTTAACTGTTTTAACAATACTCTGGGTTATTTTCTTTTTCTATATCTGATATCTCAACTTTGAATACTCAACGCCTTTTCTTCTGAAAAAGTGTTGCCATTAGGCACACATTGTGTATATTGACTCTAGTGAAGGCTATAAATTGGGATTATGAAAAGAATATATTTTTACAAACAGAAAAAGGAATATCTTTTGAAGTTGTAACCCATTACATTGAAAAAGGAGAAATTTTAGATATAATGGAACATCCAAATAAAGAAAAATATCCTGAACAAAAATTATTTGTTTTAAATATTGAAGACTATATTTATATCATACCATTCATAGAAAATAAAAATGAGATATTCTTAAAAACTATTATGCCAAGCAGAAAAGCCACGAAAAAATATTTGCGAGGGAATAAAAATGAAGAAAAATAAATTAGATAAAGAAGAAAAAGAAATTTTAGACTCTTTTGAAAATGAAGAATGGAAATCTATTAAAGATTATAAAAAAAATATAAATAAATATTCCGAATATGCAAAAAATACATTAAAAAAAGATAAGCGTATTAATATACGAATAAATCAAAAAGATCTGGAATCTATACAAAACATTGCCCTTAATGAAGGCATTCCTTATCAAACGCTGGTATCAAGTTTGATACATAAATTCATTACCGGAAAATTAATCGAAAGAAATAAAATTTAATGAATTATAATTTGTTATAACATCTGATAACTAATCTGTTAAGCCGCTTTCCCCTCTATGCGGCTGCAAGCCCGCGCCAGATTATATTATTTCTTTCACACGGCCTACCTCGCCGGTTTCAAGGCGCACTTTAATGCCATGCGGATGAGAAGGCGAGTTTGTCAAAATCTTCTGAACAACGCCTTCGGTGAGTTTACCGCTTCTTTGGTCTGCCTTCAAGACGATGCGAACCCGCAAGCCTAATTTAATATTTTTTCGAAGTTGTATGTCTGACATGAAAGTCTTTTTGAAATATGATAATGTGAAGTAAAGGACGATTATTTAGCAGATCTTTTCTTCATCCGAAGAAGTCTCAAGAAAAAGCTCAATTGCCTCTTTTTGTCAAATACAATATTATGATCTAAATCATAGAAGGGGGTTAAAAATTTTCTCCGGAAATCGCCCGTATCATCACCGAAGTAAAATTCCAGATTTTGATATTTAATTCAACATTTGCCGGCCACCAGTCTTTTAAATAAAGAGAGTAGACGCTTGAGAAA
>Ga0224501_10001836_pt1 | contig 16580 bp, 8 predicted proteins | sample SF_Oct11_sed_USG_4_FD_169105 | JGI IMG/M metagenome (GOLD analysis project Ga0224501, IMG submission 169105) | Sediment microbial communities from San Francisco Bay, California, United States - SF_Oct11_sed_USGS_8_1 | ecosystem: Environmental > Aquatic > Marine > Sediment | place: USA... | reverse complement strand
GAGCCCTACTCGCCTTGTCTTTTATATGGATCTTCACTGAGCTCTACTCGCCTTGTCTTGTTATTGATCAGAAACTAATTCTTCTTTTCACTTGTTCAGGTGGAATGGTTCTCTGTGCACCCACTGGCGACGATTCATCTAACACCCTATTACTGTAAGTACTGGTTCTCTATGCACCCACTGGCAATGGTTCATCTAACACCCTATTACTGTAAGTACACCTAAAAGTATCATGTCTTGACTTTAAACCCAAAATAGCCATGTGGTGATGTGCATGGAAAGAACCAGGTAATGCGACTGTAGAGTTAGGGGAGGATAACTCTATGAATCTGGCCATGAATAAGAGCAATCAGTCCGCAGTGCAAGACTGACCCTGTGGAGAGTCTCATCGAGTTCTGATGTCACCATAGACATACAACATTTTATGTCTAAAGCAACCGCTTAGTGAGCGCTAAGAGGATACCATTCACGGATCTGCTTGGAATTGTATACCCCCATCATCCCTCCCTCATCTGGCTGGTCAGATAACCCCCATACTCAGTAATGGGTGGGCGCCTACTACTACTACTACTACCTCACTTACACCAATGCTGGCCCAACTGGGCTCTCTAACAGTCATTTCCCCACACGGCCATGGAGTATGGACTAGGGGCTTAAAGAACTGGAAATCATAAATCGTTAAAATTTGCTGACAAGGACAAATGGTGGTCAAAGTCAGCTGAAAACCATGCCAGTATGAGCGGTTTTAAATAAAATCTAAATCTAAACCCTTACCTTTGCCTTCTGTAGCTCACTGATGGAGGATTCCGTATTGTATTTTAAGCGTCTGGCAGAGGATGGTAATAATTTGGTGCATGGAGTACAAATGAAAGAGGGATATTCTCTGAGAATCACAGATACACATGGAGAATTCCTTGATGCAAGTTGGGATGCCAAACTGAAAATCAGCGATGGAAACCTAATTTTACCATGCTGTTCAACCCTATGATGCGTTATGACACCATCAGGAAACAAATGAGTTTCGTTGGTCACATATTCATCATATAGAATGTATAAACAGACCATAATGGCGTAGTCGAACAACTGGAAGTCATTGGCTCTATCCTACAGTCAAACTGTGAATTATATCTCAATGCTGTACAGAGCTAGGCTCAGCGCAGTGAGAACCTGGCTTCAAATCTTGGTCATGGCAGTGTCCCATTGTGAGGATGAACCCCTCGCTTCAATTCTAGCTCAAAACAAAACAACACCTCACTATGAGGTTGGCCATTGATATTGACTCTTGTGGTGCTCCATGCTATGCCCTAACTGATGAAAATGTGATTATCTAACCTGACAAGCATTACATAACAGTGAAGTTGTCATACAAGAAAAAACGGCCAATCTAAGGAAAGTCTCACTGTACATCAGCTATATACAGTGGCTATATTCTTTCAGGATAGGTTTCAGCCATTAGCCAGTCGCTTTCTGGGAGAAGTCACATTAGTAGACAAAGAAGAGCTGCGAAAAATTTCACCAAACATACCGTGGTGAGTTTGAGTTTCTTAATCCTGCCTTTGGGAATAAAAGGATATTTCAGTGGTAGAACCTCGGTTCGCGATCCACCATCTTAAGTCATACCTGCTGAAAAAACGATTACCTATTCCTTGCAGCTTCTGGCTTCACAATAACGGCGAAAAGGCCATACGAGAAAGGAAAAAGAAAATAAAGATCACTTATACTATTTGTCTTGTTTATACTCCTGATATTCCCTATACGGGGGTGGAGTTCGCTCCCTGGTTAACAGGGAGACTCTGTTGGGGCTCAAGAGCGAATTAAGGCGGAATGCCCTTCCGGCATGATTCGAACCCGCTACACATCGCTCGCAAATCATGGATTCTACCCACTAAGCAATGGCCCTAAAGAAAGGTTACTCACTATAATTCAACTAAAATATAGCCGCAGTTAGTCAAGTCCTGTGACTCAATTTCTTTCTTTCAGTTCCGGATTTAAATGTAAAGTCTGTGTAGTAGATAATCGGCGATATCTACCGTATTTACTTACCAAGTTTATCAGTGCTGGAGGGAAGATAAGAAGACAGAAACTGCAGTGCCTGAATGAGGTATACAGCAATATACCTACACTTAGGCCTGGTTTATCTGCGATAGGTGACAAAATGAATACGCAACTAACGAAAATCTATTTTGATATCCGTATATGGGCAGCACTTTGGTTGGAACAGATTTCCATCATCCCTTTTCCACTTTAATATTGGATTTTGTGATTCTATTGCTCTGAAATTTTACAGCTTATTTGAAAGGCCAGTCGTTATTCTCAACTTTAGCCACGTTTAATTGATCATTATTTAACGCCCTCCATATACACTATTATTGTTGATGAAGAGGTTCTCGGCGATCGTTGATGAACGATTTACCTGACTAATGGTAATCGCACATTAGACAATTCTCCAGATTATAACCCTAATGTATCGCGGGCAATGAAAAGAAGACAACTCCACAATGATTCGACTGCGAAGCCGCCCATAGATTGCTCGAACGGTAACCGTCTAGTGTGGCAGTACCTTGACCACCAAGTATAAACTGAGTATAAGGTTAAGAATGATTTTACGCGGCATCATTTCCTGTGCGAAGTTATTTTGAAAATTGCTGCATGGTTACCAAGATCATACAGAACAGCAGTCTGGTGCTGTCTGTGCTACCGCTATTGGTGTTTTCCGCGATTCAAGACCAATCAAGCATTATGACATCAGCGGAATAAATTCATTACGTAACTTTGTAATGATGTCATCATTGTAGATACCGGACGAGTATGACATCATCATAAACTCTACAGCTCATGGTAGCCTTCAGCTATTCAGGGATGAGTCATTATACCAGGTTCGCGGACAGATAGTTCGAGTGAAGAAGACTCCCCAATGCCCTGATACCTGGATGTTAATGGATAATTTTTGGAATAGCAAGAGATTGAATAATGAATATTGGTACCGCATACCACAGTAAGTATATCATCGAGTCGCAGTTATACCCTTTTGTCGTCTAAAATAGCATGAAATGGGATGTAAGGATTGAGGACTGATAGAGGTATTCGGGCATTTGAAATCTTTTCAACTTGCTATGTCCGCTGAACAACTAGAAAACACTAGCATAGTTAACAACGAGGATTGCTCAGAAATCTTAATGAAATTCAATCGTGAGGAAAATTAAATAAATTTGACGCCATATGGTGTGAAATCTTTTTCATTATATGTATATTATATAATTCATATTTTCACCGCAAGTGAGCGTCTGTATCTATTATAAGTGCCCTGAAAATTATGTTGAAGCAAATGTGTCATGTGGTGATTTCATACACCATATGATGTTTTAACCAGCCGTGGCTAGTAAGGCACACTCTATAAATAGCGCTTTTCACTTTCCGCTAGTATCACTCTCTTTAAGTTCAGCTGTCTTTCAACTTAGCTATTATCGCTCTCTGTATCCTGTACCCTCTCACACAGCTTGCTAGAGTATTAAACATCTTGGTCAGCAAAGAAGAATCCATTCGATTGCTAAATAGACAGGAGCCTTCCAGGCCCATAGACATCGCTCAAACAATTAGACATTAACAGCACGCAATCATCCCAAACAGGGCAACACAACAAAACATTGCATTTCCTGACAAACGCCCAAAAATGATGTTCTGTGTTTTTTATTAACAATTTTATCATGTGGAAGATACCCATGAATTAGTGGAAATCTCATAGAATATCCCGTTGTTCTGTAGTTTCACAGATATGATTCTCGGAGGTACGTATGAACCCAATGAGGATAGCAGAGTTACCAACCCAGAGATTATCCAGGGCATCATCAAACAGAATACAGTTTTTGAACCTGCTATAAAGGTACACAGCTCCTGGTACAAGTTGGCTTTCTCACTTTCACTTCGAAACCGTCATTGGCTATGGGAATGGATCTTAGAGTGTAGTGCTGTGGCTGAGCGGTTAGAGCGCTAGTCACAGGTCACGAGGTCTCCGATCCTGACGTTAAATGAAGGAAGCCCTCCCACAGAGTTTCCTTCTCTGTGGGGCACGCAGGTGCAAGCGCAAAGTCTCTTAATGACGCACCCTGGGAAACGCTGAGCGCAAGACTCAGTAGGCCAATTTCTGCACCACACCTGACAGGTGCTCTGTCTAGGAAATACGGAGAAGAACTGGTGCGGAAGGTCCCATATTCAAGACAGCTCATAACTCGGGATTTATTTAATAGAAATCTCTGTTCACCCAGCAGGGAATGGGTACCCACCACTCGTCAGAGATGGAACATGTGAATGCGGTTAGGAAGAGTGGAACCCCATTCAAGTTCCACAGTTACTAGTTCCAGTTTGCTCTATAGCCGCCACTTCGCCATGCGGCCATTGGCCAAGGGACAGCCATTATCTTTTTTAAAGATATACATGGTAATAGTACTGAAGATTTCTATCCAGATGGGACAGCTAGCTGGCTATCCAATGCCTCTATATTCCCATACAATATGTCTATCAGACCAAGTGATTGGGCCCAGGAAAGGAGTCTTTGGTTGACTCAGTTATTCTGATTCAGGAAGCTGAGGTAATCGAAGAGATGGCGGGACTGCGACCTGCCAGACGGGGAGGACCTCGAATTGACAGGGAAATAGTTGAAATCAGAGGGAAGCCAAAACAGGTTTGTATCTAGTATTTCAATCAAACTAGTAGGTCAACCTAGCTGTTACTGATCATTATAGTTGTTTTGTACTAGGTTTAAAATATAATTTCAGCTAAGTCGTATAATTAAACCAGCTAGGTGAATAAGGCTCCCATGGAATGTCTTGTTTTCCACCAAGGAATTCATGATAGTACTAGTCACTGACTACTGGTGTTTGTCGCCATTACATTTCTATACACGCCTACTTATAACCTCTTATTATCATAATCACAAGAAGCTGCCGTTGATAAGATACCACGGTCAATGTTAAATAAAAGTGCTAAGATGTGACTTTTCTTCTGTAGGTGGTTCATAACTACGGACACGGTGGTAGAGGTGTAGGGCTCAGTTGGGGTGCAGCATTACGGGCCACACGGCTGGTAAAAGAAATACTGCGCGAGAAGACAACCTCCAGCAAACTTTAATACAAATTGTCATTACTAGGAGTATGAATCTTACCAACAAAACACAAATTTGATATCAGGTTCATACTCGACTAGTTCTACGTAAAAAGGCTCACACAAAAGATGACCGAAGTCTTAAGAAGCATGCAGCTATCGCATGACGACTTTTCGACAGCCTGCAATGAGCGTGGAAAAATACTGAATAAAGTCCAAAATATCACTCCACAGAGAATGCATGATTAGCATTAAACATCAAGTATACATCATAAAGGAGGATTAATTTCATATCGTCATACCATAGGAACCATGGACTGTGGACCATTTTGTAAACAAAGGTTTGCTTTAATAATGTCATCCACGGTAAAATAAATTAACCTAAACCCAGAGAAACAGCAAAAATAAATAAACTAAGACATCGCCTTGCTAAACAACAGCAACCAGACTGCTGTTCTAACAAACCCTAAACATTCCTACAACTATAACATCGGTCAGCTTTGCTGCAGAGCCCGATATTTGATGAGTTTAGCCCAAAATTCAAGTAGGTGAATGAATATGCACTCGAATTTGAGATGGGTTAAAATAAAAGAGGTAAAGGAAGTTCCTACTAGACTTGTTAGCTAAGAGAACAAGTGGCTTCATTCGCAGTTTTCGCACTTTCAACCAAAACTATTTAAAGGCCTAACCAAACCATTCAGCCAGAAATCGGGCTCAAGTTTTACCGAGTCCTCTATCCTGATGAGTCTGATATTGGCAAGAAATGCACATTCCTCATTTGCAAAATATTTCTCATAGCGGAAAGTCGAGATTTCAGATACTCAGCGGCTCCGAGTTCCATAGCTGATAGCAAACACTCTATAGACACCTCTAGACAAACGCGCAGTTGATTCAGCTGACCCGAGGTAACATACTCAGATTGCCCTACTATGATTGGTTCGTATCACATCCATATGAGGAATGGCTAGTCGCCTGATTTCACTGTTCAGTTGAGCCAACTCTTCATCATGGCGCTCATATTCTTTAACAAGACGAGTAAATCGCAGCAGATCTGGAAAAGAAAATTCTGTGATCAAAGGGTGTTTTTTTGCCGCGTTATGGTTAGAAAAAGTTAATTTAAAGTTTTAGTACTGAAATTGGGTGAGTATGAGAAACTCCAAACACCTTTCATAGAAAGCAAGTGTAGGTACGCTCGTGCTAGAAATAAAATCTCCTGGGCGGAGCGCACGGTTTTCCATTTCCTGGTATCAGATGCCAGTCAAAAATTAGGCACTAACAACATTGACAATAGAAAAGGCACATACATTTAATATTGATCGTTTTGATGATTCTCAGGAGAAGTGTGTTGAAGGCTGAAACTCACCTTCACCTTGGGCAGTAAACCCATGCTGAGCAAGCACCATCATCTGATGTTTAGCAACGAGCGGAAATACTAGCCTCATGTATTTTATCATATCGTTGGCTGCTTCTTGGAGGGCAGAAGAAAATCCGCTGCTAGGCAGGTAAAGAGAGTCCATAGTCTCCCTAAGAATCGCTAAAAAGACAACCACAGAATTTTTCCGCCGGAGACAAGGTTGATCCAAGGACATCTCATGATCACTTCGCTCATAACCACTGATTTAGCTGTGGTCCTAACCTTTGAACTTCCCATACCTATGTACAAGGCAGCACATGTGGATCAGCCAGGGCTAATTCCTCGAAATCCTCCGCCATGGCCATGGAGAGGACAGACAGTGGGATACATTCATGCTCCTACTGAGCTATCATGACTAGTGTATCACAGAATAGACTTCTCGGATTGTGGGACATCTTAGGCCCAGAACATTTCTTTTGCCCCAATAGATTTTATTTTTTATTTAACATCAGTTTTAAACCAAATTTGCTGTTGTTTGGATGTTATACCTTATGGCAAAGCCCAAACAGAAATGACCTATTCATTCCATGAAAAAGAACAGCGCCCGTCTCCGATAGTCTGCGCTCTGCTATTGATGTGACTAAGGTAACCCAGGTTAGCTTAGCCTTTGGATCATTGACAAGTGGGCGAGGTGAGAAAAGTTTTATAAGCAGAGGAATTGACAATTGGTTGTTGCTAAATGGTAATAACTAGAGACAGAAGAATTGACAATTGAGCATTGCTGATATTAGTGATAAGTAATAATGATATATTAGAAATATTACTACAAAGCAATGGCAATATTCTAGCGAGTAGGAAGTGAGACTGAGCGAGTAAGCGGTAAATAAGTTATAACTAGCACCTCAACAATTGAGTGACTGACCGTGTACCTGGAAGTTTGTCTACGGTTAGATACAAATAAATACATACATACATACATTAATACAATGAGTTCATTTAAAAGAAAAACACACCCACTCAGTGACTCACAGCCACGCTCACAGTCACACACAGCCACACACAGCCACACTCAGTGACTGACTGAGTGACTGACTGTAACTCTGACTCAGTCAGTGTCAGTGACTGTGAGTGTGACTGTGAGTGCGCCGCGAGTACATTCGAATCCAATCCACTCATCTAATTAACTTGTTAATCACTGTTTAACTTAACTTTTAAGACTGAAGTTAGGTTAATGTTATCTTCGGCTTAGTTAGTAACTAAGTAACTAGTAAGTAACTAAATTACTAACTCTAGTCTAGACTCTAACTGTGACTAGTCTGTGAAGTCTAGTCTAACTCCTAAGTTAGAAGTTACTAGTTACGTTAGTCTAAGTCTAACACTCTAACTCTAAGTTCTAACTTCTAACTTCTAAGTCTAAGTCTAACTCTAGTCTACTCTAACTCTAAGTCTAACTCTAAGTCTAACTCTAACAGTTAGACTCTAAGTCTTATCACAAGTTTCCAATCCCACCTTCGCTCCTGTCAGCTTACCTTTCGCTTCATCCGCTCCCATTCTCATCTCCATGTCAGCCATATCACCGATCGAATGAGGTTTACAGATCCCCGACTGGTGTAACGACGAAACAGACACAACTGAGTGACTGTGAGACAGCTGGACAACTCAGACACGACCTAGTAGTACCAGTAGTAGAACGTAGTACTAAACGCGAAACTAGGGGCTCTACAGAATGTGCACGATGCTGGAGCCAATTTCGTACCAAGGGCGCTTCGTTTCAGGTAGAAGGCTAACTTCGATTTTAAAGCCCTAATTCTCAAAAGCAGAGACATAGCCCTTCCAGGGAGGGCTTTGGTAGACTGGAGCGTAAAGAATGAGACTGGACTGGGTTGGAAGTGAAGAGTAGAAACTAGAAAGAAACCACATGTTCATGTGCCCCTAATACAAAAAACCATGGCTGATGAACGCCAAGAGATGTACAAATCAGTTGAAGCCTATTGTGACAACACAAACGAACTCCTACAGCTTGAGAGAGAAGCGGAGATCAATGAAGCTAGGTAGGTAGGCAACTGACTGAGTTCAGCCTCAGCAGTCAGGGCAGGTCAGGGTTGTTTCACTCACAGTCATACACGGAGTGACTGACACAGTGACTTGATTGTGACTGAGTCGCTCACTGACTCAATCACTATCACTCAGTCAGTGACTAAGTCAATTCTCCTGACAGTGACCGACTGACTGTGAGTGTGACTGACCTACTCAGTTTTGAGTTTAGTTGATTCCTGCTAGTGCTAGTACTAGGGCTAGGCCAATGATTGATAATTAATTTACTTACTACTCAGCTAGTCTATGGCTGGTTTGATGTGATTGGGCAGTGACTAATGAGTGCTTGAGCCTTGAGTGTGTCACTCCGTCACTCTGTGAGTATCACTAACACTCTGCATCACCTGCTCCAGCATCGTATTACTGAGTCCCCCCAATATCAACGATATGACTGAGAAGCCGCAACACGAACTCATTAAGTCTGGCGATTGACTAAGCAGAGTGAATGAATGAGTAAGACGAGGCAATCTGTAAATCAGTATGCAGACTTCCAATAGCAAACTTAGTTTCATATCCATTTGTCAAATTTACAAATAGTTACAGAATTGTGAGACAAAATAAAACAGCTCAATCTCATCCAGGTTCGATAGCGAAAATGTGTCGCCGAAACTACTGGAGAAGAAAGGTGTCTGTATCACAAAGCTTCATATTGATGGGAAGAAAACTGGCCTGTATGGTCGCCAAGTAATCACATTCAGATTAAACAATGTGAACCGACCAGAGCTGCCGGCTACCAACATTACACCCGGTATGACTTAGACAATGGTGGAGAAGATTGAACCCATGATGATGCAAAACATTTCTCTCATAGCACAACGCTTGTTAACAAGGAGGGTTATTCTCCAATCTGACCATTGACTTTTTTGAGATTCAAACCCAGAGTTCAATGCACAAAAGTCATGTATCCTCATCATAAAGCCCCGAAGGCTCTACAACCAACCACTTGGATAGGAAGTTTAAATGGACAGCACAAAACAAGTATATTTGCTCCCATCATCCTCCCCACGCATCTTCCATTTTGAGGAGTCATTAATATTATTTGTCGTTCTAAGCCATTGTTTCTCACAGAATTTGGTGTCGCAGTGATTTGCATTATTTTTTATCTTGCAGGTGATATTGTTGGTTTGCATCTAACAGCGTCCCAATCCCAATGCCTCAGTTCTGGTATCGTTGTGAGGGTCGCTAACGTGTATATATCAGTGGCTTTCGAGCAGAGTGAGGAGTTATCTTCTATTGCTGATGATTCTCAGTACTACCTTCTAAAACTGGCAAATGAGGTTACATACAAACGTCTGCGCAGGTAGTTATGATACTAAATTCTTTATAATTACTCAGAAATTTCAGCTTAGATTGGTATTTTATTAGTAAAGGTCTGTAAACTTACCCGATTCGATTCAATCATAACTTGGCACCAATAATGCGGTTATTGTGGGGTTGGAAGAGGATAACTATAACTTTATGCTTATAATGGGTCAATTTGGCTTCGCTGAAAGCTTGTTGCAGCTAGCAATATTATGGCTTTAGCCTTCCAACCCGCTAACACGGTTTATTGAGGCTTCTATATCAATAATCCTTTATTCACTGTTTCGTTGTAGGGCCATTGAGAAACTGCGGTCATACAAAAGCAAGCCTGCTGATCAACTAATAGATATTCTTTTCAATCAAAGTTGCAACCCACCACCAGCTGACGTTGGTATGTGGAAGTACTGGTAGTCACACCTAGATTCCACGCTATGTTGGAAGGCCGGCATACTTAGTCATCAACCCCAGTGTCATAGACGCATCCGTTCATGGGTTTAAGACTGCAAATGCCGAAAGACGGCGAGCCCAGGAGGTTATTGGACATCAGAACGCGACTCTGTAATAACTACTATTATGAGAGTTGTGGGGTCACACGATCATCACGCAACCATTACAGAGTCATACTCTCCTGTGCGAGGTCTCCACTTTATTAAATAAACATGGCCTATATGTAATCACGACAACCAGAACTCTTTTCAGTAGAGGATTATCACAAGATATCAAGATATCAGCAAATATTTTTTAAGCAAGGGCTATACTTTCTCCTCAAAATATTCACTGTGATTTGGCTTGTTGCGCATATGTAATTGTTCAGCTCAGCCACATAACCGAACGCTTACTTGGTCCAGGATGTGTACATTATGATCACTTTTTAGATGAGGTAGTATTTTTCAATCGTGATCTGGATGGTTCTCAGTGCGACGCTGTTCGTTTGGCGCTGTCACAGCGTAACGTCTCCATCATTCACGGGCCACCTGGTACGGGCAAGAGTACCACCTTAGTGGAAGTCATTCGTCAATTCGTTGCTCGGGGTATGAAGGTGTTGGCCTGTGCTCCCAGTAATGTCGCCGTGGATAACTTGGTCTTGCGTCTAGTGCGTGCAAAGGTAAGATAAAAGAAGCATATCCCACCAGGGCAGCCTCGGTTCATTGGCAAGTATGTGACCTTACTAAATTGAGTTTGCATAGGAATATATCCATTTTGTTTACTTACAAAATGCTCAATGACTATCTTCGATTGACGAAAGTCGAATTGTGTTGCCAAAAATGTTTAGCTCCAAATTGCCACCAGTTGTCATCAGGATTTGCATGATCGGGTTTTGGCATCTGACACGGGGTTTCAGAGACATTCTCAGTTTCACTGCTCAAAAGTGCGCCTGAAAGGTGCATTTTTAGAAAACATGTATCTCTGCTGCGTCTGAAAACTGAATTCGATCAGGCGAACAGAATTCCGTGCTAGTTTATAAAATGCCAAGGCTATCAAAATGTCAAGGCTAACTACTGATTGCTTACATATTCTATGGCCGCTTCACTTGGTGCGTTGGTTTTGGAAAACAGACTGCAAAATTTTCTGTCCTTAGACACACAAGATGTTGAGAGAGGACAACTCTGATGCACCTGAAACTCCTTGCATATTATAACTGCACCTATCGGTTCGCGTGATCGGTCCGAGGATTTTTTTGCGTCTGACTGAAACCACATTAATGCACCTAATGGCTCTAACAGGTCCCTTCGAGTACTCGGCTTTTTCGCAACCGAAATCCATTTCGGTTGCAATATCTGCTAAACTGCTCAAGAGAGCGACCGGAAAGCGCAATCCAAAAAAGCATCTTTCACTTTCAGTCGCGGTCTGCGACCGAAAGCACGTGAACAGAATTCCGCGACCGAAAGCAGGCGTTAGCCTAGTAGTTTAGGTAAATGTCAAGGCTACTGCAAAGAAGCTTGATTACTATGTTGGGATAATGAATCGTGAATGATTGTTCGACTCTAACCGAGAAGTTAAAATTGAGAGAGGACAACTCTGATCCAATCAAAATTCATCCTGATCTCAACTGTGCTTCCTTACTGCGACCGTGTGTTTGCGCGCTCGCTTTTCAAAACTTTCAGTCGCGAGCGCATAAATGTAGCTATTAATTATGCAATAGTTCAAGCAGCAATTGGATATCTGTTTAGATAGAAAGAGATTTTCTTGGGAATTTATCCGAATTGGAGTGTCTCAAAGAATAGTATCAAAATAGTATTGAAATATCCCCAATGCCTTTTTATCTAACAGGTAAGAGTAACAAGGCTTGGGCACCCCGCTCGAGCTATCCAGGAAATACAGAACTTCACTCTGGATGCGAAGATATCAGTCTCCGATAACAGCTCGATAGTGGAGGACATTAAAAAAGATATCGATGACACATTGGTAAGACTGAGACGGCTTGCTTTTATTGTTGTTTTGTTCTACTCGGCTTTTGGCCACCCTGTTTGATTAACCTCCTAAGCCTAGAGGCTTGTTGGAGTGGTAGGAGCTAGAAATGATGTGAGGAGCTCATGTAAGCTCACAGTTTGCATTCAACATCACCAGAAATTGAACTCGGTATCTGTTGATCTTGTTCTGAGCTACCCTGTTATCCCATTAGTTGGTCAGTGTTGAGGTCTGGGAGGGGCTTTGGGCCTGTGTGATTAAGAGATGATGAAACGGTAGCACATCTTCTATCAGTTCGGGTGTGGCTGAGCCCCTGTCATGTTCATGTAGACCTGGGTTAGCATCTCTCACTTATCCTTTACACGGGCCTCGTTGTAATTTATCCAATGCTGATTTTTTTAAATCACTACGATGTTTCACTCGCTTCCTAGTTTTAATAAGTCACGTCGTAAAATTACTTGATCTCACGCTAGGGGTGCCAAATCCTTTGCTGAAAGATCAGCATGATCGCATGCACGAAAAATGTCGGTGAAATGTTGTATTGTTGTTGTCAGGGAAAAATGCGGCGAGGTAAAGGTGGAAGTTCATATCAATCGGTGAAAACAGAACTCAAAACTTTGCGCAAAGAGCTGAAGGAGAGAACGGATGCAGCAGTTAAACAGGTTAGCATGTCTAATTGATATTATCAAAACTTTGATGTAGCACATTTTATAGAAGGATTGCTTCAATGCTGATGGGTCATCATATACATTCAGCTTTAGTTAGCTGTGTGTACATTAGTTTCCACCATTGTTTACAGGTGCTCAAGAGTTCTGAGGTAATAATGGCTACACTAACCTCTTCCAGTGATGATGGACCACTGCGTAGTCTGGGAGAGGGACACTTTGATGTTGTGGTGATAGATGAATGCTCCCAGGTAAATCCTAATGTATATTCTCATGGGTTTCAATTTTGTTTGCAAGTATTTTATTCAATTAAAACAAAATTTGCGAACAGCCATTTCGGCTTTGTAATACGTTATGTTGTTTTTCGTTTGTGTCCTGACTAGTGTCTTGGGTATGCGGAAATTCTCCTACTGAGTGTCCAACTCGGCATTTATCAGGGTGCGTTATTACGGGCCTGTCTGCTTGCATCCACATCCCCCATTGAGAAGGTTACTCTATGGGAGGACCTCCTTGATTGAATGTTGTGATCCAAAACCATTGTGGGTGTTGCAAAAACAAAGTTTCTGTCGAATAGGGAATCGAACCAAGGCCTATTCCGTTATCCGCAGACCCAGTACTCTTCAAGTCTTTGACCGATATGAAAGGTCCCTTACCAATGCCAGTTATGCCAGTTATAAGACTGTGTTATTATGAAGTATGTCTTCAAGCTCGATGTGGAGATCAATCCCTATTACAGCTAAGTGGAACCCATGTGGTAGGAGTGGAATCACTAGTTCACTCAACAGATGTATTCCAGTACCGGTACGCCTTACTCAATGTAATGAAGAGGTGCGGCTAAGCTTTTGTTATTTAATTTTCAAATGAAATCTGCACAGGATCTGCCTTGAGCTCCCATCATTACCTCTATGCTGTAGGCTATGGAAGCAGCTTGCTGGATTGCTCTGTCTCAAGCTCCCAAATGCATTCTGGCAGGAGACCATCTCCAGCTGCCTCCTACAATTATCTCTAGCCAGTAAGACGTGGTATTCTGCCTCATGAAATCAATGCTTTTACTGTTATTTCTCTTTATTACGCTTAATCCCTTGACCATCCCATCAGAGCTTTGGTAGCCTCAGCCTCTAGCAACTCGAAGGTCTTCCTACCCGAGAGATCATCAGTGCGAGGGCCTCTCTTTTGGCAGGCTTTGTTACAGTTTGACAGTTTTCATTCCAATTACATGCGGCATGAATTAAAAAGGCCTATAGAATTCCAATGAGCCTGTATCTGGGAATTAAACACAAAATCATGAGGCATAGAGGTCAAAATATTGAGCTATTCGGTATTTAGGATACTCCAATGCTTAGATGTGTCATAGGCAACCCTTGGCTAAATGAATGATTCTGGAGACTCTGCTGATTGCAGGGCCGCGAAGAATGGTTTGGCGGTAACACTCATGGAGAGGTTGATACCCGCACTACCAGAGTGTGTACACATGCTCACAGTGCAGTATCGAATGCATGCCGACATTATGAACTGGGCATCTAATGAGCTGTATGATGGAAAACTCACCGCTGCTCAGTCTGTAGCTAGTCACCTACTCAATCAACTACAGGTTAGCGCTAACTAATTCGTTCTTTTATTTGAAGTTTGACAGCGTAAAATGACCCCCATTATAAGGGAGTTTGAGCTATGGCATTGCTAGTTTGGAAATAATAGTTTCGACTTTTATTTAGTTCTGTCTTCAACTGATAGCACTAAACATAATAATAACTTTTATTATAACAATCATAATCATAAATAGCTTATTTTGGTTCTTGAAAACTCAGCGCAATTTCTTGGTGCAGTGAAACTCTGATAACTCGACCTCGGATAACTCGAAAACTTGCTTAACTCAAACCGAGTTTTATGGTCCCTGCCTGAGTGATAATAATTTGCTGGGCATATCTCGAACCTTTAGTCACAACTCGAACTAATAAACTGCGGTCAGTGCCATCAAATTACCTTTTCTGTGGGTGGATGTGTTTATATTCTTGTGTAACAAGCTTAATTTCCTTGTTTTCTTTTCACATGAGAAGATCATCTCACAAATCTTATGAATTTTAACCAGGAAATGGAATACATTGGAGCGAAATGGACTCACTATGTTGGCCACATGGCTAATGCAAAGAGAGAGCATAACTCATAACTCAAACTTTTCATAAATCAGACCTTTTAGTGGTCCCTTGCAGTTCGAATTGTCCAAGTCTCACTATACCTGGGAATCTGATGCTAAGATTCCAAGGCATGAAGCGGTGCTAGAATGTTGTGTTAAATTTTTTTCCAGAACCTCATCAAAATTGCTTATAATTTTCACAATAATATATGCTCTTTACAGGGTGTAGCTAATACAGATGAAACTAGACTCCCCCTGCTTCTGATTGACACTGCTGGCTGTGACCTCACCGAACTCGACCTGCCGAACGAACAGAGTAAAGGAAATGAGGGAGAGGCTGACCTCGTAACTGTACATGTGACCTCGCTGATAGAGGCGGGGCTTAGGCCAGATCAGATTGCTGTGATTTCACCATACAATCTACAGGTGGGGACAAGTTCAGTTTCCCCTTTGGGTATTTCCTGTGAAAAAACTGAACTAACCTAAGTAATATTTTGGAAACTATTTTGGAAGTATGTTCTCTGATTTGGGGTTGATTCTTGGTGAGAAGAAAACAGAAAAACAAAATGGGTTCATATGCTACTATAGGTTACAGCGTTAAAGCTATTACATTTCTTCAAAGCCATGGTACTTCTTACAACTACACTGGGCTAGGCCTAAGAATCGCCCCATGGGGTAGACAGAATGGCTGACGATCCTATGATGTACAGCCCTTGGGGTCTGCGACACTGGGTTAGGCCTAAGAATCGCCCCATGGGGTAGAGAGAATGGCTGACGATCCTATGATGTACAGCCCTTGGGGTCTGCCCTCATAGTATTGGGTGTTAGGCTCGAGGTGTTATCATTGGGCAGTCAAACGAGTTCATTTCTCTCTATTCAGGGCAAGGCGTCATTCTATTGGCCAAATCAGCATTCCATCTCATTCCTTGTCTGAATCTGACTTAGGTGGAATTGCTACGAAGCCGTCTTTGTGAGAGTCATCCCACCCTAGAGATTAAATCTGTAGATGGTTACCAGGGCAGAGAGAAAGAGGCGGTCGTTATTTCTTTGGTCAGATCCAATACCAGAGGTTAGTCAATGAACCAGGTTTCACCTCCACATAGACATAGCTATAATTATATCACAAGATATCTACTTTTTCCACGACATTTATGATGAGCCCAATGATACTGTTTACTTTTTATAATGCCAGAACTGGATCGTACTGTCTCCAGGGCAGCCTTGTAAACGCTGGCTGATGCCCCATACATCCAGTCTGGTTCTTACCGCTCTCTTTCTAATATAAAATCTTTACTGTTATGATGAAGCTGCCACTTAATGTTCCACCAGTTACGGCTTAGCATGGAGTACCACAAATAGGTCAGTATCACTGGTCCAAGTCATAGTGAGGCTTGTTTTGGTTGTGAGTTAGGATTATAGTGAGAGGCTCATACTCACACCGGGATTCAAACCCAGATTCTCACAGTTACGAGTAGAACACTCTACTACTGCTGAGTTATCTCGCTATCCCAGTTCATCTGTAAGGCGA
>Ga0224501_10001835_pt1 | contig 16583 bp, 4 predicted proteins | sample SF_Oct11_sed_USG_4_FD_169105 | JGI IMG/M metagenome (GOLD analysis project Ga0224501, IMG submission 169105) | Sediment microbial communities from San Francisco Bay, California, United States - SF_Oct11_sed_USGS_8_1 | ecosystem: Environmental > Aquatic > Marine > Sediment | place: USA... | reverse complement strand
GGGTCATGTATAGGGGTCATGTATAGGGGTCATGTAGCGCATATAAACATACAAGTCCCGGCCTTATAGGCCGGATGTCGGTCAAATAGATCCGCATGAAACTATTAGTTCATAGAAACTAAGGCAAGGCTGACTACCAAGTCGTCATCTGCTATCGAAAGACCCACGGCCATTTTGATCTTCAGGGCGGCGGGGGGGGGGGGGACCTGAGGGCAGAAGAACCTGTATTGCTTCATATTCCTCGTATCCTTTCGATGAGCCTGTGACGACTTTGCGGCGCCCATCTCCTCTCCAAGTGTGTGTGATTAGCCAGAGAAACATCCCTTGAAATCCTCCGCCATGGTTGGGAATTGAACCCGGGCAACGGAGAGGGCAGACAGTGAGCTATCCCACTGAGCTATCATGACCCGGGCCACGGAGAGGACAGACAGCGGGATGCATTAATTCTCTCACTGAGCTATCATAGCCGAAGCCTGTACTCGGTGGTTACAGTGCAAAATTTGAGGTGAGGGGCTGTTATAGCGTATATTATATAGTCAGCGCACACCGACTGTATCTTTGCGTTGTGAATTTGACATGCAATAAGGCCAATGCCCTGCACATTTCGCCTTTGGTGACGGATTTAGCGCCACTTGACCGCTGATCGCTCGCCTAAAGCGGCCGTAATCCTCTCCCTTTATCACCCCCTGAGGGAGAGTGTGTTCGCACTCAGCACGCGATGAAGTTTTATCGGCTTAACCGAGTAATACTTTAAACTTCAGTCAGTGACGGTGTCTGTGCTGACGGCTCTACGATCATTGTGTTTTGATGTCACAGTCCTTGCCAATCTTGCGATGCCTCTTTGGCGTCATTGTCTTCAGGGGAGCTGTCGTAACAGAACCACTGTCAACGACAATTTAATCAACCTACTGATTTCACACACAGGGAGGGATAATCACAGGATTTCCTCAGCATCAACATTAACTGCTGGCTAATCTGTGTAGTGCTCATTTGGGTTTAATAGTGCACTCGAATCCCAACATTGAATAGAGGAGGCCAACTCGTAGAGTTACCTTCGCTATGGGGTACATGGGTGCAAGTAGAAAGTCTCCTAATTACGTACCCTGGACAAAGACACCGTAGGCCAATTTCTGCACACCCCTGACACTGGTCGGTGTATCTACACACCGATGACACTGGTCGGGGTACCTGCACAACCCTGGCACTGGGCCCCTGCATACCCCTGACACTGGTCGGGGTACCTACACACCCCTGACACTGGTCAGGATACCTGCAGGGCACCTGCACACCCCTGTCACTGGTCTGAATATGTAAGAAGAAATCACTCAGATATTATTGCGGAAAAACTGCTTGCACACTCAGTCCCAATGTTAGCACCGGCGGCGGCGGGCAGCGGGAAACCTCATCGGTTCGTTCGTTCATTTGATCAGTCCTCAATCAAGTCACTCCAACTCTGTGTAACTCCAAAAGTCCCAGCCATTTTGTCAGGTCATCGTTGTTATCATCTGTCGTCATGGTGTTTATAGCATCAGGTGGGGCAAAGAAGGGGCGGTCAGTGAAAACATGCATTGCCGTGTGAAGGGACTGGCCGCATTCGTCAGACCACTGTACACGATAGCGGGATAGAACAGTGCCTAGAGCACTACAAAATAGTTCAGCGACTACAGAGCTGTTGAATCAAGATCCAACATTCGGCCCTGATGGTAGTTTCTACTGCTCCTAGCGCCCCGGCATAAGCCTCGGGCTTAGGAGCTCGCCCCCCCCCCTCCGAAGAAGCAAAAGATTGGGGATGGGTTATATGTGAAGCGCTAATGATGCTAGTTTTGACCAAACCATCTCCGAAACTGCCCGCATACGTACATACAATAGATCCTCCTATAATATTGTATCAGTTATTTCACCCCATGTCCCTTGTTACTTGTTGGGGGGTATTCTGGGGGTCATAGAGTGCGTGGTAGCTTGCACAAACATAACGCTCTGAGTATAATATGATCTTGTTAAGATTAGTTCACATTAGTCAGGAATTATCGCTGTCTTGCCCCGGCCCGGTGTGTAATATAACGATGGGAACAATCACCTCTGTGATCATCAGGTCCTTAGGCATTATTAGTGTGAAGTGGCAAAGGGTTTTTTAAGAGAAAAGGAGTGGATTTATTAGGGGCTTGTTACGTTCATTTGATGATTTTCTTACGTAGATAACCTGGATAAGATCATAGGTTCATTTTCTAAAACTAAGATCCATAAATAGAAGAAATATTATAGCCAGTTAAATACGAAAACCACTTTGTGTTTCGGCCTGCTCGGTTTTGGATAGCGATGTTAAATAAAGGATGCCGACTCTTACGGAGTAATCTTCTCAATGGGGGTACATGGGTGCAAGCAGAAAGTCTCCTGATGACACACCCCGGGAAACATTGGGTCTAATCGGACAATTCCTGCATGTACCTGACACTGGCCAGGATAAGAAAGTTGCTTGTTTTATAAAAATATACATTACCCGTAGTAATTTAATATTTTTGTATCTCTTGCACGGGATTACATGTAGTTGATTTTCCTGATCACTAAAAGCGTATCATCAGAACATCTATTGACTGTCTGTTTGGTGACATTATTTCTAATCCTTCCTCTCACAATATGTTTTGAGGTATAGAAATCTCCCCTTGCACCTTTCATTGATCCGATCCTTAGGCATGCAGTCTGCTACCTGACCCACTGTCTATGGGAAGATGGCGTTGGGTCATTGTGTTTATGAATGAATAAGATGCTATGTTTTATCTATGCTCATCTGATAGCTCGAACCGTCAGTCATGAACCCCCACGAATCGCTCACTGAAAAACTACAGTAATCGTCTGCGAGAACAGACGCAGTCTAATTGTTTTGCACGAACATTCAGCCATCCTATCCCCCAAGCCTGAGGCTTGTTTTAAAGGGAGGAGTTTACACTATAGCAAAGGGAGTCTGGCGCAGTCAAGTTTCAGTCCCTTGTTGTAATTTACACTCCTAGCTCCTGCCACTCCAAATTAAGGAGATTTACTGGAGTGACATTTGTAAAACTCACAAAGAGTTTCTAGCTTGGTAAACTTGTAGGAATTTTAAAATAGTAAAATAAACAAAATCCACTTCAGTTCGTCAGATTTGAGTTTCTAAACATGCAAAGTTGATTCGCATCAAAGAAAGTTTTTCGTTTGAAGAAAAAGCTAAGATTTTTAAAAGTGTTATTTAGAAATATATGTGACCAGCCAGACGACACAGGAGGTCTGGAAAGTAACGGAAATGCAAGCACTTGCCGACATGTGGCAGCAGGTACTTGACTTGCCTGTAGGTACGGGTGGCTGCAGGTGCCACGATACTTGTGCTCAGTCTCTTGAAAACAAACCAATCCCTCCAAATTAGGGTTAAGTCGCTCGAAACTTCTGCATCGGCTGCACCCGATAAACCGAAATTACCCTCGCAAAGACTCGCATGTCAACAAAATTCTGTGACAACTGAGTGCATTGCTACATTCAGGGGAAATAATCTCACATGGGGTGTCACTCTCGCACTGTAATCTGACCTGTGCCAATCAAAGGTACCTTAGAGATTCAGATCAACTGATCCCACTGTATTACGCTGGGCTCTGTATATGTGATAAGCAGCTAGCTAAAGACAGGGGGCGGGGAGGGGGGGCTACAAAACATCATCTGTGTGAATGTCTTTTGTCATATCCTAACTGTGTCGTGGGTAGCATGGGGACATTGACCTACTGGGCCTTTGACTCAATGCTTCATTATGGAGAGTTTCTGCCTGCACCCGTATGCCCCATAGAGAAGACAACTCTATTACCGGATATATAGCTAGATAACTATGTGGCTAGAACATTATGCGATAACGCGACAGCTCTTGTCTAGAGCACTAGCGGAATAGTTATTGCTCGAAATAGTTACTGTAGATTCTGGATTTGACCCTGGGCCATATAGCATGATTATAAGCTCCAAAATACTGTAGATTATTACGGAACGCTAATTGCACCAATTTGGTTCTGATCTTTTTGAAGCCAACTATACCGGGGCAAGCGTAAGTGTCTTTGTAAGTAGATAGCTCTGACTGAGGTATGTAATAGCTGTCTAGAACTCCATATCACCCCCTCAAGCATTCGAGTCATGGATGAAACAAGAGTGTGGAATGTACTACACTCTATAAATATTCCCTAGTTAATACTCCGCATCTCACTAAGAACAACCGAGGCTTGTTCTAGCTGCACATGAAATTGAATGGTGAATTTCTCCAGTCTTGAATCTAGTGTTGTTAATTCCAGTTGGGCACTTGTCTGTTCTCCTTGCCGGGCTCACCAAGCTCGAGGCTTATTTTGGAGTTAGGAATTAGGTGCAAAGTTCATACTCGCAGCGGGATGGGACTCCCTCGCTCATAAGAGCTCAGAATGACCAGGACTTGTACTTAGAACAATATAAAATGGAGTCTGGCCTCGATCGAATTACATAGAACCTGTTGCGACTTGGAGATGCATTCCCCGGTCGACTAAAACTTACGCGGGCTGCTCGCGTTTGAATCAGGTCTTTTTATTCAAAAACATTCTCTTTTCAGTACCGAGTTGCTCTTTTCAACAATCAATCATTCACATTGGTATTTTTATTTATTCATTCTTTCATCGCCCAATCATCTTACACAAAAGAGATAGTTTCAGTAAACTATCAGCATGCTTTCAGTAGTCAAAGATTAACTTTTTAAGTGGTCACCGAGCAAATACATACCTGTGTGGACAGTCTTAATCTTACCGCGAATGCGCTATAGGAAGCGGTGGGTATTTTGAGGTGAATGGGATAGCGGGGAGAGCTGAGAAGTAGCGCTCTGCGCTAGTATACATGAGAACCTGGCTATGAGCTGTATGCTCCCCACCTTAATCCTATATCAAAACAAAAACAAGGCTCACTACGACGTGGACCGTTGATACTTACCTGCTCGTGGTACTCCATGCTAACTGGTGAAAGTGGGATATAACACATTCGGTCCCTCGAGTCGAATCATTCCATTTGGTTTAACACCAGATTTTGTGAGTTGGGTGTCCATGTGGTGCGTCGTTTAGATGAACAAAGTTAATATCAATGCTTCCCTCATGGGAGGAGGGGGTTGTTGTTTTTGAGCTAGGATTCAAGGGCTCGCATACCCACAACAGCGGCCTGTCATTACTGGAGTACATCACCGTTTTTTTATTTAAATGGAGGCCTGGATACCATATTTTGTCTGATCTCATGAATGGCACCATCTACCCATGGTAGAAAGGGATGGAGAGAGGAAACAGGATTCAGATTCAGGGTGGAACATTGTTACCGAATCACCAGCTCCAGTATCACAGTAAAGACATCGTTGAAAAAAAAGATGAGCGGGCGTCTGATAGCTACTGTATCGCATTGCGGGGATCAACACAAATGGGGTATAGAATCGGGACGGGCGTTTCATCTGTCAGTTACGGTATCACATCGTGAATACAGTTTACCGCGGTTGTCCTCTGTAAATTTGTCCTCGTAACCTCAGATATGAACCTTGACACCTCGGTTGCGTGTCACACGAGTTTTCCCTGACCGCTTGACTATTCTCTTCTCTAATCATCGTGGCTACCTGAGCCAGGATAGATCTGTTGACTCTCTACCACAACCTAACACCCAGGCGGGTCTCTATGGGTGTCTGTGTCTGTATTATGTGATCATGTTGGCATCTCCATCCTCAACCCATGCCCTTGTCTATGACCCTGTCAGTGTCTTTATCTGAAGTTCACAACATCCAGGCTTCCGTGGGTGTCTGTATATGTGACAGTAACAGTGCCCATGCTGGTTTCAGTTTCTGCAAAAATAGTACACCGCCCAGATCTCTGTGTCCGACTGTGTCTATTCTGTATCCGTGATGGTTTCTGTGACACAAACACAGCACCCAGATCACTGGGTGTGTCTGTGTCTATTCTGTGTCCGTGATGGTTTCTGTGACACAAACACAGCACCCAGGCCGCTGGGTGTGTCTGTGTCTATTTCGTGTCCGTGATGGTTTCTTTGATAGAAACACAGCACCCAGACCTCTGTGTTCGACTGTGTCTATTCTGTGTCCATGATGGTTTCTGTGACTGAAACGCAAAACCCAGGCCGCTGGGTGTGTCTGTGTCTATTCCGTGTCTATTCCGTGACCGTGATGGTTTTCTGTGACAGAAATACGCAACCAGGTCACTGGTGTGTCTGAATTCTGTCTACATATGTGTCTATGTTCATAGTGTGTCTGTATCTGTCTGTATTTGGTTTTTCTGGCTCATTGTCCACGTCAATGTGCGCGTTAGTATCTGCGTCACCCTTCTCCTCTCGTATGGCAGCGCTGTGGGAAATAGATATTTGTTTTTCACTGGTTATGGCTTAGCACGGAGAACCGCGAGTGTCCAGGTTGGGGGTCCGTCAACCTAAGGCAGTTTACACATCACCCGCTGAAATTCAGCTGCTCCTATCGAGAAGGGAGAGGTGAATCTTTAACAACCGTGTAGTGATCTAGACCCTTCTCCACTCGTTGCATCCTCCATTTTTTATCGCGGTGATCCGTTAGAACCGTTAGAAATTTAGAGTGAGAGGCTTGCTGAAGCTACATCTCAGGCAAGACACCCTGCCAGCAGTAAGGCATGAACCCATGATCTACCGACTGCAAAGCAAGATCTGAGACTTCTACCGATTTGAGTATCTGTGATATAGGAGTCATGATAGCTCAGTGGGATAGCTCACCGTCTGTCCTCCCTGTGGCCCGGGTTCGATTCCCTGGCTGATCACACTCTGCCAACCCGTCCTGAGCCAGCGTGGCAGAAAATGGCTCAATTACTCCCATAGAGTTACCTTCTCTATGGGGCACACGGGTGCAAGCAGAAAGTCTCCTAATGACGCACCCTGGTAAACACTGAGCCTAAGACTCAGTAGACCAATTTCTGCACCACTCCTGACAGTTGCTCGGTCATGGAGACACGAAGAAGAAGAAAGAGTGTTCCAACACCCAATATCACTCCCAGCACCCAGTTTCAACACTTGCATGGACTTGGCCATTCTAAGTGAGCCCCGTAGCTTTTGTTTTTGAGCTGATTGAAAGCTCAGGTCGACAAGTTTGTATTAATTACAGTTCTCAGATATAAATCAAGCTTAACTCACTACAGTGTGAGTCACACTCGATCTTAAAAGGACGGGAAAGTCTAATAAAATTAATTACTCTCCCGTTAATTTAAATTTATACAGACGATATTTAACTCCTGGTATGATAGCATCAATGCTGTGAGTTTTAGTCTTTTTCAGTATAAGCTTTCTCGCAGTTGAGAAAATCTCAACCGCGATCTCATACTCCGTCTCCATACTGACTTAGTGCCTTTGTGTTAGCACAATAGGGACGAGGCTTGATGGCTTTACTTAACCACTGATTGTTTTCTACGAGTAGAGTATCATTTCAGGGTATGCTTCCTTTAAGATGGCTTGTAGTATTATTTAAAGCACGCAGATAGTAAAATGTTTTACTTGTAAAGTACTTCACTAGTTATGGCTTAGCATGGAGTACGTATCGCGAACAGATCAGTATCAATGCTCCACCTCATAACGAGTCTGATGCTTTTGTTTGGACCAAGGACTGATGTATGGAGCTCGCGCTCACAGTGGGCGGCTACTTTGACCGGGATTCGAACACACATTCCCATGGTTGCAAGCCCGGCGCTCCGCCACTGAGTTATTCTGCTATCAGGAACCCAGGTTCTCGCGGTTGCAAGCCCAGCGCTCCGCCACTGAGTTATTCTGCTATCCCAAAGTAAAATGATTTGTATGGTTAGTTAGGTCAGTTTGCCAAACTCCATCCTGATCCTCCGCGGACGTCTCTCCTCATGGCTACGTTATACGCGCTTCTTTTAATCCTTCTTCCCAGTCCTTGACCTTCACCTGAATGAATGTTCACACTGCCAAGGCCCAAGGGTTGTAGTCATACTGTCTGTCTCTAATAAATGGTTGGGTTTACAGGCGACTTCGATCGTGACTCGTCGAATGACAAGACAAAACCCGAAAATTGAGAAAGCAAACGAAAATAAAACAATTAGCAATGATGGCACAGGCTTGAGTATAATTACAAAAGTGTGCCGATATTGTCAAGTTAACTTATAGATCCTTAGGTGGGTTTCAAATTGCAATGTTAAAAAAGAGGCCCACCTATTGAGTTACCTTCTCTTGAAGATTCACTCAGAGAAATGCCATGTTACAATGACTTGGTAGGCTAATTTATGCACCACTCCTGACAGCTGTCCAGGGCACCCGTGGGGTACCTGCACCACTCCTGACAGCTGTACTGTTGTGAAGATACAAGATTATTATTAAATTATACAATTTTGACTAAACCCGGCCCACTGAAAAGATCTAGCATTGAAATTTCAACTTTGATTTCAGCGAAATTGCCACCGAATTTCCACCGCAGCCTCTGAATAGAATGGGTTTATTAAATGTTGGGTGTTTTCGGTCACAGCGGCGGCCATGATAACTCCGCAGGCAAATTCACCGCTAATTGGCGTTGTGTCTGTGCACAACGCTCTGTCTCCTGCCGTGTTGTTTTTATCCCAATAAGGGGACATAATGAGAGTAGAAAACAAAGACAAATTGCTGTAAGACTGACAACGCCCTCAAGTGCTTGCCTCTCAATACAATAGGGAATGAGAGTGGCGAACATCTATTATGCTACAATGTACTAGTTAGTCCGTCTCAATGCGAGGGTAGCGGGATAGCTCATTGGTAAAAGTACTGGGTTTATGACACAATAGAGAGGCTAAGATGCGAACGATATGCCAAAACGGTTTGCTCTAACCGCTGACCCAACGTAACCGCTATGCGTAGAGAGGTTAAGATACCAAGTGCCAGCGTAACGGTCAACAACGGTCAACGGCCTTCGAGAAATGATGAGAATCCAGAGGCTGCTACAGTCAAAACGAAGTCTCGTTTTCACACAGTTTCTATAGTTACTATAACTTAGAGCCTCCGGAATCCTACAATAGAGCCGTGTGAAGAGGACTATCGCAGCGCTTGTACTCAGAGCGCTTGATAGGAAATCTTGTTTCATAGACTAATTTTTATAAAGGCCTTTGGGCCACACGGAACACTGCTATTGTAATGAATAAAGCCAGATATGCTGCCTATGAATTTGAACAAGACGTCTGGGTTTGTATCACCGAGGTTCACGGCGAGTAGAACAAGATAACAGTAATAGGACCTGCAACCATTTAGAGAATCCTACCGGTTTCGCTAACGGTTAGGAGTCGCCCTGGAAATCATCACATGACACGTAAATTTCCATTACGTATATCGCGCGGAAGGGTAACCGCTGCCGGTAACATTTGCATATTAACCTCTCTAATATTTCCAATTTCTGATAGAGGCTCGGCTCCAACAGTAACATTATGTCACGGGTTCCAAGCAGGAAATCATCTAGTCACACTGGATGATGAAGTGCTCAGTCGCCAATGACCGATTGCCAAATAGAAAACACTTGTATAGTAGTGTGCTTTTAAGAGTTCCCACTTTTCATAGGCCCTTTTAGTTCCGGGTCAAGTGGCGGCTTTTCGGATAGCACACTGGTCCTTTGGCCGGGGTTCCACGATATTTGATTTCCAATTTGGGTGAAAGCTTATCCTTTCGAAACTGCTCATCGGATTTGGATCGCAACTCGAATTAAAAAACGTACATTCTTCACTTTAGAGTCAGATTCTCTATGGGGCACCCTGGTGTAATCAGAAAGTTTCCTAGTGACTCACTCCAGGAATGAGACTCAGTAGGGTAATTTATGCACCATCCTGACAGCTGTTCTGTCATAGAAACACAATATAAACCTTTGAATAACTGTTAACGCAGATCACGGGGTTATGACCAGGCTGCTTAGCTTGGTGGCGGTGTGAAAACTGAATACAAATTATTTGCTGTCTCCTTGCATCTCATTGTGGTCCCACCTGAAAGCTAAATGACTCATACAAACCAGTCAATATTGAAGAGTTGTCTTACCATAAACACTGTAGATGAGTATTACAATATGCTCGAAGCTTAGCTAGCTTTGAGGTACATGGTAAGCCCCTGGCTGAGTCAATAACCTAAACTTAAACAGGTGGTGCTATAATTTCTGCCAGAGGCCTTCCTTTCTAGTTGGTCATAGTAAAATAGCTCCTAATCTTTCTTATTCTGAATCGGTATCATGGATCTTAGAACTTCAGCCAGATTCCAAGTAAGCTACAGTCTGCAGGCTCCGAACTTTCACTAACTATCTATGCAGTATCCGCTTTTAGTGCAGGCCGTAATATCAGGAGACAGAGTTAATAAAAATCTACTTCCTGTTTAGCTCTGCACATGATGGACCGTCGTTCCATTGAGACAGTCTAGGATTGAAATGCTTATAGATATATTAGTGTCCCAGGACGATAGATTGACGAAGGATCGTCCGGGTTAGCCAGGGTCAGTAAGGCAAAATAGTTACCTGGGAATCTAGAGCCCTGTGCAAGGGCTATATATGGATAGACGTCTGGAACTGCGCAGTCAGATAGTTTTGGGTGAAATCATTCACAATTTTAATCCCAAAAGCAGTATTGTTAACACAGTTATTACAAATGAGTCAGTACTTCCAGTCTCCTTGTGGTCGTCATGGCGTCATGGCACTTTATGGCTTCCTACCAGCTGATGATAGCTCAGTGGGATAGCTCACTGTCTGTCCTCCCTGTGGCCAGGGTCATGATAGCTCAGTGCGATAGCTCACTGTCTGTCCTCTTTGTGGCCCGAGTCATGATAGCTCAGTGGGATAGCTCGCTGTCTGTCTTTCCTGTGGCCTGGGTTCAATCCCCGACCACCGCGGAGTACTTCAAGAGATTTTTCCCTTGCCGATCACATGTGCTGCCTTGTATACAGTTCAGGGAGTATCAAAGAGCGGAGCAGCGCCCCCTGAAACAAAAGCCCTCAATCTCATGAAGCTAGATCATGAGATGCCTACGAATCAGCCTGGCCTACGGATCAGCCTGGCCTACGAATCAGCCTGGTCTTCCACAAAACAACAACAATGAAACCAATTAACTGATAGAAGCTAGACTTCTCCACTGGAATCTTTGTCTATTTTATCATTTTATGAGTTCCTCTGAATTGAACCTAAAATTGAATCAGCCATGTGTTTTTAGCAATGAATTACATAAGTTGGCCTTTGTATCACTGGTTTAAGAATGGCCACCCTACTTTCAGACCTGACAAGAGAATGGTATGCACTTTTGTAGTTAATAGACTCCATTTTTGACCTAATTAAAATGCGTCGCTTGAACTAATCGTTCTCAAAATACACACGTACGCCAATTAGTGAAATAATGAAGGATGAGTTTCATCATAGAGTGATACTGAGTGATGAGATTATTGCCCTGTCTATTAGACAATACTTCCTAGTTAATGAGGAATTCCAGACAGTTCCGCATATCTCTGGTCTGACTTCTTGACGAAACCCAAAATATTAGCCCTGCCTGAAAGTCGAACAACTGTCCTGAAAGTCGAACAACTGTCCCCATGATCTGTATCACTCATAGGATTCCAGGTATTTTGGTCCAGATGGGCTCCCTGTAGTGAGTCTGGGCTCCCCACATCAATAGTAGCTATAAAAAAAACCAATCGTTGCGGTATAAGGCAGAGCATTTATACTGACCTTGTGGTGCTCCATGCTAAGCCGTGGTGCTCCATGCTAAGCCACGAGATAACCATGCAAATATCTAATCCGGCAGCTTTGCCACAATGGTGCACAGATGCAAAGGGCAAATATATGAAAAAAGTCAAATTTTAATTGTCAATTTTGCATAATCAATAACTTAAGCGCGACCTGACCTGAACTGTCTATACTGGAATCTGTTTCTGTTACTGACTTTTGTTTGACTGAATAAAAATACATGTATCTCCATCCCACTGGCCTTGATGTGAAAGGAATTATGGTCTTATTAAGTTATCCGCGTAAAAAACAAATTTTGAATCAAATAAAATATCAAACGTTAAATATGCCAATCATCTTCGAGGGCGTAGTTTTAATTTGGTTTGGAGGCTAATAACTTACAAAAAGCATCTTCGAAATTCCAAATAATGATGATTACATCTAAACAATGCAGGTGCTAGTCCGGCATACCAGACTTCAGATAAAAGTGTAGCAATGATGGACTGGCCTCTTCGATGATGACTAAAAAGTGATTAATTGAATTACAGCTCATATTGCTGATTAAAGTGAAATATATCGGTTTAGGTAAAAGTGAAAAATGTCCACCTGTCTATCAGTGACTTATTCAGATAACTGTACCAGTTTTCTTCACCGCGCTGGTATTTCTTACTTGTTTTCCTGTGACAGGATTTTTGAAACTTGCTCCCTTGTTAACAAGAATTTAATTTTTCAAACTTGGTTTACTTAACTTTACATTAGGATCTGTTTAAATCCGAAATCGAACGAAACCAGGTGCCAGCAACAGAGTCTGGGAGACTCGGCGTCGGAGTGAAACTGTTCCGGTTATCATCCCATTATCGAGTATTGGCGTCTGTAACCGGGTTTCAGATGCATTCTCAGTTCCACTCCTCGTAAGTGCGCCTGAAAAAGGCCCTGTTGCAAACCATTTACCTCGACTGCGCGTGAAAGTGAATTCAATCACCCATACAGAATTCTGTGCTTGAAAGTGGGTGTGTTAGTTTCTAAGGCATCAGGATTATCAAAATTTCGAGACTATCTATTGGTCACTTACTTATTCTACGGTTGCATCACGGGTCGCTTTATTGTTGCGAAACATACCGCAAACTTTTCTGTTCTTTGATGCGCAATACGTTGAGAGAGGACAAATCCAATGCACCCAAAACTGCGCCCGAAACTCCCCCGGTTTTAACTGCGCCTATCTGTTCGCGTGATGGCGTCTGAAGTTGTTTACCCGCATCTGACCAAAATCACACGAATACATCTATTGACTTTTCTCTGAGATTCGAACCTGCGACTTGCTAATCCCAATTAGTCGGTTAGAAATTGGATGAAGTTAGCGGAAAAAACAGCACAGCGATTACTAAAACCAGACTTCTTTCGTCATCACAATTGTTTAGGATTGCATCAAACCAAATGATTCAATGACCCTTTAATATCGAAGTGAGCTACATGGTGAAAAATGGCTGCAGAGAAATCAGTTGCTAGGCAACATGGTAAACAAGATATAATCATCATCAGATTTGAGATTGAAGCCTTATTAAAGCTTGTCTGACACTAAATTAATAAGATTATCTGAGCGAATTCGATTAGGTGTCATAGCAAGCTATCGTGTCACCATCTTATCCGAGTCTCTGTACCATAAAGATACCCATCATCCCCTCATAGACTTTATATGTGTAAGTGTCCATACGCCTGGCATTTCCTCTAGATATCTTTACGTCCGTATACCAGCTACTTCATCACTGCCGCGGGACTCAGTGGTGGACCTCAGATTCTTTGAATTGAAGTATTTGATTTTTCTCATATTTTCGGTGAGCTCATTTACCAAAGAAACTTGTTTTGGTTGGCTAACGAACAAAATGGAGAGATAGTTCAGTTATAGAATGCTGGGGTCCTGATCGAGAGAACCTAGGCTTAAATCCTGGGCATTGCGAGTTCATTTCGTGGGTGTGAGGTCGGTCCGCACATTTATCCTAGCACCCTGCAAAACGTTAAGTCAAAAGAACCAGTATTAGGCCAATTTCTGCACCACTCCTGTCAGATGTTCTATCCTGAGAATAGAAGAAAACCCCATCCTCTTTTGACTAGCTGCGCACTCAATCTTATTTTACATGGATAGCCAATGACTTGTGTTCGGGATTGTCCATGGAGTTGATATCTTCCTTTATTTAACATAACAATCTGAATCTAATAGGGAAAAAGCGCAAAGTGGCACACAAATATGGAATTGAACCCGGGTCTCCTGGTCCAAAGCCGAATGAGGCTGAGCTATCCACTAAGCCGCAGGTTCTCCCGTCTAGGAGACAAACAAAAAGACCTTTTGCGTACTATGCCTTGATATAATCCGGAAAAGCACTTCCTTTATCATTAAGATTCTATAGACCTAGGCTGAATAAATCCTTCCAAATCATGACACAAAAATAAAGCATGATGAGTCTAAAGGGGATCAATGTTTTAATTATAATTGGCCAATCATCCGCATCCATTATTTATAATTGACCAATCATAAATCTCAGGTAATTTGTAGGCGTGGTCCAATCAATCTACACGATTCCTTTGGGACATTGAGTACAAAAAACTACAACACTTTAAACACTGTCAAGCATTTCAGTCACATTAACTTATTGGTACTTAAAACTTCGTTTGTCTGAGTGTAAAACAGAAGGGAGCTATAAAACATATTAGGATGCCAAGAAAAGTATAACATTGTCACATTAAAGCGATACTCAATGATCATGGAACGCGTGTAGCATGGACGTGCTTGGATCATTGACAGGTTAAAGTGTGACTATTAGGTTAGTGTTTAAAGTGGTCGATGATGAGGTATTTACAAGTGGCCAGTTGTGAAATGATGGCGTTATTTATTCATTTTTAAGCTTTCTATTATTCTCCTTGATCGCTTGCCCCCCTATTTAACGGACCCCCTTAGCTTGAGATTGGTTAGTGCGATAGGAACACTATAGGAATTCTGTGAGGAGCTCATTTTCGCAGTGGGTGTTCAGCTCGACTAGGAGTTCTACCCGGATTTTTTCATTCTCGAGAGCAAAGTTCTAACTCATTGAGCTCCTGTGCCGCTATTATCCCGAATATCAAAAGATCTTTGTGTGGCTTTACCAAGCTAAGGCTTGTTTTGGGGATGGTCCGAGGTGTGATTCATTTTACAAACAAGTTGTTGGCTTACCAATGTCACTACATATATATACAAGAAGATGTTCTTATCTTATATGCCAAAATAATTGACTAAACAAATTGCAAAGAGATCGAGAATCGCTTGCTGGGTTTCATACAGGGCAAAAGCATAATAGAAAGCTGTGCGTAGGATTGCAACTCTGTGGTATAATTTGATAAGTGGCCTTTAATCTCCTTAATAAGCTGATAAGCTATAATTCTTCAACATCATTTTGGAGAAATATAGCATATATTCATTAACAAAAATGATTTATTGCCTGTAGAACTAGGAGTGAGTTGCTAATAACCTATAAAACCAGTCAAAACACCTAAAGATGACTTGCTTTCTCAGCTATTTGTGTTTTACTACCGCCTTCCTGTTTGATCACAACATTCTGTTACCAGTTTGCCTCATACAATCAGACCCTTATGGGCCTCCTTTAACGTTACATAAAAGATGAAATGATGATGGAAATGAACCAGAGACCTCGTCAACGCCTATGCTAGCTTTATACGCTGAGCGACTTTATCAGTGAGAGAAGTTCGGATGGAGCCATGGCGAACATCAGGGAATGATCCAACTCAGAAATTTTAGGAGACTTCTCGGATATCCGAGGAGTCTCAAAACAACCACCAAACATTATCACGGTTATTAGGATGACTTGCTGTTAAATTTCCAGTCTGAAAACAAAATAATTTGAGACAAACATTGAACGAATATGTTGGCTCAATTTAGGGTCGACGCAGTATAGAGCCAAATGATCTTTGTTTGTCATCATTTCACTGATATTCGTCGAATGAGTGTCTCGACGAATACCGTCGTATAAACCCATATACTAGTGCTTTACTAAACCTGCCAAACAATCGGTTACCTGTCCATCTTTTTTGTTACCTCAGCCATTTTCTGTCCGAGGTTGGATTTCGGCCTTCCTCCTCGATTTCCACAGGTTGTGTGGTGCCATTGAGGAGAGATGGAACCATTTTCTGCCACGCTGGATCAGCACGGGTTGGTAGAGTGCAATCAGCCAGGGAAAAATCTACAAAATACATTTGTTCTCCCACTGAGCTATCATGACTGACTAACTGGGTCAAATTGGGCTAACCTGTAGAATCAGTCAACATGCTGAGACATGACATAACTGTGAGTCATCTTCAGAATCACCACTACACTGGTTGAAGGACCCAGCGCGCCAGAAAGCCTTTAAATTGGTGTCAGCATGCCAAGACTCCTTTGAATTGAGGCGCACAATAATAGCCAGCAGTTTTAACTCATTTGGTACAACACTGCATGCTCCTATCCACTGTGAATACAAACTCCTCACATTAACACTCGTTTCTACTGCTTCAAGAAGCCACATGCTTATAGGAGATCCATTAAATAGGATGGCCAGGTGCAAGAGTAAAGTTTATGTAAAATGAAATAAATTAAATTAATTACAGGGCATTCCATACCAGTGACATAAAGCTCTTTATGTCATTGTTTGAACCAAGAGATAACGAAATCAATTTGGTTCATAGGGAGTGTTCAAAGGTGGGTTCGGACTCGAATAAAGCTGGGTTACAATATCAACTACGACAAACTCCTGCTAGGAGAGTCCTTTGGTCTTTTTGGTCATATGGAGTCCTCACCGTTATGGTGAGGGTGCTAGAATTGATTTGGTAGTTTTATTTTACATGGATAGCTTAACTAAGACTGGAAGTCTTTCTT
>Ga0224501_10001834_pt1 | contig 16583 bp, 18 predicted proteins | sample SF_Oct11_sed_USG_4_FD_169105 | JGI IMG/M metagenome (GOLD analysis project Ga0224501, IMG submission 169105) | Sediment microbial communities from San Francisco Bay, California, United States - SF_Oct11_sed_USGS_8_1 | ecosystem: Environmental > Aquatic > Marine > Sediment | place: USA... | reverse complement strand
AGGAACACTTGCTTTGAATGAGTATATAACCGAATAGGATTGAATTTCAAGCAGAAAAATCTACAGGGTTATCAGGAAAAATACAGTTAATGATAGTTTAGGATAGAATCGTGCGACGATCTGGATGCATTAACTGCGAACAGAAACCCGCATTGAGCATTTCATCGACATCTTCTGGATCAAGGATTTCCTTCCTGATATTTCTTAGTGGTAGTTCGTAGTCATTCCAGCCGCGCAGGCCTGTTTTCATCGATTTCACATTATTATAACCCATGACCTGCATGGTTCTGGCCGCCAGCAAACTACGGTTGCCGGAGCGGCATATCAGTACAATTTCGCGGTCACGTGCAGCGATGAGTTCAGGTACAGAATCTTCATAATCCTCTTCACAGGCAGTTTCGAGAATGCCGCGTGGAACCAGCATGGTGTGTTCGATATGGTAGGCTGAAAACTCGCATTCTTCACGGATGTCCAGAATTAGTGCGCCATTATTTTTTTTGATGAGTTCATCAACGTCCCAGGGAAATAATTCTTCAACGTATTCACGCGCTTCGGCGACGAGATCCATAAACTTTTTCATAGTATTTTTTGAATTTAATTGTCCTGATTGGGATTGCGTAGACCCTGTTCAACGGCGATCACGGCGGCCTCTACGCGGGAGTGGATCCCCAGTTTGCGTAGAATGGCTTTAACGTGGAGCTTAACGGTGCCATCGGAGATACCGAGGTTACGGGCAATCAGTTTGTTACTTTGGCCTTCTGCAAGCAGGCATAAAATTTCGTGTTCACGAGGAGTCAGTGATGAAAACGGACCATCATTGTCTTCGATATTGGTTTCACCCTGAACCATACGTGCGAGTGCACCAGTGAGATCCTGAGCGACGACATTTTTACCCTTTTCTATATCTCGTAGTGCACCAACCAGTTCGTCGGGTTCCATATCTTTTAATAAGTAACCCTGCGCACCTGTGCGTAGAGACTTGATCAGATCTTTTTCTTCATTGCTGGTAGTGAGCATGACTACGGGTGTGGATGGGTGTTTTTCGCGTAGCACCGGCAGTACTTCGAGCCCGCCCATTTCGGGCATGCGCAGGTCGAGCAGTATAATATCGGGCTTGAGTTCTTCTGCCAGTTCAATACCTTCAGCGCCGTGCGCGGCAGCGCCGACAACTTCAATGTTGCGTTGTTCGAGCAGGCCTTTGAGGCCAACGCGAAACAGAGCATGATCATCAATAATTAAAACGCGCATGATTTTGAGTAATAACCTGAGGTTGAGTTATTCGACCTGTTCTCTCTGGTAGTGAAATTTTAATTCGATTCGGGTGCCTTCTTCCAGTTCGCTTTCAATTCTTAGTCGGCCACCTAGATGCCGTGCACGTTCCTGCATGATAGTTAAACCGAGATGTTGGCCCTCTTTGCTCTGAATTGCTTTTTTATCAAAGCCCTTGCCATCATTTTCGATGAGCACCCGGAAATTGCCATTGCCATCACATCGCAATAGTACTCGGACGATATGCGCATTTGCATGCTTTTTAATATTGGTCAATGCCTCCTGCACAATACGGTAGATATTCATCTCCATATTTGCTGGTACGTCCGGATCCTGACATTCACATTGTAACAGGATATGTATACCGGTTTCTTCCCTGAATTTTGATACGACACGTTCAATGGACGGTATTAGCCCCTGTTGTTCGATGGGGACGCGGCAATGGGCGATAAGCTCGCGTAGATCAGTATAGGCTTCATCCAGACCGTGCTCAACCTGCTCCAGGCTCATAATGGCCATGTATTCACTGGTTGGTTGCAGTGTCTGGTCGAGGATGCGGACCTGGAAACGTAGCGAGGCCAGGGTCTGTGCCAGCGAGTCATGCAATTCATTGGCGATCATATTTCTTTCTTCCTGGATCAGCGTCTGTTTGGCGGCATTTTCCCGACGATGTTTTTCGATGGCCTGACCCAGGTGTTGCCCCAGTGCCAGTAGCACCAGCGCGGTTTCTTCCTCGATACCAGTTTTATCGGCAGCGACAAAGATATTGAGTACACCCAGAGTATGTCCCTGATAGCGTACTGGAATCGAGAGCATATCACCCTTGATATTGTTGATTAACGTGCTGGCTGGTGCACGTCGAACCTGATTGATAGACTGATTTTGGTGAACGAACAGGGCGACATCAATCGGAGAGTGCTGCAATTCGATTATTTGTTCTTTACTCAGGCCGTAGCTGTCATATAGATCCATCCAGCCTTCTTCGGAGACGAGGCGAATTAACGCTGCCGAGCCACCCAGTTTATTGACCAGTAGTTTAAGTGGTGCCGCACAGGGGTGAGCATTATTGTCGTTCGCATTAATGCTTGAGGTAATTTCATAAAGGAAGCTCAGTGCTTCACGAGACCAGTCATTGCTTACCTTAGTGGTTTTATCCATCTGGCGTTTAGTGCCGCGTTGGCCGCTCACCTGTCTTAGATGTCAGTTGGTGGAACGTAGCTGGGATCGTTTGGGTTCATGAATATGAACTGGTTTTTCCCGGGCTCAAGTTCCACAAAATCCAGTGTGGTATCTTTGAGCAGTTCTGCGCTATCGGGTGAGATGATGACACTGATACCTTCGGAATTGATGGAAATATCATCATCTTTGTTGTCGTCAAAGCCCATACCATAGTGAAAGCTACCATCGCTGTTTTTAGTGGCTGCAATACGTAGAGACAGGTTTTCGGTATTGCCCTGTTGGGCAGAGAGTTGAATTTGTTTGGCTGCTTCAGGAGTTATTTTTATCATATTCAATAACTTATATTTGATGTTACGTATTTTTATATTTTTGCTGACGAATGAAGTCAACAAAGCGCTGTGTCCAGTGATTCTGTTCGGTGCTACGCTGGTGGCTGTAACAGGCTAACAGGTTTTTGTAGACAAAACCGTCATTTTTACCGTTGATACCGGTGCCGCGAACAACATCAAAGGCAAATCTAGCATCTTTATCGAGATTTTCAAAACGTGAATAGTGAAATTCATGTGCTGAGATCACATTATCTGGGTTACCCGGCCATATGCCGTTGTTTGTCTCCTGTAATCGCACGTAACCACGCCCCTGTGGTTTTGCCTCCATAATGATGTCACCAGGGATGATACCAACCATCTGGTTTTTCTGGTCATTCCACTTAATCGAACGTGCCAGGTACATCAGGCCACCACATTCAGCGTAGACGGGCAGTCCATTTTCGATCGCCTGGTGAATTGCCTGTCTTATAGACTGATTGGCTTCGAGTTCCTGAAGGTGGGTTTCAGGAAAACCGCCACCAATAAACAGGCCATCTATATCAGGAAGCTGGCTATCGGTGAGATTATCGATTTCGACGAGCTCAGCACCTGCCTGTTCGAGAGAAATCAGGTCATCGGGGTAATAGAAGCAGAACGCAGTATTGCGAATTATACCGAGGCGGATGTCTTTCTTAATAGCTGTGGACTTAAGCTCGGTGGCTTTTGGTAAAGCCGGTGCCTGATTTGCGATATCGATGATTTTGTCGAGATCGACCTGATCATTAATCGCCTGACGTAATAAACCGATTTTTTTATCTGAATAGGGGTCTTCATGGCTGGGCACCAGTCCCAGGTGACGCTCATCGATATCAAAACGTGCATCTTTGTGAATTGCACCAACCACTTCGACATCGGTGTAGTGTTCGATAACCTGTCTCAGTTTATCTTCATGTCGGGCACCGCCTAATTGATTGAGGATGACACCACGAATATTGATATCTCTGTCAAATGCCTGATAGCCCAGAATTAGTGGTGCAATGCCTCGGGTCATACCGCGGGCATCAAGTACCAGAATGACTGGTGTCTGGGTTAATTTTGCGAGTGCGGCATTACTGTTGCTGCCATCCAGATCGAGACCATCATAGAGGCCTTTATTACCTTCGATCAGTGAAATGTCGGCGTCGCCGGAGTGTTGTGCAAAACTGCCCAGTATTTCGTCAGGGCTCATGGTGTAGAAATCGAGATTAAAACAGTGGCGCGTCTGAGTCTGGCTGCTGCTGGCACGACCAAGCCATTGTGGGTCGATATAGTCGGGGCCTTTTTTATATGGCTGGACTATTTTCCCTTTTGCCGTCAGTGCAGCGCACAGGCCAATACTGACAGTGGTTTTGCCAGAAGATTTATGTGCAGCTGAAATAAAAAAACGACTCATTTTTCACCATTGGTCGTTTGAAAGTATTGGCCCTGATTACTATCAGGGCCAACTATAAAAGATTTTATTTTGCGTGTGGATCAGTAACAGAATCTGCCAGTGAGGTAGGCAGGAAGCTTAATACTTTGATCATAAAGGTAACCAGCAGTAATGACACAGCCATGCCGCTCAGGCCAAGAATAATTTCTGGCAGAGTTGGTGCATATTGATTAACTATGCCATCAAAGAATGAGCTGCTTACTTCATAGCCTGGGAATATTTCCATCGGGTATGCCTGTCCACCGATGATAATGACGTACATCTGGCACAGGCCACCGATGATGATCATGGTGCTGATAAGGCCTAAAGTCTTTCTACAATTTTTAACGCCGGGTGCATAGATCAAAGCCAGTGGAATAAGGCCACCAACCAGTACCTGGCCAATCCAGAATAAATTGGTATAGATGCCACCGTCACGCAGAATGAACTGTTCAACACCGTGGTGTTCGGTGATATATAGATTGGTGAGGTGGTATACCGTCGTAATATAAAGTACCGAGGCAACAAAAACACCTAGCAGGTTTCTCAGGCGAGCAATGACTGCATCACCCAGTTCGCGGCCTGTCCAGTTATAGGCGGCCATCAGCACTAGAATGAATATAGCCAGACCAAAAGAGAAGGACATAATAACGAACATTGGAGCCATGATTGCGGCGTCATAGGCAGAGCGTGCAACCAGGAATCCGAAGATTGAACCAGTACCAGTGGTCAGGACCAGGCGCCACACGAAGGCGGCCAGACCAACTTTCTTTTTAAACTGGTGCATGTTGTGATCCATCATCATCCAGAGGTAGCCACCAACAATGGCAAAGAAGCCAGTGTAGAGGATAATATTCCAGGCGAAGATCGATTTAAAATTATAGGTAGTAATCGCTACGATTAAACGATCAGGACGACCCAGATCCAGCAAAAGAACGACCAGACCACCAGCCAATAGTGCAATTGCGAGCAATGCGGATAAACGTGATAGCGGGTCGTAGATTTTTTTACCAAAGACCGAAGCAATCGAGGCAACGTTTAAGGCGCCAGAAGCAGCAACAATCAGGAAAACAGCGAATACGTGAGGCATACCCCAGACAATCTGGTTGCTCATGCCGGTTACATAATGTCCATTATGCTCCATGTACCAGGTTGCAAGTAATCCCATCAATATCATGAAGCCTAAACCAGCCAGTAAGCCGTAGTAGGCGAGGCTCTGGCCTTTAATTTTTGTGTATTCGATCTTTTTCATCTGTTTATTGACTCAGTTGATGATTTAAAGGCTGAAGGACCTATAGTCCCTGATAACGAACGCCAGTATTGAGGCGTAAATCAGCACGAATTTGTTTGCCGCCGTGTTTCTTCAGTTCCTGTGAAATGGTACTGTTTGGGTCATTCAGGTCACCGAAGATCATGGCGTTGTGGTTTTCCTCCGTACATGCCTCTACACAGGCAGGAATACCATCTTTATCAATGCGATGTACGCACATAGTGCAGGATTCAACCGTACCTTTGCCGCGAGGAGCGCTCAATGTCTGATTTTTGATCTCTTCATGAACAAATGAGCGTGCCTTATAAGGGCAGGCCATCATGCAGTAACGACAACCAATACAAATGTGTTTATCAACCAGTGCAAGACCATCTTCACGTTTAAATGATGCGCCGGTAGGGCAGACGTCAACACAGGGAGCAGTTTCACAGTGCTGGCACATCATCGGTAATGATATTTCATGGCCAGTCTGTTTTTCAACGAGTGAAACTTTACGAATATACTGTGCGTCAGTTGTAGGGCGATCAAAACCGGTTAATGAATGCTCATTGTTGCAGGCATCAACGCAATCGGTACAACCCTTTGAGCATTTATCTGTGTCAATCAGCATACCCCACCGAGTGTTGCTACTCACTGCCTGATCATCAGATTTAGCCTGTGCTGTCTGATGCAGGAAAACACCTGGTGCAATGGTAATACTGCCAGCAATGGCAGCTTTTGACAGGAAGTTACGTCTTGAATCGTTAATTTGGTCAGACATTACTGCGCATCCCCCATGTCTTTCGCTGCGAGCACTTCTTGTAGTTGCTCTTTAAGTGCCTGAGGCTTTGAAGCACGTTTTATATATTTCTGTGGGCGATCAGCGTGACACTGGAAACAGTCAATCTGAACGGCGGCATACTGATGACAGGCATTACAGAAATGCTCTTTATCATCATGACCAACCACTTCGCCTTTATCATTAGGCTGAACATGACAGTCAATGCATCTGGACAGGCTATACGTTTCGGTACGGATACCTTCGTGCATAGTTTTATCGCGCTGATGCAGGATGTAATTCATGTGATTCCTGCGCATTTCATCTTCGTCCTCAACACACTCAACACCGTGTCCTTCCGGCTCGTGAATAGTCGGGAAGGGTGTTTCAGCTATTCCCTGTGTAGGGAATAGCATGATCAATCCGGTAAGGATTAGCGATATACGCAGAAAACACTTAGTCATAGTATCAGCCTTAGTTTTCTTGTTATTGTTCCGATTCTTAAGCGTCGCCCAGAGCCATGTCGATGTAGCCTGTTGGGCAAACATCAGAACAAATGTGACAACCGATGCATCTGCTGTAGTCGGTATCAACATAACGACCAGTAGTATGCTTATCTTTCTTCACTTTGAAGACGGCATCCTGTGGGCAGTAGATAACACAGTTATCACACTCAAAGCACATGCCACAGCTCATACAACGGCCAGCTTCAGCAATGGCTGCTTCTTCAGTTAAACCGATTTGACGCTCAGCAAAGTGACCCAGTACTTCATCAGAAGAAGGTACGTCTACCTCACGCAGGTTACGTGCTTCATATTCAAAGTGGCCAAGGAACATCTGATCAACAGAAATAATTTCCTGTTCAGCACGATTTTCGTAGTTGTGAATAGCGTATGTGCTTCTGTCAGTGCCACGCTGACCATCTTCTTTATGCTCTTTAACATTGTAAGTAGTTGTGCCAAGGCCAGCTTCTTGCAATTTGTTAGTCAGTTCGAAGTGGTGAACGTCAACTTTAGGACGTTTGTCAACGTTTTTGGCGTTCAGGTAAGCTTCGATCGTATCAGAAACGATTGAAGCCTGACCAATAGCAGTAGTCAGCAGGTGAGGGCGAACGATGTCACCACAGACGAAGTGACCGTCTTTGCCTGGAACACGGTAGAAGTTATCGGCATCAATCAGGCCACGACCATTGTCAAAATCTTCAACACCAGTCATATCGCCAGTCTGGCCAATTGCAGCAACGATCAGATCAGCTTCTACGATGTATTCTTTACCTCCTTCAACAGCAACAGGTGCATTGTTTTCAAATTTGCTATCAACCAGCTTCAATGCAGTAGCGCGACCGTTGGCATCTTTGATGATCTCAACAGGCATTACTTCATTCATAATGGTTACGCCTTCAATCAACGCATCCTGTACTTCGTGTTCTGCGGCTGTCATTTCTTCCTGTTTGAACAGGGCGGTCAGAACAACGCTGTCACAAGGTTTTTTCGCAGACGCATCAACGTCATCGTGTGTGCTAGCACCAGTTGCAGCATCTTCTGGATTTTCTTTGTAATCCTTTAGGGTGCCGATACGGCGGGCGACAGAGACGACGTCGATAGAGGTATCACCACCACCTACACAGAGGATCTTGTTAGCAGTGTATTTCATGTCACCCTTGTTAAACTGCTCAAGGAAATCAACAGCGGTTACACAGTTAGGCGTAGTTTTCCAATCATCCAGGAACAGGCCACGACCTGATTTACAGCCAAGCGCCCATAAAACAGCATCAAATTCTTTTTCAACATCAGCAACGCTAACATCTTTACCAACACGTGTATTCATACGTGTTTCGATACCACCCATGTCAAGAATACGCTGACATTCATGGTTCAATTGAGCGCGCGGAGTACGGTAGCCGGGGATGCCATAACGCATCATGCCACCCAGTTCTGCGTGGTCATCAAAAATAGTAGAGGCGATGCCTTTGCGACGCAGCTGATAAGCTGCAGCCATACCTGCAGGGCCACCACCAATGATGGCAACTTTCTTGCCGGTCAGTGCGGCGCTGTTATCGAATTTGAAGCCATTAGCGAAGGCAGTATCACCAATGTACTGCTCAACAGAGTTGATACCGACAAAGTCTTCAAGATTGTTACGGTTACAACCATCCTGACATGGAGCAGGGCATACACGGCCCATCATTGACGGGAATGGGTTAGCATCAGTTGAACGACGGAATGCGTATTCCTGCATTGAAACACCTTCTGGTGGAGTTTCAATACCACGTACGATGTCCAGGTAGCCACGGATATCTTCACCAGAAGGACAGCTGCCCTGGCAAGGTGGTGTACGGTGTACATAAGTCGGGCATTTGTGAGAGGTATCTTCTTTAAAGATTTTATTAGCAAAGCCGCCCCAGCTGGTGCTGCCTTCCTTAAATCTTCTGTACGTTAACTTCTCGTTTTGCATGTCTTCTCTGGAAGTGGCCATGCCAGTTCTCCTATTGCTTCAACCGTTACCGGTATTAATCAAATATTAAAAGTTATTTATGCAGTTTCTTCTGCGTCGTCTGATTCTTCAGCTTCTTCGCCCTGACCATCAAGAACGATGGCATTGCTAACTAGCTGATGAACGCTGACGATTTGATCCATAGTCATGCCGTAATACGGCAGGACTTTAGTAAACTGTGATTTACAGATGGCGCAAATCGCGGCCATATGTGTAACACCCTTATCTGAGACGGCATTTTTCAGGGCCTCCATACGAGGTAGGGCACCTTTAATGCGCAGTTCCATCAGGTCATCGGTCAATAGGCCGCCGCCGCCACCACAGCAGAATGTCTGGTCGTGAGTCGTTTCTGGCGCCATATCATAGTAATTATTACAGACTGCCTGTATCACCTGGCGAGGCGTTGTAAACTGGCTGCCTGGATCTTCACCAATACGCGAGGCGCGGGCAATATTGCACGAATCGTGGAATGTCAGGGTCATGTGGTCATTTTCAGACTTGTCGATATTCAAAATACCGCGATCCAGACAATCTTTTGTGAATTCTAGAATGTGCTGGGGAATCGGGTAGTTCTGATCCAGAAAGTCCCAGGGACCTGCCAGTGTATTCAGGTGGTTGTAGGCAACACGCCATGCATGGCCGCACTCACCGAACACGATACGCTTAACACCCAGCTCTTTTGCGGCATCACGAATACGCAGTGAAATTTCGCGCATGTGCTCGTAGTTACCAATGAACAGGCCGAAGTTAGCTGCCTCTGATGCCTTTGAACTTAAGGTCCAGCTAACACCAGCTGCGTGGAATACTTTGCCATATCCCATCAGGCCATCGACGTGAGGCTCAGCAAAGAAGTCGGCAGATGGTGTGACCAGTAGAATATCGGCACCCTTTTCATCGAGAGGGAAACGTACCTTGACGCCAGTATCGTCTTCAATTTCTTCTTCAAGGCCTTCCAGTGTATCAAGCAGGGCAGGCTCAGGCAGACCAAGGTTGTTACCGATCTTGTGTACTTTAGGGATAATCTGGTTAGAGTATTTCTGGCCCATACCGATCATGGCGAGAATATCACGCGCAGCCATGGTGACTTCAGCGGTGTCGATACCGAAGGGGCAGAACACTGCACAGCGACGACACTCAGAACACTGGTGATAGTAGCTGTACATTTCTTTAATAACATCTTCTGTTAGATCAACCGCACCAACCAGTTTAGGAAAGTACTTACCTGCGAAAGTAAAATAACGGCGATATACCTTACGTAGCAGGTCCTGACGTGCCACCGGCATGTTTTTCGGATCTGAGGTACCGATGAAGTAATGACATTTATCAGTACAGGCGCCACACTTAACACAGCCATCCATAAATACCTGTAGTGAACGGTATTTATTGAGTTTGTCCTGCATTATTTCCAGAAATTTTTCTTTCCAGCCATCAATCAGCTTGCCGGGTTCCTCAGGACTTGGGAAGCCCATGTCATCCTGAAACTCTTTACCTGCAACAAAAGGTGAGCTGTGCGCCATCGCGCCTTCCATAATGGATGGAATGATGGGGAATTCGTGCGTTTCTGGTACTTCGTAATCAGCCATTCTTGTTTCTCAGCTTTTTATGGTTGCAGTTTTTTCCAGTACGGATCAAATATTTTTATTAAGCGTTACGGCCATCTTTGGCTTCAAGTTCAGCACCCCAGGGTGAGATATGACGCTGCTCACGTGGGTTATCAACCTGGTTACGTGTTGGTGCAAAAAACAGCCCCGGAGCATGCAGTAATTTACTGATCGGGAAGATTACTGCCAGTAGCAACACCAAAGTCAGGTGAACAAGTAAGACATTGTCGCTGGGCAGGTTCTGCCAGTCAAACAGGAACAGTCCCATAATGAAGGCCTTCAACTGAACAACATCAGTGTGTGAAACGTAAGCAATGCCCAGACCGGTGACGCCAATACCCATAATCAGTAATAGCATCAGGTAATCAGAGGGTGAAGAAATATAACGTACACGGTCAACCAGGATGCGGCGAGCCAGCAGACCAGCAAGACCAATGACCATAGTGAAGCCGGCATAGTGGCCAAAGCTCTGTACAACCATGTTGTTTACTAATGGCCAGATGAAAGAATCCGGCGAAATGACATAACGTAGATGACGGAAGAAGGCCAGTAATAATGAAAGATGGAACATCCAGCCAAATATCCAGGTCCATTTGCTTCCGCGGAAGAGGCTGTTAAAGAAAACAACCTCATAAAAAATTCGGTATACCACACCAGCTTTAGTCAAGGGCGCAGGTGTTACAGGTATTTTCAGTGGAGCAGGGACACGTGCGTACAGCATTATCTTGTTGATAAGACCGCCAAATAAAATGATCATAGCCACATAAAAAAGCACGACGTATGTGATACTTAAAGCTGTCATGGTTATAGTGTCTCGCCCTGTAGTTACAAAAAATACAAATCTAATAAATACAGGGGATCAGAGATTGATCCCCTGTATTCAGGTCAGTTGTTATACACAACCTGTTGGTTTTGGCAGACCAGCATATTTACATGCCTGCTTACCTGGACCATAAGGGAACAGTTCGTACAGGTACTTGCTGTTGCCTTTGTCTTTGCCCAGTTTTTTACCAACTGCTTTTGTCAGTACGCGTACTGCTGGAGCAATCTGGTACTCTTCGTAGTATTCACGCAGGAAATTGATGATATCCCAGTGCTCATCAGTCAGGGTGCAATCTTCAGCTTCTGCCATTGCAGTTGCTACAGCTGGCTCCCACTCGTTCAGGTTAGATAAATAACCTTCTTCATCTGTTTCAAAAACTTTACCGTTTGCTTCGATAGGCATAATACAGCTCTCCTCGTTGAGAACGAAAATTAAAAATTAAAAATTAAAGCCAAGCTTGTACAGCGTCGTGCTCGGCAACCAAATCAACAAAGCCTTCGTAATCGACAACTTTGATACCTTCGGCCAGCTTTCCTTCGATTCCACGTGCCTGGGCATCAGGACCCAGTACGCAGAAGTTGATACCAGAAGTATTTTTGATTTTGTCAGCAACAGCATTACCTGAGGTTGCTGCATAAACACCATCTTCTATCAACAATACTGTTGAGCCACTTTTAGCCAGGTTTAGACAGGCATCTAAAGTGTTAGATTCAAAGGGAGATTTATTTACAGTATGTAATAATGACATTTTCTTATCTCCTAGAAGCTCAATAATACGTCTTGTTCATCAAGAACATCGGCCAATTCAGCACGGCTAACCAGGCGAATTGAATCTTTTTCAGCGTAATCCTCGTCCTCGTCTTCCCAAACAAGGTGTTGAAGATCATCAAGGGTAAGGCCACGTTCTTCGAGTGATTCTTTCTCGATGTAAATTTTAGTTACTTCGTAATCACCCAGAGCACTGTATACAGGCGAGAAGTTTTTCTGGCCAATAGCTTTAGTGTCCTGTCCTTTGGTCAACTGGTAAACGCCGTCACCGATGAAGGCAAGGCTTACGTCCTGGTCGAAAGCGGCACCAATCAGTACAACTTCCAGAGATTCCAGTGCGTAAATAGTGCCATAAGGTGCTTTACGGTTGATATACATGAATTTCTTAGCCATGGTATTTCCCCTTATGCACCGAAAACGATCAGGCGATCCGCTTCAATTCCGGCTTCGATCAACTGACCCAAACCTGAAATGCGGAAACCCTCTGAAATGTTGTTGGCATCTTTACCCTGACGATTCATTTCATCTTCGTCAATCAGGCCACGGCGTTGTGCTGCAGCAATACAAACAACCAGATCAAGATTATGTTCTTTCTGTAACTTAACCCATTCCTGAGTAATGTTACGGTCATCCTGAGGAGGAATAGCGAGTCGAGTCGCATTATTCACGCCGTCGTGATAGAAGAACACGCGGAAAATTTCATGGCCCTTAGCCAGCGCAGCTTTAGTGAACTGAATCGCTGAATCAGCTGCCTGGTGCTGGTAAGGTCCTTCGTTAATTTGAAGTGCAAATTTCACAATGCCACCTTAGAAACGGATGTGGGTTGATGCATTCAAGCTATTACGTGCACCGCGCCAGTTATCAATGTGGTACTTGGTGAACGGAAGACCTGTCTTCTCGAAGAAACGTGGCCAGCCGATACGCTCGATCCAGTCATTAATACGCTCCCAGTCTTTCGCATCTTCTTTGTAAGCTTTTAGAATCTGCTTAACGATGGCAGTCGCTTCAGGCCAACGTGGTGGGTTGTTAGGCACGCCAGCAGCAACCAGTTTCTGGAAAGTAGGCTTGCTACGAGCATTTGAGTGGTTACCACCAACCCAGATAGCCAGTTTAGAGTGCTCAGCATCGTTGATCTGCATTGGAGGACAAGGAGGGAAACATGCACCACAGCAGATACATTTCTTCTCATCAACTTCCAGTGTAGGTTTGCCGTTAACCATTGCAGGACGAATCGCAGCAACAGGGCAGCGAGCAACTACAGTAGGACGCTCACAAACGTTTGAAACCAGGTCATGGTTGATTTTAGGTGGCTTGGTGTGCTGTACGTTAATAGCGATGTCACCCTGGCCACCACAGTTAATCTGGCAGCAAGAAGTCGTAATATGCACACGGTTAGGCATGTTTGCATTACGGAACTCGTCGATCAGCTCGTCCATCATAGACTTAACAACACCTGATGCGTCTGTACCAGGAATATCACAGTGCAGCCAACCCTGAGTGTGAGACAGCATGGTAACAGAGTTCTGTGTACCACCTACGATGTAGCCAGCGTCTTCAACAGCTTTGATCAGAGGCTCAACTTTAGCCGCATCCGCAACCATGTATTCAACGTTACTACGGATAGTGAAGTGAATGTAGCCATCGGCAAAGTTATCACCGATATCACAAAGTGTACGCAGGCTGAAAATATCCAGAATACGTTGTGTACCAACACGTACAGTCCAGATTTCGTCACCGCTATAGGCTACGTGACGCAGAACGCCGGGGCGTGGGTGCTCATGATATTTCCATGCGCCGTAGTTTTTGCGCATAACAGGGTGCATATACTGGAATGCGTCAGGGCATCCAGATTCAATGGGTGAACGAGGTTTATCACTCATGGTTATTCCTCAAATAATTTTCTAAATAAGTTATTTAGAAGGGGGCATTAGCCCCCTCCGTGTTATTTTTAATTAAAGCTTATGCGTTAGCCGCTTCTTGCTTGCGCTCGAACCACTTAACAGCTTCGTCATCCCAGCCATCCATACGGATATATGAGCTCTGACGTGGGTTGTTAACCATGTTTGGATCAACTTCCAGATCATAGTCAACACCTTCAAGGAAGTTCACCAGACCGATACGCTCGATCATCTCACCGCAGCGCTCGTGCTCAAGGCCGTTTTCAGCCCAGAAATCAATGATTTCTTCAGCAAGCTCAACCAGGCTTTCGTAATCTTCTTCTGTTTCCAGTTTCTTGAATGGAATAACAACAGTACCCATCAAGTCACCAATCTTCAGCGTGCGTTTACCACCAATCAGGATGGTTACGCCTTTGTCATCACCAGGGTGAAGTGCTTTAGGCATTACGTTCAGGCAGTGCATGCAACGTACACAGTTGTGGTTATCAACAGTCAGTGTGTCGTCGTCGTTTAGAACCAGTGCATTGGTTGGGCAACGTGTAGTAACGTTATCGATAATGTACTGACGGCCTTTGGCAGCAACGTATGCCTTAACTTCAGCCTGATCAACTTTCATTTCGTCGCGCCATGTACCGATTACGGCCATGTCAGCACGCTCAATGGCGTTCTGGCAGTCGTTAGGACAACCTGAAACTTTGAATTTGAATTTGTAAGGCAGAGCAGGACGGTGAACGTCATCAGTAAAGTTGTTTACCAGGTGACGGTGGATACCATGCTCGTTTGCACATGACATTTCACAACGTGAAGCACCAACGCATGACATAGCAGTACGTACACATGGACCAGCACCACCAAGATCCCAGCCGTATTCATTGATCTCATCAAAGAAATGCTGAGTACCTGCAGTGTCAGTACCGATGAACATGATGTTACCAGTCTGGCCGTGGAAAGTTTGCAGACCTGAGCCCCATTTTTCCCAGCTGTCGCCCAACTGACGCAACATAGCTGTTGTGTAGTGGTTACCAGCAGGTGGCTGTACACGAATAGTGTGGAATTCTTTAGATGCAGGGAAAGCAGAAGCTACTTCTGAGAAGCGAGGGATAATACCACCGCCATAACCAAATACTGATACGGTGCCGCCTTTCCAGTATCCTTTACGGGTTTCGTAAGAATGCTCAAGCTGGCCGAGAAGGCTGCTTGTTACTTCCTGGATGCGCTCACTAGGGTGCTCATCACGAAGTCTTTTGATACCAGAAATAAAACTGGGCCATGGTCCTTCTTCAAGGACGTCCAGCATTGGTGTTTCATAAATCTTTTTGGCCATGGATTGTCTCCTGTTGTATCGCCATTTTTCTGATCTATACGATCAGAGTATGAGTTTTGGTCGAAATCGGGGAACCGATTGTATTCCCAAATCAATCTGTTCTCAATATCTCCACCGGTAATGATTTGCCATCACCCATGGGGAAATTTATGGGACGAGAGTGTAGGCGTGCCGGGCAAATGGATAAACCCTACCCTTGGGGGAGGGGAGTAAGCCCGTCTTACCCCCAAAGGGATAGAGTTTTTTTTATTTTTTTGAAGATTTCTATAATGAGTAGCATAAATTCAAAAAAATAAGTCATTTACCCCTTGAATATGGCCTGTATATATAAGGTATAAAATCACCAGCACCTGCCTGCAAAGTATGCTTGCCCTTAGGTGATATTGTCTTTCAGCGCGAATGCCCCCATCCTTGGTCACCTTTGCCGCAGCCTGACTATTGTATGACAAACCCTGATACCAAGCATAAGCATATTAAAACGTACAACCCTGCAAAGGTTTTCGAGCTGAGCTATGCAACGGATTACGAGAACTGGCGCCAGCATAAGTTCAATGTCAGGCCGCGTGATGCTGAGGCATTGAAAGTGGCGATTGAGGACCCATATTTACTCAGTAAGGCTGAAATTCAGGCTATTACTGGTTTATGCAAGGATACGGGCATGGCTATCTATCAGTTGCATGACCCGATGATGCAGGATAAAACGCTGGTGCATGCCATTGGCAGACAGTTAGGCCTGTCTTCACTGGATGGTAACCTGAGGTCGGATGAGGATAATGTGAGTAGCCTGCAGGTGCGCTCGCAGCAGGGTAACCAGTATATTCCGTACACCAATAGGCCGTTGAGCTGGCATACGGATGGTTACTATAACGCACCGGACAGGCAGATTCGGGCGATTATCCTGCACTGTGTCAGCCCTGCCCCGGAGGGTGGTGTCAGCCGGCTGCTGGATCACGAGTTACTCTATATATATTTACGTGATGAAAACCCGGCATGGATTGAGGCCTTAATGCACCCACAGGCCATGACGATACCGGCCAATACAGAAGAGGGTGCAGAGATACGTGGTGCCATGACCGGACCGGTGTTTTCGGTTGATCAGGCCACGGGTAGCCTGCATATGCGCTACTCGGCGAGAAAGCGAAACATCGAATGGCGTGATGATAAGACCACGCAGCAGGCGGTAGCACGAATTAATACCCTGCTGGTGGATGACAGCATCACGTTCAGGCACAGGCTAGATGCAGGTCAGGGTATTATCTGCAAAAACATACTGCACAATCGCACCGGTTTTGAAGATAGTGAAACGCAGCAACGGTTGATGTATAGAGCGCGATATTACGATCGCATTGCCGAAACCGGCATGCTGGAACAGATTTAATGAAAGAGGATGTATAAGAATGCTTTGGTTGAGTGAAGTCATGTTGCAGGGGCAGGATATTGAAA
>Ga0224501_10001833_pt1 | contig 16589 bp, 11 predicted proteins | sample SF_Oct11_sed_USG_4_FD_169105 | JGI IMG/M metagenome (GOLD analysis project Ga0224501, IMG submission 169105) | Sediment microbial communities from San Francisco Bay, California, United States - SF_Oct11_sed_USGS_8_1 | ecosystem: Environmental > Aquatic > Marine > Sediment | place: USA... | reverse complement strand
CACGAAGACGTCGATGGATACTATGAAATCCTGTCTCCCTCAGCGCCGCCCACACCGGAACCAAAGCTTGAGATAAAACCTGAAAGCGTCAACACATTCACCGACAACGTCTTTGACATCGACGTAACCATCAGCAATGTTGAAACCACCGTGAAACTGGTCGGTGTGGAATTCAAACTACGCCACAACACCACCATGCTAAACGTGGTTAACGTCACAGAAGGACCCTTCATGAAGGATTCTACTTGGGCGCTAAGTGACACACTGATGGCGGGACCACACATCGAAGAGGACTATGTGGTTTTGGGCATTCTGCTGCTACCCCACGTGGATGGAGAATGGGCAGCATTTCCCGAAGGAAGCGGAACGTTGGCAACCATCACCTTCAACGCCACAGCCGTGGGCAGCTGCACGCTCGAACTCATTGACACCAAGCTAGGAAACTCTCAGGCAGAGCCTATTTCTCACGCTACTGTTGACGGATTTGTGACAGTCACAGAAGTCACGGTCTCCCCCGACGTCAATGGAGACGGGATCGTTGACATCAACGACATTATCTTGGCTGGACAGTCCTTGGGATCCTACGCTGGGCATCCAAGATGGAACCCGGTCGCCGACTTGAATGGCGATGGCGTCGTCGACATCTTCGACCTTATCCTAATCGCAAAGAACTTTGGAAAGACTATTTGATGTTGACTCTCGTCTATGTAGATCGTTTCTCAAACAAACAATCAAAGAAGTCTTCATTAAAGAAGATCTATCATTGCAGAGGAAAAAACAGATCAAAGACAAAACCTTTGGAGAAAGATGCACGCGATGGGTGGACAAATACAAGAATATGACGCGCGCGCCCGACTGTTTAGTATCTTGTGGGTATCATTTCTGAATGAAGAAATTATGCAATTTTTCCAAAGTTCATCGTGACTGTTACCACGTCGAAGATGTCTATTTCCCCGTAGGGTTCAGCTACGTCTGCCTTAGGGTTCCAGTTTTCGTCTCCTGACTTAGAACCAAATGCTATTGATACCGTGACTACGTCGAAGATGTCAACGATTCCATCATTATTCAAATCGCCTATAAGCCCGTGTGAAATTAACCACTGATGCGTGGGCTCATTCACTCGTTCTTTGACATATGTCCCCGCATAAACGTCTAAGTGACCATGGCCCTCAAGTAGGATTCCAGTGAAGTCAGGGCTGGCTATGCCGTTCACGAAATCTCCCCAAGTGTAGTACCCAAATCTCTCGCTGAGAAAAGCGATTGTTGGTACATCGATTTCTATGTAATGGTCATCGAAATCGTAGATATAGGGACATTCGGTCCAATCCATGTATGCGAGACTTTCTAAACCTAACCTCGCGGGCCAGTAAGGATCAAAAGAGGCTAGTATTGCAAACATTGCCTCGGGCTGAGACCATGGATAGTCATATGGATTCGAACTGTTTGCCAGGTACAGCTGATGCATAAGGAAATGCGTTATGTTGTCGAACCCTGGGTACGGACTTGGATCGCCGGGACGAGCCAAAGCGTACGCCCAAACCGGGTTATTTGGTCCACCTGCTGACGGCCAAGAATACTCTCCTGACGTTGTCATGTTTTCTATTGCCTCTGTCAGATCGAAGCTGTTAGTTTCTCCTCCCCGATTTCCTGCGGATTTGCACCAATAAGCATCTAGCAAGATTATTCCTTCAAGATCCTCTTCCCAATACATTGACGCATAGTTCATCGCAGCGCCTCCGCCGAAACTTTCGCCGGCGATGTAGATTTTGAAAACACCAGATACATTCTTTATCAAATTGACGGCTGCTTTCATATCTCCAATCCATTCATCCCAACCCCAATTCAACATAAATTCGCGATCCGACACGGTGTGTGGTACAAAGTGGGTTCTGTAATCTAAGGTGTATATGTCGAAACCTCTATTTGCTAAGTAGTGCGTAATTGAGTAATTTTCATTCGGAATGCTGTATTGAATTCCGTCCTTTCGCGTGTGAACCAGCTGCTCTCCGCTGGACCAAGTTCCAGGTAAAATGAACACTGCACCTTCTCCTGCTTCTCCATCAGCTCTCACCAATCGATGTACCGCTATTTTGTCGTACAAACCGTCGGGAGGCCTATTGGCGGTCCAAACATATTCCACAAGATCAGGGTTGTCCGCTATGGATCCTCTGTCAACCGTCAAAGTCCAGCCTTCAACTTCGGGTAGTTCAACCGAAATCACTACTGGAATTGTGCTGGTTGCAAGCCCGATGACCAGTAGAGCTATTAACGCTGAAGTCTTAACTTCTTCCGTTTTTAGTCACTCTCCTTTGTTTTGGGTGCTTGTTTCATTGCGCCCCCTCCTCGGCGCTCTGGAAGGAAACGCGCCCGCAACCGCTGAAACAACCAAGTTCGAACATTTATACGCAGGCCCCATTTGGTTTACACTTGAACATTTCCCCGTTATTTTCAAATAGATGTCATCGCTTATGTCGCTGAAACCAATTGATATATATACCTTGCTGTTGTTGAAATCAAATCGACATGCAGCAATGCCGTTAAAGAAGTCTGCAGGAGTTTTAGTCGGTAGCTTTATCCAGTTGCCACGTTGCCTGTGACGGTAGTAAACGTTTGCCGTTGAACAGGCTGAAGGAATGTTAAATTTGTAAGTTACTGGATAAGAAAGGCCATAGAGTTTGTGTGCAGTGCTATTAACTGTTATTTGAAATTCGTTGTTTTCTAGAGCTTTGATCCACAATGCCCCGCTTTGATTTGTTTCGATGAAGTGATAGGAATAGAGTGTGCCATGATGGGCGTACCAACAACTTGTGTTTCCCGAAATGTATTTTATCCAATCGGCGGTATGACTTTTGGGATTGTCCCAAACGTGCTTGGCATTGTTTGGATGCCCATATATATTGAATATTCTTCTGTTAATGTAGCACCAGTCGAAACCATTTTTCAAAGTTAAGTTACTGACTCTGTCTGCATCATAGTAAGCTCCCCACACTTCGTATGAGCCATATTCAGAATCCCAGAGTTTCCAATAGGTTTCGCTTAAGCCGCCGAACGTGTCTCGGTCAGTAAGATAGTAATAGTCGCCACAAGCTTTCCTTGTGTACGCTGAATATTGACCCCAAGGTTCAATCCAAGCCAAAACGTATTCTGTTCTATTCATTGCCCAAAAACTGCCGTCCAAAGTAATGTTTCCCTTAATTTCCATTGCCGAGCCCCATATCTGGTCGTAGGCAGTGGCGTTGTCCCAACCTGTTGGAAAACTGTGATCTTTTGAATGTGAACCGAGTTCCATTAAATAGGGAGTGTTAGCTTTTGTTCCGTTTCGTTGTGCCCAATCAAATGCGTCTTGAATGTCGGACCAACGAATTTCGGCATGTTCAGTTATAACTCCCATTGTATAGGTAAGGTCATAAGAATTAAGCATTCCAAACATATCTTCAAAATTTCGGGTATTAGCAAAGAAATCGTCCCAACTCATAGTGCACGCGAAAGTTCTGTCGTCATAGTAATCAGTAATGTCTACAAAAGAAACATCTAAGGCTTGGAAATATTGAGCGGGCAACCTGAAGAAGCGCCAAACCACCAAAATAGTAACAATGATGATGATTACAATTAATAGCGCTTTCCGAAACTGTTCAATTTTCTTGATCATGGGGCTCATTTTGACGCCTCCTTGTGCACGCATGCCCGCATATCATTCACCATTGCGTACGCGGCTACCCGTTATAAGTGAAGCAGTGTGGACAAAAAGTTCGAACGTCTAGAAACTCTCTTCCACATTTAATACACGTTTTATATTTTTTTCCTTCGAAAGTCACAGGATCTGCTACTTTCGCATTAGAATTCCTCTTCTTTTTCCTTACATAGAAGAGCAACGCAATACTAATGAATAGACTCGCCGCCACAAGTATTATCAGTGTTACGAGGAGCCAAATAAGCCATGCAGGGATTTCCGACACAACCGGCGGAACATGTGATGACATAACTCTAACAGTACCGTCAACGAAAGTGTTATCCGCGACATCAGTTTCCCCAGGCACAGTGCTTGCAACAGCACTTAATGTGTAATCGCCCACAGGCACGCATGAGGTGCTCCAACCAAAAGTAAGAGTTCTCTCCAACCCAGATGGCAGAGATATAACCGGCAACGTTCCGATCAAAACCGAATCGTAGTGAGCACTAACATCGAAAGTTTCGGTTATGTCTCCTTCATTCTTGACAACAACCGTGACGTTCACTACATGGCAAGTAAAAACTTCTGTGGTCGAAGGAATAACGCCAATCACGGCGACATCGCGTTCAATCAGTCTTATAATCCTAAAAGTTGTGGACACTTCCGGACACCAAGCCGCACCGAAAACATCATAGGCATTGGCATACACCACACCAACCCCCACGAAAGCCGAGGCAGGAATCAACAAATCTTCGATAAAGTACACTGTAACACCCAGAGGTATCTTTACATCCTCACGAATGACCACACCTAGGAGAAACTCTAACTCGTCATACACGTTGAGGATTAACGTCGCAACCTTTTCAACCAGGGCTATGTTCTTCACGGTGAGTCTGAAATTCATGTGCTCACCCTTCGTGAAGTTGGTCTTGGACAAATTGTTGACATCTACGGTCTCCACTTTGATAATTTCTACGATCCAGCCTACTTCAAAAGTTAACGTGTCAATAACCGTTTCCTCGGCGATTTCCACATTAGTCACAACAGTCCACGTTCCAAAAACAATAGTTTCAGCATTTTCGGCAGGCCAGGGTATCCTAAAGCTTACATTAGCTAAACCTCCTCCATCCGTTGTAGCGGTTCTTGTGAAAGAGACATCGTACAAAGAGTTGATGGGGCCATGAATATCAAAGTAAACAATCTTGTTCGCCACAGGGTCTTCATTATACGTGACATAAGCGTATAAGACCACTTCTTCCTGAGGCGCGAAAGCGTCACTCGACTGGTTTGCCCCTTTTCCACCATACGGTTCCTTCTGAGTATAAAGGTCAATTGCCCTCCCTAACAACTGATGCGTCCCCCCCTCAACTCCTGGACTTAGACCATACGAAACTTCGAGCTGCAAAAACGGCAACTGACAAACTACCATAAGCCCGCATAAAAAGAAAACCAGCACCCACTTAATTCTAAAACTTCCCCAAACCAAACCATATCAACCTACTAAACAATTCAGTAAAACAAACACATCTCACGTTTCGACGCGCAACGACTCGTGAGTACAAAGTTCTACCCGGGTGCTTCCACACTCGAAACACTTCACATACGCTTCTAACTATTCTCTAGTCTCAATTTTTAACCTTATGGAGATATCTTCTGTTATTCTATTTCAGAAGGAAATCCTATAACGCATATTCCTTAACAACAAATATTACGAGAAGAAAACAGTCTACCGAGTACGAAGATAATACTCCTTCATAAACGCGCACATGTATCACCACTTGCCTAGCCCATGTAAACGCGCATTAGATTTATCGTGCATAAAATAAACTAGAAAACAGTTCCGTAACTCTTAAATCGCGTCAGTCTTTCTTTAAGTATTAGCTGAAGGGATGGGATGCATGGGAAGACAATATGCATTCTAGTTGTGACTATGCTAATCAGCGCCACCGCCATAAACAACACGACAGCATCAACAAATCAAACTTTGCTCTACGTTGATCCTCCTAGCATAGTTGACCCGACATTAGTTCCAGGCAAAAACTTCACCATCAACATAACCATCGCCAACGTCACAAACCTCTACAGCTTCGAATTCCAACTAATCTTTAACTCCACGATCTTAAATGCCCTAGAAGTGGAATTAGGCGGGTTCTTCCCACAACCAGAATACGTCACCATTATAGAGCCGCCATGGATAAACAACACAGCAGGCTACATACATTTCGGAGCCAAAATAACAGGATGTGAACTCCCGAGAAGCGGCAGCGGAACACTATCAGTCATCACCTTCCGAGTCATTGGCGTCGGATACAGCCCACTGACCCTTCATGACACGCACATCACCGACTCCTTAGATCGCCCAATACCACACGAAACCTTCGAGGGCTATTTCAACAATGTTTTGTTAGCTAGGCGAGATGTAGCCATAATCAATGTCACCCTTTCCCAAACTGAAGCCTACACCGGCCGGATGGTCAACGTCACAGTAATCGTGGAAAACAAGGGAGACGTAGCTGAAACCTTCGATGTCAACGTGTACTATGACAACAACTTTATCGGAACCCTCACAGTCACCGATTTGGCTTCGGGAGAGCAGGCCAACCTAACGTTCAGCTGGAACACCGAAGGTGTACAGCACTGCGTTAGTTACACAATAAAAGCAGAAGCCAATCCAGTCCCATATGAAATCAACATGACGGACAACATTTACATTGACGGCACGGTGAAAATTAAGATCTTAGGAGACATAAACGGGGATTGTGCGGTGGACATATTCGACGTAGTAGAAGCGGCATTAGCCTTTGGGGCCTACCCAGGACACCCAAGATGGAACCCAGACGCAGACCTAATGCCAGACAACGTAATAGATATCTTTGATTTAGTGCTAATAATGCTCGGGGATCCTTGTTAGCCAAAACATGCCAGCTAGCACTCCCAGCATTCTCGCGCGGCACCGTATTTTTCCTCCAAGAGGCACAAAATTTAAAATACTCCATCAGCAAATACTAACGTCAAGGTGAAAAATATGATGTATTCAAGGCGTGCGACACGAAAAAGTGTACTGTTGGTATCCATTATGTTCATAGTTAGCCTTTCCATGGCAAGTGTAAGGACTGCGACAGCGCAAGAAACATGGATCAAGGTGAAACCAGGTCCGGAAGTTACTCTCGGACCTGACCCCTACCCTGTAGGCACAGAATTCGTCGTCAACATAACTATCTACGACGTCGCAAATCTCTACGGGTGGGAGGTCAAGCTCTTTTGGGACAACTCCCTCCTAAACTGCACCGACGAAGAATATCCCATTTTCCCAGAAGGGGTTGATTGGGAAGACCCAAATAACATTAAGCTTGGCCCTGGCATAGAGCAAGACTACAACACGACCCATGGCAGGTGGTATCACGGCTTCTCAGCGTTGCCCGTGTCTCAACCATATCCTAAATCCTTCAACGGAACCACAAATCTGGTAACCCTCACCTTCAATGTCACGGACCTAGGAGTCACCACGCTAGACCTACAAGAAACCAAGCTCTCTGACCCTGACGCAACGCCAATCACTCATAACGACGACGACAGCACGGTCACAATAATCCCAGAGTTCCCAGCATACCTAATCCTATCACTATTCTTCATTGGAACCCTCGTAGCCGTAGTTCTAGGAAAAAAAGTCTGGTCAAGGAAGCGAGGTTTCTTCGTCGCCAAACCGAGCACGTAAAAACTGCACGAAAGTCATTCACCCCCCTTTCTTTTGTTTCCTTATTTCCACAATGTGTCTATTTGAGCCAAATTCTTTTCAACTGGCTCTCAAACGTCGAGCCCTTCTTTTGTTTCTGTAGCTTGCACGCGTCCAAACTAGCATTAGGAAAAAAGAAACTGTCCAACAGAAAAATTGACCGAAAGAAAATGGCAGAAACCATATGAAAAAACCGTTCTATATTACGTCTTTTATGGTTATATTTCTTATATGGGAATATACGTTAAAGCTGATTTTTCATAGAGTTGATATAGAAAAGTGTTACAGAAAGGTTAAATTGATCGCAAACAACTAGTAATATGCTGAAAGAGAAAGAGTGAGTGATAAATATGGCAAAGAAATTAAAGTCACTAGCAGCATTGTCAATTCTGATTGTTTCGGTTTTCGCTGTTGTTTACATGCCGATACATGTAGGCGCGCAGACTTGGTTCACTTCCGTGATAACGCCTAACCTCGTCGCCGCCGGGAAGACCCACACGTTCGATGTCAACGTAACAAATACCGAGTCTCAATCGTCGATCTACAAGACGGAGATAACTTACCCGAATGCAGACGGGTGGATTTTCGTAGACACAAGTGCACCCACAGGCTGGTTCGTGGAGGAACATGTAGCGCCTAATGTAACATTCAAGGCCACAGGTGGCTACTCGATACCCATAAACGGGTCAGCCATATTCAGAATTGAGATGACAACGGGAACACCTCCATCTACCAAGTCCTATCCATGGACGATCAACTGCACAAACACGGCTGAGGAGCCAAAATGGACTTCATTAAATGTGACTGTCGACAACACTACACCCACCGTAGATGTTACAGCGCCAACAACAGCCTACTATTCAGTCGGAGCAGGAAATTACATTTGGCTGAACCTAACGGTTACAGATAATGTTAACAAATTGCCAATTGTAACTTTGAATGACACAAGATTCATACTTCATGATTCACCCACCGTCACGGGAACCTATGAATTTGAGTTCTGTTATCGAAACAACACAGTCATACCCGATGGATTCTTGGCGATCCAGATAAATGCAACAGACTATGTTGGAAACAAAGCAACTCCATATCCTGAGGTAGCATCCACAATCGTGGACAACACCTACCCGATAATAACCATAAGAGTCTTCGATGATAGCACAGGTAGGGAACTGCCCAAGGTTTCCGGCGTATACTATGTGGGCTCAAGTACAACAAGCCTGCGTATAAATTATACAGTTACGCTAGACGGATTCGACACCGTGCATGCCCACATGATGGGCAAAGAGAAGTTGACTGCAACAACAAATTATGATAGAAACCCAAGTTTCTTCGAGGCTAACAATGGTACATACTGGCTATTATTCGTCCGTTCACCAACGGGCAGTTACATAGGTCACACATGTGACAGCGTCAACGACTACGAAGTCTACTACATGACATCTACTGATGGCGGAGTAACATGGTCAGCTGAAACAAAGCTAGCAGCAACCACAACATACCAGAGGGGCATGGCTGCTTTTCAGGATGACACTGGGAAAATCTGGGTATTTGTCTCCGGCCCTGGTCCATCCTCAAACATCCAATACTACAGTAGCACCGACGGTGGAAGCACATGGCAAGGTCCAAATGCCACTGGCTATAACGGCAGTCATGTTGATGCTCTCCAAACCTCAGACAACTCGATCTGGGTCTTCTATGAAGATGGTGGCTCCGGGATAGAGGCCCTTAAGAGCACAGATTACGGAGCCACCTGGGCTAATGTGACCGGCATAGGTCCAGCCCCTGATGATGGCCTCCCGAAAGCAATGGAGGCCGATGGTAAGCTGTATGTGGTATGGTGCAACTGGAACGTTGGAGGGAAAGCATGGTATACAACATCCACAGACGGCTTAACTGGAACCACCTGGGATACCCCTAACTTACTGGTCGATCTTCCAGGCACAATCATGTGTGACCCCGTTTTGCATAAGGATAGCATGGGAATCTACTGGCTCTTCTATGCTCCTTGGAACGCGACAACAGATGCCCAGTGGATAGAATCCCTAAGATCAACCGATGGTGTCACATGGACTGAAAGGACCCAATGGACGTTTCCAGCTAACGGTCTATGGGATTACTGGTCCGAAATCCATGAACGCAACAACGACCTATTGGTGTTCTATACTTCCGAGGAGAGCCAGGGAGCAATTTCACAAATGACATTTGACACAGATGCATACACCTATGTGTACATTAACAACACTGCGATATTTACTGGCACGGAAGTCGAAAGTAACAACGCGAAGAATTGGACATACTCTGTTGTTGGCACAGATTCTCTGGTAATAAACGTTACTGTAACAGACATGGCGAAACCTCAAAGCCACACAAGCACACTTAAACAAATGGTCCAGAGGGACATAATGGGACCATACTTGGTTGACTTCACGGAGGTCGAAGCCGTTCACGGTGGACTTGTAATACGAGGTTTACATGCAGAAGACCCCTCAGGAGTTTACTATTACCAAGTATTAGTCAATAGCACTCATCTAATTGACATTCATGAAGACAAGTTGACATCCACAACGCTTACGGATGAGTATACATTCGGGCGAGCTGTTTGGCTGAATTTGACAGATTACGCAGGCGAGTTCGTCAACATAACTATAAAAGCCTATGACCTAGACCTCAACCCGAGCGACGAGGTCATAGCTTACACTGGCATTATCCCACACGGCAGATCTTATCCTATCGAATTGTGGACCGGATGGAATCTAATATCCTCGCCACTCGTACTAGCTCCATACACTGACGTTGAGCTCTTCTTATCAACAATGATGACTGGAACAAACTACGCAGATATCGTGGAAATCATGTGGGAGTACGACCCAACAACATCACCGTGCTGGTATAAATTCATACCAGCGTTTGTGGACGAAATCGAGTACGTAGACGACGGACGGGGATACTGGATTGAAACAAAGACAGGAAAACACGACGTCCTCATAGTTCAAGGATGGTCATGCCCAGCTCCACCAAACATTGAGCCCATGCCGCCAGTGTACCCTGTGGCTGAGTTATGGAACATGATAGGATACACGTCGATCAAGCCTGGACTCAACGCTGCGTACCTAACAGGTGTGGATGCAGATTACTTACAGATACTCGGCTGGGAAGCTGAGAACCAACAATGGGTTACCGTGTTCCTCTCCAGTGCATGGTTCGCCGATCTGGAGCCCGGGCATGGATATTGGATATACATGCAGGTCGAAGGACACATAGTGCCTCCACCATACCCATAGATTCCCCCTCTTTTAGAGGTGAAAAACATTGAGGAAAACGGGCCATACGCTATTCCTAGTTGTAATTCTAGTCATGAGTATGACAACAATTGCTTCGGCTCAGATAGAAATACCTATGGCAGTGTATGGCTACGTTTTCATACAAGGAACAGGTGGACAAAACGTCACCGCCCCAGCTGGTCTGTCGGTAATCGCCAAGTACGGAACCGAAGTTTTGGATAGTGACGTGATAACCTCTGAAGGCACATATGATCTAACATTAACTGGACCGCCGAATGGCGCCTCAGTAGACCTCTGGGTAGAGGAGACCAATGTAACCACGATAATCCTCCAATACATGACAACTCTAAAGCTGAACCTAACAATCAATGACACAATCTATCCGTCACCCCCAACGGATGTCACATGGGCTTCCCCGCCAACAGACAGTTACCCAAACTTCACCTGGACAGCCTCAACCGACAACCTAGCCATAGAAGGGTACTACGTTAGCATAACTGGTTACCCGACCTACTCGATCGGTAACGTCACAAACTGGAAATCTCCAGATGAACTGTTGGATGGAGAATACACATTCTACATCTGGGCGATAGATTTAACGGGAAACAACAGCACAGCGGCGTCTACAAACTTCACGATTAGCGCAATTGGTCGTCCAATAGTGGATATACTGAGTCCATCCGCGACATCATCAATCTTCACGCGTTCAGGTTCAAGCATAACTATAAATTTTGCGTATACCGAACCAAACCCGAGAAACGCTACTATTAAAGTCTATAACGCCACACATATCATAGGTCAGACCACCGCCACAGATCTCATTCCAGGAACAAGCGTGGAAAGAAATGAACTGCTCAACCTAGAAACATGGGCGTCCGAAACGATATACAACATCAACATAATCATGTACAACACCGACAACCTCAACGGGACAGATGAGGAAGCAAACGCTGTTGTTATTGATGATACGTCTCCAGTCGTCACCATAACACATCCCGATGAGGGAGAATTCATAAAAGTTGCAGCCGTGTGGGTTAATGGAACCGTGATTGAGATTAATAAAGGAACATTAATTCCGTCCATAAACTATCCAGGATTCACTTTGGTTCAATGGAATTCCGTCACCGGGGAATTCGCTTTCACAAACAACACAGTAATCCCACATGGCGCATTGTCCTTGGTAGTCAGATTCTCAGATTTGGCTGGAAATGAAGGTGAGGACACACTGGCCTGCACGGTCTTGCCCCCTCACCTTGTCTTTGAGATAGAGTTCATCAAAGTGTTCCCATGCGATCAGTCAGGCAACCCCAAAGAGATTTTCGAGATAGGAACAATGGCGCATTTCAAGTTGATCGTGAACAAAACTTCCTCTGAACTATCTGAGGCGCTCATAACCGTCAATGCTTATGACTCAAATGGCGCCGCTATTGGTGTGGCTCATTTCCAAGGAACTCTACCGCAGGGTGAATCTGAGTATATAATAGATCTACTTGTTCCGACATCAACGCATATTGGGAGTGCAAGGGTCTACGCATGTATCTTCACAGATTGGCCACATCTAGGGGGAATTCCCAATTGCCCCGAGAGTTCAGCAACCCTTGAGATTGTAGGTGGATGATATTCCATTGAAGATCGCAAAAACACTTCTAACACTTACCTTCTTCATGATCTTGACAACTCTCCCTGTTCTTCATGCTTCATCCACTTTGACAATCACTGTAGAAACGAGCAAACCTTCATACTATGCTGGGCAAACAGTGCACGTTTATGGAAACCTGACATCTAATGGTTCCGCTGTCCAACTAGTGCCTGTAGCCTTGGAAGTTCAGGACCCAAATGGTACAGCAATTGTTGTCAGAACCTTGTTAACTGACACTGCAGGAACTTATAATCTGACTTTCAAATTGCCAAGCGGAGCGATGGGAGGCATATATACCTTATACGTCAGCTCGGCCTACATGGAACAAAACGCTACCAATAGCACAACATTTGAGTTTATCGCCCTCCTAGGCGATGTAAACGGTGATGGTATCGTCGACATCTACGACGTGGTTACCGTAGCGACAGCCTTTGGATCCTACCCTGGACATCCAAAATGGAACCCAGACGCAGACCTAGTACCGGACAGCATAATAGACATCTTCGACATTGTCACGGTGGCCAAGAACTTTGGGATGACCTCTTAACCAACTCGTTTATATTAAAGGAGAAGAGTTGAAAAGAAAAGGATCTGCTCATGGCCCTAACCCAAACCCGGCCTGCCTCTTTTCGAGGTGAAAAAACTTGAGGAAAACGGCGCGTACACTATTCCTAATTGTACTTCTAGTCATGAGTGTGATGGCGATTGCTTCAGCTCAGGTGGAAGTGCCCATGGCGGTCTATGGCTACGTCTTCATACACAGAGTAGACGGTGAAAACGTTACGGCGCCAGCTGGTCTATGGGTGTACGCCAAATACGCAAACGATGTGGTGGATAACGACACTACTTCATCTGTAGGCGCCTATGATCTAACCATAACTGGACCGCCGAGTGGGGCATCAATAGACCTCTGGGTTGAGGAAACACACGTAACCACCATAACCCTACAGTATATGACGACCCTACAGCTAAACCTAACAGTCACAGTAGTAATTCTGGGCGACTTGAACAGTGATGGAATCGTTGACATATACGATGTAGTTATAATAGCTATAGCCTTTGGATCTAAACAAGGAGATTCTAATTGGAATCCGCTAGCAGACTTGAACAATGATGGTATTGTAGATATATTTGATGTAGTAATTGTCGCAAAGAACTTTGGAAAAGCTGCGTAATGCGCGCGCTTTTTCTATACCTTTGATTGCCTAATCAATTCGTTGACAAGTATTGCCTGCATGCACGTGCCTTGGGGAAAGAGAATGGTTTGTGGTGGGTTAGATGTTCTTTCACGTACTGCTGACCACGAAGTGCGACTTGCAGTGTGAGTATTACTATGAAAAACCGTGTTAAAACATGGATCCTGATTTTGGGAACCTTACGGTATACGCGTTCGCACTTCCAGAATTGTTGAAATAATCTCCGTATATGCGCAAAATTTCTACCAAGAAAGAATAGGGAATTAACCCTGAACTCTCGAGCGTTTTTGTGCTGCTATGTTTGCATCGCCTTGCGAGCTGCAGGGCCTAGTCTACCGAACTTCATGGCATCGCTCATAGATCCCTCAATTGTGTATTGCTTAGCAAAGTACGCCCTAGTCGCGTCAAGCTCTCCAGTCAGCATTTTGTACATAACTTCTTCTGGCCCCTTCAGTGTTACATTGGGCGATTTATGTACTCCCATGACGAAGGAAGCTTTTCCTCCCTCGGTTTTGATGTAGAAGTCGTCATCTCCATCTACAATGAACTGGACGACTCTGTCCCATCCAGTCATTATTCCCTTTGCCTCAGCGCTCTTGTTAGCCAATTCAACGAATTGTTTGTAACCATCCACTACTCTACCCATTTTCACATCACCTTCCCACTAAAGCTTAGAACAAAAGTTATTCATGGCATTCACATTTAAGCTTTGTCATACTTTTTGGACGTCACCGTACCATAGACTTGAGTACGAACAATCCCGCGCGCGAGGGTCTTCAAGCCTTTGTATTATTCTCAGCTTATTTGTGGCCATAAATCCTAAAACTTTTTGCCCTTTTTCGGAGGGCTTGTGTGAATTTATTTATTCTGCCTGATTGAATAGTCACTATGATTATGAAGTATAAAAACATCCAAGCGACGAAGTATAATTCTCCGTAGGAGTTGTGAAAGACTTCGCCAGCGTCTTTTCCGTAATTTATAGAGATTGTGAAAAAAGAAGCTATTCTAAAGATGTTTGTCAAGTATGTTCCAGCGGCTCCGATCAAGAAGAAGATTATTTTTCTGTCTCTTTGCATCGTTGTTTTCTTGAAGAAGACCAATGTGATTAGGGTGAAAAGGAGTAAGCTGTGAACGCCAGCACAGGGCCACCCTATATGCGTTCCAGCAGATTTTGCTCCTCTGGCTACTAGCATATACGGCATAGAGCCGTATTCTGCGAGGCGTTGCGGGGGTATATACGGAGACGGAAATGTCAATTCGACTTCGTAGCCCAAAAGATTCAGTAGTGCTGTTGCGAATGCTGCAGTGGGAACTGCCAATAGTTCCATTGGTTTAAATGTACCATATGGCCAGATCGTGTCCACTAAGTATATAACGCCTATTCCTCCAAGAAGAGACAGCGAGATGGATGAGCTTCTGAGCCCGGCGAGCCCATACGCCAACCATGTCGCAAATATGAAAAACGATAAGAGTATAAGATACTCAACTGATAATGGCCAAGACTCGTTTATGAAGTCCTGTCCGATTCGTAAGGCTTGACCGAGGTTTAGAATTATTTGGTTTAGACCGAAGAAGTTAACACTTACAATGTAAAGGGTGGGAACTGCCGCAAAAACGCATGTTAAGAAAACGCGAAATCGGTTCTGAAAGGTGTGCCGTTTTTCGACGATGACCTCCCAATCCAGTATAGTCTCTAATAAGAGCAACCACAAAAAGAACAGGTAGAACATCCTCCCTTTCCACGTCAAGTCGAACATGAATTTTTGGTTAAATGGACCAAAGGCTTCGATGTTGAAAAAGTCAAGGAACAATATTAGAAGGATGGGTATAAAAAAGAAAGATAGCAGGAGAAAATGTAAACGTGCCATCTTTATTTCAGAAAGCTTTCTTAACGCCTGTTTAATACGGGATCCAAGTTCCATTTTAGGCCCTGAAAAGATATTGAGCTAGCAGAAAAGGGGCTTGTTTGACCAGTTGTGTTGTGATGTCACCTAACCTCACCATGCTTTTCACCCTAGTCTGTTGCGTATATGGAGGACTCCTCATTCATGTTTAAATTTTTCTGCTTCACACAAAACATGGAAGTTTAGTACCTGATATCACGTTAGAAAATCGTTTTCTCCTTTAAAGTAGAGAATGACTTTTTCCACAAATAACTGAAGAGTTTCCTTAATCATTCTTGATCAGACAAACATGTCCGCGCTGTTGAAGCACGGGAGAAATGTAGATTATTCTGTGTTTTTCGCAATCAGTTTGTCTCTCCAGTCTTTGAAGTGGTAGACTTTGGTGCAAAAATACGTTTTTATGGACTTGACTCCTTCCACAGCTTTTACGGCGTTTTCGTTGTCGTGGATGTCGCTGAATCTTTTTCCAAAGAATATCATCAGTATAGTTGGCGAGTTAACCATAACGAAATGGTTGAAAAGATTCTTAACGTTACTGGCGACTGATTTTACAATTTTTTCTCGTGGGAATCTTACGTCATATTCCGCGAAGATCCCATAAACTATGGTGCCCTTTGATGCCATTGGATCAAATGCTATTATGTGGTGGATAACTCCGCCATTGTAGAGTCTTCTCAGTCTTCTGTTCACGGTTCTTGTTGAAATACCACATTCCCTTGCAATTTGGCTTGGACTTTTTCTGCTGTTGAACCTGATGGATTTGATGATTTTCCAGTCCAACGGTGAGATGTCAATTTTTTTGTGAAGTTGTTGCGACGAGTAGATGTATGTCTGAATTCCAGTTATCCCTTTTCTCCCACTCATCTGTTGTATAGTGTTATCAAGATCGGTTGAGTTGAAAAAATCCATGGCTATTAGCATCAAATTTTCTGTGGTGGGCATAATGAAACTTACTTTATCAATTTCGCCAAGTTCCTCAACGATCTTTTCCTCAGGTTCATTGCCATAAAGTTGTGCGCTTAGCCAGCAGTGAGTAGCGTTGAAAAAAGTTGCGCTCAGGTGGGTCTCGAATCCCTGCAAAACCCCTTCTTTCATTAAATTCCTTATTCTGTTCTTCACCGTGTTTGTGGTGACTTGAAGCCTTTTGGCTATGCTGTGATCCG
>Ga0224501_10001832_pt1 | contig 16590 bp, 9 predicted proteins | sample SF_Oct11_sed_USG_4_FD_169105 | JGI IMG/M metagenome (GOLD analysis project Ga0224501, IMG submission 169105) | Sediment microbial communities from San Francisco Bay, California, United States - SF_Oct11_sed_USGS_8_1 | ecosystem: Environmental > Aquatic > Marine > Sediment | place: USA... | reverse complement strand
GGCATATCCCATCGCTTGACGGATCGTATCCAGCCCGACGGAAGCCTGTTTGCCCAAGCCGACGAGTAACACACGTGTTGCGGGAATTTTTCGTTGGGTGTGGAGCAAGACCGTTTCAGCCGTCTTGCCTTCAAATTCTTTGGACTTCAACAGGTCTGAGAGGGCTCCTCCCATCGCCTTGTCGAGGGCGGCGGCCTCTTGCCCCCATGGACCTTGATCTTCGCAATAACACAGGACCAAGACCTCGGTTCGTTCCGTTGTTACGAGTCCGGCTTTGACGGCTACGCGCATGATGTTCATTCGGTTCTCCTTCTCCCTGTTCACCAATCGCTACAGGGCACTCTTCAGCAAACGGTCTTCTGCACGACATATGACGCATCAATGATGATGCGTCATCATACGCCTCTCATATCGGGCGTCCAGATCAGTTTGTGCAATTGCAGTTGATACCGTACCGGCAGCCGGTCGGCAAGCACCCATTCGGCTAAACGGCGAGGGTCCAGTGCGCCGAACACCGGGCTGAACAAGACCGTGCATCGGCGGTCGATTCCAAACCGTGTGACCGTCGCTTTGGCCCAATCATAGTCGCCACGGTCTTTGATGACAAATTTGGCTTCGTCAGAGGACCGCAACCGTTCAACATTCGGCCAATGCATGCGATCGGTCATGCCGCTGCCTGGGCACTTGATATCCAAAATGATCCGCACACGTGGGTCGACATTTGCGGTATCGAGGGCGCCGCTGGTTTCGAGGAGGACGGTCAGCGGATCATCGCAGAGCCGAGAGAGCAGGCTCGTACAGTCCGGTTGGGCCAGCGGCTCCCCTCCGGTCACTTCCACAAGCGGGCACTCGTATGAGCGAACGGCGTCGATGATGGCATCGATCGGCTGCTCGGCGCCGCCCCCAAAGGCATAGTCCGTATCGCACCACGAACAGCGGAGCGGACAGCCGGTCAGTCGTACGAACACGCAGGGCTGTCCGGCCCATGTCGATTCACCTTGGATGCTGTGAAAGATTTCCGTGACCTGCATAGGGAGAGGAACGTTTTCAGTCCGGTCTGTCCAATGAATCGCCGATGTGACGGACGACTCGGTTCCAAGGTGTCATTGCCATCGTCGGATCGGCCAATTGTGACGCTTGGCCATGTGGGCCATTCCTCGAATCGGATTGATCACCGTGGGGTGGCCGACCCTGCGTAGAAGGTCGAAATCGCCGGGACTGTCGCCATAGGCATAACAGCGCGCGAGGTCCAGCGAAAAGTCCTGCGCCAATTGCTCAATAAGCTGCCGCTTGCCCTTCCCATACGGAAGGGGCGGGATCAAATTGCCCGTGTAGACTCCGTTGATTTGTTCAGGTCGTCCGGCGAAACATCGCTCAACTCGCAACGATTGTGCGATGGGGCCGATCAGAAAGTCGAGTGAGCCCGTCAGAAAGACGATCGCATGACCTGATTGTCGATGTTCTTCGATCGCGCGCATGGCCGACGGGGAAACGACCGGGCACAAAAACTCACGGCAAAACGCTTCGCCCAGCGGCTGAATGACACGTGAGGGCTTTCCGGCCAGGTACAGTTTGCGTTCGCGGAGCGGATGCAGCGATGTTGCCGGTAAGTGGCGCATCAGCCAGGAGAGGCTTGAGCGGACTTCCGGCCACCCGACCATTCCTTGCCGCCAGAGCCAGCGAAAGAATCGGACTTCACTCGCCTGTCCGGGCAGGATCGTGTTATCCACGTCAAAAAACGCCGCAACAGGGCCGGAGAGGCGACGGGTGGCAGATGGCGTGACGGACGTCATAGCGAATATCAGAGGATCTCTCGATGGATATGCTGTCTCTTCAGAATGGGCAGCGGGTCGATTTTACCGGAGGGTCTCTTCGTTGACAAGAATTTTGCCCTACTTCTATAATGCAGCTCCCTCGGGTGTCGCTCATCGTCGGCGAAGTGGATCATGTGGACCGCTGCCACGAAGAATATGGAAGAGCGACATGCTATGCTGAATGTCTCACGTTTGTTGCCGAAGTGGTGGAATGGCAGACACGCACGTTTGAGGGGCGTGTGGCGAAAGCCGTGCGGGTTCAAGTCCCGCCTTCGGCACCATTTATCCTATCGCCAAATCTTTCGTTGCCCGACCCAATATTCTTCACAGGGTCTGGGCCATTCGGCCCTAGAATGTACGTCGCCGACCGTAAGACACTGACAGTGACGTGAATGGGAAGAACGGCTTTCTCTTCGATTGTTGCCATGATGGATCTGACACGTGCCCACGGATGCCGTATAGATGGCATCAGCATGTGTCTGTACGATGTCGTTCTGTGCGCTCCCTGCGACAAGGAATGTCATCATGAGTCATCCCGGTTCGCTTGCTGAATTAGAGAGTCTCCGCCGCCAAGTAGCCGACCTTTCTCGTGAATTGGCAAAACATACGGACGTGCTGCGCGACCCACAGGATCGGCTCAATCCTGAAACTGTGAAGTTGCGCAAACAGGCCGAATCACTTCGCATCATCGTCAGAGGGACGGTGGGGGCAACCGGCGAAGATGTCATTCGCATGCTGGTTCGGCATGTGGCCGAAGCACTGGGCGTTCGCTATGTCTTCGTCGGCGAATGGCACGAAGAGCGTCCCGATCACGTTCGAACGTTGGCGGTCTGGTCCGGAACAGGGTATGTCGAACCGTTCGAATATCATCTGAAGGGGACGCCGTGCAGAAATGTGTTCGATCAACGAGTGTGTCTGTATGGCTCGGGTGTGCAAGAGCGTTTCCCTGATGATCCTATACTGAGAGAGATGGAAGTGGAGAGCTATTGTGGTGTCCGGTTATCGGACCACAGGGGCAAACCCTTGGGCCTGCTCGTGATTATGGATGAAAAGCCGTTGGAGGACGGGGCATTCATCGAAGATATCATGGGAGTCATTGCAGGTCGGGTCGCAAGCGAGATCGAACGGACCCGGATCGAGCGCGAACGCCTCCGGTCCTTAGACCTCCTCCATAACGTCATGGAGACAGTGCCCGACATTATCTTTAGGCTGGATCTTCAAGGAAATCTCGTCGGATGGAACAAACGTTTCGAGTTGGTCACGGGATTAACGCCGGAGGAGCTGAACCAGAGGCCGGCCCTCGCGTTTGTACCCGAAGCAGAGCATGCAAAGACCGTTGCGGCCATCCAAAGGGCGTTTTCTGAGGGTTACGCTGAACTGGAAGGTCATCTGCTCGCGAACGCAGGCAGGCAGATCCCCTATCACTGGATCGGAGCCGTACTGAAGGACCCTGCAGGTCGGGTGATCGGTGTCACCGGGGTTGGGCGCGATACCTCGGAGCGGAAGCGGACCGCGCTGGAGCTGGAACAGGCGCTGGACACGCTCAATCTGACCCAATTCTCGATCGATCATGCAGGGGATGGGTTTCTCTGGATGGGGACCGATGCCTGCATCCTCAAGGCGAACCAGGCGTCGTGCCGTTTGCTTGAGTACAGTTTGGAAGAGCTGCTGGCGATGACCGTGCACGACCTCGATCCCAATATGCCTCCGGAGTCATGGTCTGCGCACTGGATGGAGCTGAAGGCGAACGGGTCGCGGACGTTCGAAGCGAAGTATTGGTCCCAAAACGGGCGTATTGTGTACGTCGAAGTGACCTGGGACTATCTCTCGTACAAGGGGGTTGAGTACTGTTGCGCCATCCTGCGTGATATCGGGGAACGCAAGCGGGCCGATGCGGCTTTGCGCGCCAATGAGGAGCGGTTGAATTTGGTGCTTCGCGCCACGAACGACGGCGTGTGGGATTGGGATATCTTGACGGGCGACGATTATTTATCGCCACAGTGGAAGGCGCTGTTGGGCTTTACGGATCAGGAATTGCCCAATAACGAGAATACCTTTTTTCTTCGGCTTCACCCCGACGATGTGAGTCCTCTCAAGGCGGCGCTGGAAGCCCATTTTCACCGGTCGTCTCCCTACGACTGTGAAGTGCGGCTTCGACATCGAGATGGAGGGTATCGGTGGTTTCGTGTCAGAGGTGAGGCGATTCGAGATCTCGAAGGACGTCCCTACCGGATGGTCGGCTCGATCATCGACATTGCCGAGCGGAAGCAAGCGGAAGAGCATGAACGGGAACGGTTGAATCGGGTCATTGCGTTTCAAGAAGGGCAATTACAGCTGGATCGACTGTCCCACGAAGACCTTGTCCGCGATTTTCAAGCTATCGCACGAATAGGGGCTGAAACTGTTGGGGTGGAGCGAGTCAGTATCTGGCTGTTTCAGGATGATCCTTCCTCATTGGTGTGCCGGGATCTGTATGAACGGAGCGTCAACCGGCACAGTGAGGGTGCAGTGTTGGACCCATCCTGCTACCCGCGATACTTTCAGGCACTTGAACGGGAATTGTTGTTGGCGGTGACCGATGCCAGGATAGATGAGCGGACCAGCCAGTTCGCCGCGACGTATCTGGAGCCGTTGGACATTATGTCTCTGATGGATATCGGGGTGCGCCGCGACGGCCGGATCATCGGGGTGGTCTGTTTTGCGGCAACCGGAACGCCACGGGAATGGTCTTCGGAAGAGCAGGCTTTCGGAGCGTCACTGGCCGATCATGTGGTGCTGTGTCTGACCGATCATGAACGCCGGGAAGCGGAAGATGCATTGCGCGAGAGTGAGGAGCGCTTCAGTAAAGCGTTCCACGAGGCAGCGATCGGGATGGCACTGGTCTCTCCTGACGGCTCTTGGCTTCAGGTCAATCATGCCTTGTGCACCATCCTGGGCTATTCGCCGAAAGAATTGGTGAACAGTCCCATGGAGGCGGTCACGCACCCAAGCGATCGGTATGCCAATTCACGGTTTATGAGCGGTGTACTCAACGGAGATCTTCGAACGTTTCATTTGGAGACACGATATCTTCATAAACAGGGCCATGTGGTCTGGATCATTCTGAGTCTGTCGCTGATGCGCAACACCGATAGGTCCCCTCGTCATCTCATCGTACAGATTCAGGATATCAGCGAGCGCAGGCTGGCGGAAGCGGCGGTGCGTGAGAGTGAAGAAATGCATCGCGCCCTGTTCGAGCAGGGCCCGCTCATGTGTTTTCTGATCGATGCGAGAGGAACTCTGATCAAAGTCAACCGATTCGGGGCAGAAGCGTTGGGATATGAGGTGTCGGAGTTGCTGGGCCGATCCGTTCTCACGGTATTTCCCGAGGCTGGTCGGAAAAGGGCGATGGAGCATATCGCCAACAGCCTCGCTGGTCCGTCTGATGCTCTGAATACATGGGAGTTGCAAAAGCGGCGAAAAGACGGTTCGAAGATTTGGGCACGAGTATTTGCTCGGGTGGTGATCGATCGGGAAGGCAAGCCCACGGTGTTGATGTCCTGCGAGGATATCACGGACCAGAAGCGCACAGAGGATATCTTGCGCCTGACGCGATATGCCGTGGAACAGGCCGGTGATCAGATCTTTCTCATCCGTGACGACGGCTCTTTCTTGGATGTGAACGAATCGGCATGCCGCCATCTTGGGTATTCGAGACAGGAGTTGCTCACGATGTCCGTCATGGACATCGATCCGGATTTTTCGCGGGATGTCTGGAATCCTTTTTGGGAACAGTTCAAGCAATCCAAGCAGATGCGACTGGAGACTCGGCATCGTAATAAGTCCGGTGAGATCTATCCGGTCGAGGTGACGGCCAACTATTTCGTGCACAACGGGTGCGCGATCGATTGCGCAATCGTGCGCGATATTTCAGAACGGAAGCAGGCGGAGGAAGCGCTTCGACAGAGCGAGGGACGGTTCCGTAGCCTGTTTGAACATTCTCCCGTCGCGTATCAATCTCTCGACATCACAGGCCGGTTCATCAATGTGAATCCCGTGTTGTGTCGGTTGCTTGGGTATCGGGAAGAGGAGTTGATCGGAAAGGAGTTTGGGGATTTGTGGGTAGAGGACGACCTCGTCAGGCTTCCCACGATATTCGATCATTTTAAGCGGACGAATCATCTGCACAATGAACTCGCGCTTCATCATCGGGATGGATCCATTGTTCATGTCATGATAGACGGGCGGGTCCAGCGTGATCAGCACGGACAATTTGTCAGAACCCATTGCATTCTGACCGACATCACGGAACGGACAAAGATTGAACAGGCGTTGCGGCAGAGCGAAGCCAGGTTAAACGAGGCTCAGCGTCTCGCGCACATCGGCAGTTGGGACTTAGATCTACGCACAAACCGCCTCTCCTGGTCCGATGAGGTGTACCGGATCTTTGAAACCGATCCGGACCATTTTGATGGGTCGTATGAGGTGTTCTTATCCAAAGTGCACCCGGATGATCGTGCCGAGGTTGATCACGCCTATCGCACCTCTCTACGGTATCATACACCCTATGATATTGAGCATCGTCTGTTTCTCTCGGACGGAGAGGTACGGTATGTCCATGAACGATGCGAAACGATTTATGATGCGCAGGGTGTACCTGTGCGGTCTTTCGGTACCGTTCAGGATGTGACCGAGCGTGTTCGGTTGTTGCAGCAACAAATGATCAGGAGTGTGCAGTTACAACGATTGTCCGAACTGAGCCTGACCCTTTCCGGAGATCCGACGGCGATTTTCGAGCATGTCGTCCGGATGATCGGCGAATTGTTCGACGTCTCAGTTGTGTGCTTGTCGGAAATTGTCGGCCCTGAACTGCAATTCAGAGCCGTCTACGAGAACGGACGCGTCATGCTTGATGCGGGTCGATGTCCCTTGCATGTGACACCGTGTGCCACTGTGGCGATGGAGAAGGATGTGTGTGTGATTGATCGGGTCATGGAGTGGTTTCCCCAAGACGTATTCCTTCGGGACCACCATGCCGTGTCTTATTGTGGATTCCCCGCGCTCGATGCCCAGGGTCAAGTTGTTGCGGTTATCTGCCTCCTGGACGAGACATCCCGTGAATATACCAAGGAAGATCAAAAGCTTCTGCGTCTGTTTGGTCAGCGCCTTGCAGTGGAAATTGAGCGTGGTCGGCTGCTGGCCGAACAAAAGCAGAATGCGGAGAAGCTCCAGCGGTCTCATGCCTTTATTCGGCAGATCATCGACACCGATCCCAATTGTGTCTTTGCCAAAGACGGGGAGGGACGGTACACCTTGGTGAACAAGGCGACTGCAGCCATCTTTGGCACCACACCCGACGGTGTGCTCGGTAAGACCGATGGCGATCTACATGTTGATCATGCACAGGTCGAGTTCATTCGGGAGAAGGACCTTGCGGTGATGAGTTCAGGCCAAGAAGTCTTTATCCCCGAAGAAACCATCACGGATTCCATGGGAATCATCCATTGGATGCAAACAGTGAAGCGACCGGTTGTTGATGAACAGGGTGCCACGACCTTAGTTCTTGGCGTGGCCACTGATATCACCGCGCGGAAGCGGGCGGAAGAAGCATTGCGTGTGAGTCTCGAGCGGTTCGATTTAGCAGTAACAGCCTCGCAAGATGGCTTATGGGATGCCAGGGTCTTTGCCGACGATCCATTCAATCCCCATAACCCGGTTTACTACTCTCCGCGTATGAAAGACATTATGGGGGTGGAGCAGGATCCCGTGACCGATGTGATCGGGGCCTGGGCGAGCTTGCTTCACCCCGATGATCGGGATCGCATCTTTGCCGCGCTCACCGCACACTTGACGCAACGGGTACCGTATGATGTGGAATATCGGATTGTGAAACCAACCGGTGACATTCGGTGGATTGCAGCAAGAGGACAAGCCCAATGGAGCGAGGACGGGCAACCCTTTCGCATGTCAGGCTCTTTTTCCGACATTACCGACCGTAAGCGGGCGGAAGAGCTACTTCGTCAGAGGGAACGGGATCTGCAGTCGGCTCTCGATGAGCGAGAGCGGATTGCACAGGATCTGCATGACGGCATTCTCCAGTCTCTCTATGCCACAGGATTGGTGCTGGAATCCTGTAAACCGCTGTTTGTGCAGGCGCACGACGCTACCTCTGTGGGTCAGAATCCCCTGGATGCCTATCATCAAGCGATCAGGCAGCTGAATCAGGTCATGTCTGAGGTCAGGAATTTTATCGCGGGGCTTGAATCGCAGATCTTGCACGGCGTCGACTTAGCCACGGCTATACGTTCGATGGTACAAAGCCTGGATATCGTGGGAACCTCTTGTCGGGTGACGATCGACGAGCATGTGGTCGGCAAGCTGTCGACCGAACAAGCGTTTCACTTGGCATATGTCACGCGTGAGGCATTGAGTAATAGTCTGCGGCACAGCGGCGCCACGCAGATTTCGGTATCTCTCGTGGGGGCCGCGGACAGTGTCCGACTGTTGATTTCCGACAATGGTACGGGATTTGATCCAAAAAAGACCCATGGGGTCGGGCACGGGTTAGGGAACCTGGCAGCGAGGGCTCGAAAGATCGGAGGACAATTGACTGTTCGGACCAGGCCGAATTACGGCACAAGTATCGTGATCGAACTTTCGGAGGATATGACATATGCCGACCACACACGTTAACACGATCCGTATCATGCTGGTTGATGATCATGAGGTTGTCCGTGTCGGACTTCGTACCGTACTGAACCAACATGACTCGATCATGGTGGTCGGTGAAGCCGGCACGGTGGGCGAGGCTATCCTGCAGGAGGCAAAGCTGAAGCCGGATATTATTCTCATGGATGTGCGTCTTCCGGACGGGTCCGGTGTCGATGCCTGCCGTGAGATTCTCGCATCCGGTTCCGGTGCGCGAGTGATTTTCTTGACCTCGTTCGCCGATGACGAGTCGGTGTTGGCGGCGGTGATTGCCGGTGCCAAAGGGTACATCCTCAAGGAAATCGATACGGCCTCCTTACTCCAGGCGATCTCGTCCGTGGCCGAAGGTCGCTCGATTCTTGATCCGACCGTGGTCGAGCAGGCGCTCCACTGGCTGCGCGGATTTGCGGCCGGACAGAAAATGCCGGGGAACGACAAACTCTCGGAGCAGGAGGAACGCGTATTGGCGTTAGTCGCCGAAGGGAAAACGAACAAAGAGATCGCGACGGAGATGAACCTGAGCGACAAGACCGTCAAAAACTATCTTACCAATGTTTTCAAGAAGCTTCAGATCACCAGACGGACGCAAGCAGCCGCCTTATTCGTCAAACGCAGGCCCTAACGTCGGCAAACTAGCCCTAGTGCACTAGGGACCAATGTTTTCCTTACCATTCCCCGTTCCCATCTAGGTAATCCTTCCGATTACGATGTACTCTAGCATCATGCTGAACCGTGACGGAAAGCCCGTCGCGGTCCATGTCGAGGATCTGCGGTAAATCACGCCGGTGGTTCGTACGGAAAGAGACTTCGGTCTATGAAGACGTCTCATGTCGCACAGGCTCTCGCCGATTACGTATCCGATGGAGTCATCGTGGCGGATGCAACCGGTGGTCTGATCTATGTCAATCCATACGGCTTGACGCTGCTGGGAGCCGGTCATTCCCGAGATGTTCTCGGCAAGTCTCTCGCGGTGGTGTTTCGACCGGATGATGCTTCGGACAGTCTCCAGCCGATTTCGTTTCGCGCTCGTGGAAGGGATGACCGCGAGATGCCGGTTGTTGGAAAGCTCCTACGAATCGACGGTGGGATGACGGAGGTATGCGGTACCTCACTTCAGGTTCTCTGGAAAGGAGCCGGGCGGTGTCGTCTGTTGATCGTGCGGCAAACTGCCCTGTCGGATACGTATCATCGTATTCCGGATCAGGCCGATGGGTATTGGGAGCCTGTCGAGGGAGGGGCTCGAGTTGGAAGTTGGGAGCGCGACCTCGCGGCCGGCACCGAAACGTGGTCCGATGATCAATACCGTATTCTTGGGTATGAGCCGGGAACAGTCTTGCCGGGCCTCGATGCATTGACGCAAGTTCTCCATCCGGATGATCGGGATCGGGTGCTGGGCGCTCTCGAACAGTCGCTTTCGTCAGATGCCGCGTACGACGTGGAGTGCCGCGTTATTCACCCGGGCGGTGCGCATCGTGTGATTCGATGCCGAGGCGTGGTCATTCGGAACATGGTCGGGAAACCGATTCGTATTTTAGGAACGACTCACGACCGAACTCTTGGTGCATGTTCAGAATCTGCGGCCGAACGGGCCGTGCGAGAGAGCAGAGAACAGCGTGATCTCGTTGCGCGATCTGCGCATGCCGGGATCTTTGAGTGGAGCCACCGAACCGGTCGTGTCTCCTGGTCGACGATTCTTCGCGATATTTTCGGTGTGAGTCCCGATGCGCCTGTTTCTCTGCGGCGGTACGTCAAAGGGATACACCGAGCAGATCGGGAACGTATTCTTGCCCTGATTCGAGGGACTGCTGATGTGATGGACTCGTCCGATGACGGACGTGTTCAGGTCGAGCATCGAATTGTCAGGCCCGACGGAACGGTACGATACATCCGCTTGCAATCCCTGACAAGGTTTGAGGGAGAGGGGGCTGCACATGCTCCCGGCCGTACCATTGGATCGGTCGTCGACGTCACGGATCACATACTTGCAGAAGCGTACCGGCGTGAAGCGTCAAAGCTGATGACGGTCGGCACATTGGTCGGTGGTATTGCTCATGAATTCAATAATAGCCTGACCGCCGTACTGGGATTTAGCCAGTTGGCGCTCCCTCTGATTGGGGAGGAGAACAAAGCTCGCCGCCATATTCAGCAAGTCATAGCTGCGGGGAGGACGTCCGGTGAGTTGATCCAACAGTTGTTGATGTTCAGTCGGCGTGGCGACCGGTTGCGACGTTCTCTGTCGCTGTCCGTCTTGTCGACGGCCTCGGTAAAGTTACTGCAGTCGACGATCCCGCCGTGGGTTGAACTGAGAGAGCGGATCGCCGTTTCAACCAGCCCGATTGAGGCCGACGAAACGGAAATGCGCCAGATGCTCGTGATCTTGATGGCCGGTGCCATGCAAGCGATGCGTAGTGCCAGTGGGATCCTGACGGTTGAGCTCATGGACAGGACTTTGTCTGCCGATCTGGTCACACCTCATCGTCGAATCCCAGCCGGACAGTATGTGTGCTTGCAGGTCACGGACTCCGGTGAAGGTCTGGAACCTCAGGCGGTTGCCGCCATCGATGACCCGTTCTTTGAGGAGAAACCTCAGAGCGAGGAGCGGGGAATGGGGCTGTCCGTGGTCCGCGATATTGTCTTGTCCCATGGAGGCCTGATGCAGGTTGAAAGCCTGGTCACTCAGGGGACGACGGTTTCGGTCTATCTGCCTGTGTTGACGGCTTGTGCGTCGTCGGTTTCCGATGAGAATGCGTCGCTTCCCCGTGGACATGAGGGCATTCTGTTCGTCGCCGCCGAGGAATCATGTGCCAGGCGTGGAAGAGAGATGCTGGAATCTCTTGGGTACTATACGGTGGCACGCACAAGCGTGGCCGGTGCCCGTGCGGCGTTTCATCTCGCCCCTCGCTATGTGGATGTCTTGATTCTTGATCAGGGGTTGTTCGACATGGCCGGCGATCAGCTGGTTCGTGAGTGTCGACGGGTGATACCGAATCTGCCCGTTATCCTGTGCGGCACATCCAAAAAATCGGTCCCTTCAGAGAAGGCTCGTTTGCATGGAGTTACCGAATGGATTCTCCAACCGCTTGCGGCTCGTGACGTCGCCCATGTCATCCGGCGGGTGTTGGATCGCTCTCCGCGACAGGGTTTGCCTCTCCCCCACAGTGAGGAATCGAATGCCATTGGTCCTCGTCGTTGATGATGAAGCTCAGGTGCGTGCGGTGATCCGAGACGCTTTGGAGAAGGCGGGGTACACCGTCGATGAGGCACGCGGCGGAAAAGAGGGTTTGGATCGGTATCGGATCAAGCCGGCCGATGTGGTGTTAATGGATATCCTGATGCCCGATCAAGACGGGTTGGAGAGCATCTTAGCTTTTCGTCGGGAATTTCCCAGTTCCCGTGTCATTGCCATGACCGGAGGCAGCGACATGATCGGGGTCCTGAACTTTTTGGAGGTCGCCAAGATGATGGGCGCCTGCGGGGCGCTGCAAAAGCCGTTTGACAAGCAAGCGCTCCTTGATGTGATTGCCGCTGAAGTCATGGTCTAGGCGGTACGCGCGTTCTTTCTCTACATTGACATGACGGCCTAAGCCGGTCAGAATCTTGCCTGCCTTTGTATGAGTCTGTCCATGGTACAGGGTGGAAGAATGTACCATGGGTCTCCCCTGAAGCCGTATACACAGCGGGATCGCGATCCCGCCGTCGTAGCCTCTGGGCGGCGTGCCGAAGCCTTGGCGCCCGGCCTTCGCAGCCGAAAAGACTGCTTCGGCGGAGTAGGCTCGGCGGGTTCCGCCGAAGACACAAAAAGGACCACGGCTGTAAAGCCATGGGGCTCCACCTTATTATGCAGTCGGTTTATGCCATATGATTCTGCTGAATCTTGTCCTGGGCACGCTCGTGACCACCGCGGGGTTTTGGATTCTCTGGAATGCGGCCTTGCCGTTGGCCTTGCTGGGATGGGCTTTGGTTGTCGGTGGATATCTGTGGTGGCAAGCAAAGTCCGTGACGGACGTGTGGGCATGGGCGACGCTCATACTCGGCGTGGAGAGTTTCGTCTGGCCGATCCAGCGCATGATTCAGCTTCACGCCGTGACGGAAGCCCCCTCGGAGGACGAAATGGGGGCGATGCTCTCGGATATCATTATGGGCCTGTTCTTTGCCGTGTTCTGGTTGTCGTTTTCCTACGGTCTGTTCAAATGGGCATGGAGGACTTCCGGAGAAACAGAGGCCGTTGCGATCGCGACAAAGACTCCGTCACAAACGAACAAGCGGAAGAAGGGACGCTGATCCTATCGCATGTCGACGGGATCCATGTCGACCACGAACGTCATCCGCCTGTTCCGGTATTGGTGCTCCAACCGTTCGACCGACTCGCGAATACGTGCGCATAGGAAGGCTCGGTCGGTCCCTTTGACAAGGAGCTGATGGCGGTAACGGCCTTGTGTGTTCCGTCCTGGTGTCGGGACAGGTCCCAACAGCGTCAAAGTCTTCTCCTCGTGTATCGACTCGTCAAGACGGTGTTTCCACTGTGCCGCGGCGGTTTCAACCTCACGTGAGTCTTTTCCCATTACGGACAATGTCGCGACGTGGCAGATCGGCGGATAGTTCAACAGGCGTCTGGCCGTATATTCCTCTTCATAAAATCGTTGCGGGTCGTTGAAAAGCACGGCTTGCACGGCATGATGGGTCGGGAGCCGTGTTTGCAAGATGACTCGGCCTCCTTCCGATGCGGGACGCGCAAAACCGACGGCGTCGTCCAGATGTTGGTAGGTACGTTCTGCCGCACGAAAGTCAGGAATGTGTAATCCGGAGTCAGCGTGGAGAATGCCGACCAGCTCACGGCAAGGAAGCGGTTCCCGTTGAAACAGCGCCTGGGTGCCGATGAGAATATTCCAGGATCCCGACCGGATCTTTTCCCATAGGCCGCGACCTACGGAAGGGCGACGAAGTCTCTCGCCGTCCAAGCGTAAGATATTGGCATGGGGAAACATGCGTCGGACATCGGCCTCGACACGTTCGGTCCCTTCGCCGACAGAGCGTAGGTGAGAGGCGTGGCACAGGGGGCAGGACTCCGGTAGAGGGTTGCCCTTGCCGCAATATCGGCATGCGAGTGTGCCGGCTTCACGCGAATAACCGAGGGGGACTGCGCAGGTGGAACAGCGTGGCATCCATCCGCAGTCACGGCAGATGAACGTGTGCGCGTAACCTCTTCGATTCAAGAAGAGCACAATACCTGCGCGGTTCTCCATAGCCTCTCGCATTGCCTCGACCAGTCGTCGGCTGAATAAGGTTCCTCCGGGTTCCTGGCGAAGATCCACGAGTTCGATGGTCGGCCGGTCGGCTTGCTCTACCGGCACAGTACGGATGTCGGCATGGGGGTCGAATATGGATTCGAGCGAAGGGTGAGAGGAGGCCAGCACAAGAAGCGCGCCGTCTGTTTGGGCCCTCATCCATGCGACGTCTCTGGCGTGGTATCGTGGTTCTTGCGGTTCCTTGAACGCCGGATCCTCCTCCCCTTCCACCCAGATCAAACCGACGGTTTTACATGGTGTGAAGACCGCCGAACGTGTCCCTACGATCACTGACGGACTTCCGTGTCGTCCGGGTGTTCGATGAGGGGATACTCGCGATGGAGAACGGAGAGTAGCCGGATTGTCGATGAAGTCGGAGAGCAGGCGCTCAAACCATGCGACTTTGGCGATCTCGCCGACAAGAACGATGGCGGATTTACCGACTGCGAGTGTCTGTTGAATCGCGTCTGCGAGCCGGGTGACTCGTTGTTTCCACGGAGCATGGAGCACAATTTTGTGCGGTCGGTTGCTGTGTAGGCAGTCCGTCATACGACCGATCCAGAGGGGATCCGGTTTCGGTGATTCGATGATCACATGACCATGAACGGACGCATCTTTCGGATGATCTTGTCCGTCGCCGATCATCGGGAAAGAGGTCTGCATCTCAACATCAGGATGGGCGGCCGGTGGAGGCGCGGCGGCTATCCATGCCCGTTGTTTAAGGGCCTCGAAGGTGTTCCGACTGGCTCGATCGCGCGGCTTGATCAGCGTGGATTCCAGGATTCCTTGAGGGCGCTTGGCGATACGGGCGAGCATACCGTGTATGTGGTCGGGACAGGTCCCTGACGTGAGGGCTGTTCGCCCCTGGTGGGTCACAAGATATCGCCGTTTGGAGGCGCGTTCGTGGGAATGCCTCGATTGCAGGAGGCGGAGGCATTGTCCCCATGGGGCCACATAATACTCTGCAATGGCACGGGATAACTCGAGGCGCGCCGGCGTCGGTTCGGCATCTTGGGAATCGTCGACTAGGGATGTGATTTCCTTCAGGTGGGTGGTTCCCATCCCTTTTGGGATCCCGACATTCAGCGCGATTACCGCTCCTTCTAGGATGGTTCGCCCGAAGGGGACAAGGACCTTTTGGCCTATTGATATCGTGTGTGCGAGGGCTGCGGGGACGATGTAGGTAAAGGCTTTGGCGATATGGCGAGGAACGATCACATCGGCGTAGAGGGGATGCGTGACACCGCGACTACGGTGATGGTCGTCCGAAGGCATGGAGGCATTGTAGCAGCGGCGGAAAAGGGAGAACAACGACGTTGAGGGTCACCATGCAAAGAAGGTGGGCTAGAATCCCACGGAATCTGTTGAGAGTGAAAGTGGTTCGTCGCCAGATTGCATATCTGTTTCCTGTAGCGGAGGATTGTATTCGGAAGAGCTCGGTTCGGTACTGAGCATATTACTGGCTGTTTCTTGTTGCCCGCCGGATGGCAGGCCCTCGCCTGCAGGAAGGCCGTTATCCATGCCGAGTGGGTCATCGGCGGGTTTTGGTGCGGCTTGCTGTCCATCGGATGGCAGGCCCTCATCTGCAGGAAAGCCGTTATCCATGCCGAGTGGGTCACCGGTGGTCTTCTGCGTGTCCTGTTGGTCTCCGGAGGGTCTTGCTGCAGGTGCATCAGGGTTGTTTGAGGTTTCTAATGGATTCCCCTCCGAATCTGCCGTCAGCGGCTTTTCAGTGGGCATACTGGAGTTCTCTGGTGCAGATGCAGGGGAGGAGTTGTTGTTCTCACTGGGTATCGTACTGATAGTGCCCTGAGTCTTCACCTCTGACGGGCTCTGTTCGCCAGGTTGGAGCTGGTTATCCGGATTTGATGTTGACGCCGGAGGTTCGACGGCTGGGTCATACAGGACAACCTCCACGCGGCGATTTTTGCTGCGGCCTTCCTCGTTGGTGTTCGTCGCAACCGGTTTTCGGTCTCCGTAGCCGACCGATTGTAGCCGAGCCGAGTCCACGCTCCCCTTCTCGACAAGATAGCGGGCGACGTTCCCTGCGCGTGCCTTGGAGAGTTCGAGATTGCTCGGATAGCGCGCCTTTAATGAAGGTCCGATCTCCACGTTATCCGTATGGCCTTCCACTCGAATCAGTCTGGTATCTCCGCTGGTTCGCAGATGGTCGATCAATTGATCCAGCACGGCGTAGCCGTCGGGTTTGATCGCCGCCTCGCCTGACTCGTAGCGGAGGGAATCTTCCAGATTGCCTAAGTTGATACGACTCTCGCCCGATACCTCCGACTGTTTCAATGTGTTCGCGACAAGATCGCTCGGAATCGGTGACCGATCCGTTGTCAGTGCAGGCACGGGTGTCAGTTCACCCGGTTGGGCGATAGGCGTGGATTGGCCGGTGGACGTGAATCGGTCGCCCTTGAAAACTCGAGCGGTGGCTTTGACGACTTGAGCCGTCGCGGTATGTTCTTCGGTCGCTATGACTTTGATTTGGCCGATTTTCCGTACCGGAAGCCCTCCACTACGGCGTTGAATGTCCAAGAGGTCGCCGATCTGAAGCCCATCCCTGTTTCCGCGGTCCAGATACACGACATTGTGATGAGAGACCATGGTCATCGGCTTGTCGGCTTGGATTTCGACGATCATGCCCTTGAGATTACCGGTATCGACTTGTCTGACCTCACCACTCGTTGTTGCCGGAGGGACATATCGCATGACAGGATCACCGGGAGAAATTTGTCCGTAGCTCGTGAGAGCTCGGACAGTGGTGAGCGCGTGACTGGTATCCGTCACTTGTACGACGG
>Ga0224501_10001831_pt1 | contig 16598 bp, 12 predicted proteins | sample SF_Oct11_sed_USG_4_FD_169105 | JGI IMG/M metagenome (GOLD analysis project Ga0224501, IMG submission 169105) | Sediment microbial communities from San Francisco Bay, California, United States - SF_Oct11_sed_USGS_8_1 | ecosystem: Environmental > Aquatic > Marine > Sediment | place: USA... | reverse complement strand
TGCTCCATTTCCTTACCTCCGATGTAAGTTTACAGTCGTAATGAATGTCCAACTATTTTGGAGTTATCTTCTATTGGCATAAAATATGCCCGTGAGCACAACTCCCAATTGGTATCACTCGGGGGGGGGCAGTTTTTAATACTGGCTTTGTGCGGTGGCGAATACTTATGTGTCTTTCCTGACACATAAAACATCTGACCAACATGTTCACAAAGTCAACCTAATTTCTGCTATTCATGTCCAAAACCTTTGCTGATTCTATATTCCTAGTCTTTTTGCCCGAACCGGGGATTGATGCTCGGACCTAGTGTCCACGACCCAGCACCGAAACAGCGAACCGTGGTGGATGTCATACTAGGGCAAAAGCTGCTAGAAGACAAGCTAAGTGTCATCTAGACATGTGTGTAGGCCAGAATATCAATGCGAGATTGTTGTGTTTCGATAGCCTCACACAATGCGTAATGCCATGCTGACGGTGTTGGGACGTCTGGTGATGAATCTACTGACAGGAGATAATCTGGATGAAAATCAGAAGAACTTGAGGGAAGAGTTTCTGGATACGCTGTGTGAACACATGCATGACATCAATGGATTCGTCAGGGCTAAGGTACAAGAAGAGGCAAAGCAAGATGTTTTCCCGCTGTTTGTTGCAATGCGACAAAGACCACAAATAATGAAGTTGCTGCCTGGGCAGTGTTGATATAATCAGCAACAGCCTACCAGCTGATTCATTACGGGCTAGCGGGATGGATTGGTGGTAGAGTGCTGGGCTCGCAATCGTGAGAACTGGGGTTTGAATCCCGGTCATGGCTTGTTCTCTTTGTGAGTATGAGCTTCTGTCTTGAATTCTAGCTCAAACAAGAACAAACCTCACTATCAGATATAGCATTGAGATTGACCCGATCATGGCGCTCGATGCTAAGCGGTGCCTTTTGAAAAGACTACATGTAATTTGGCAGATTTACTGTAACAGTGAAGACGTCATACCTAAACTTGTTATGTGATAATAAAAAAGAACGACTTGTATTCTACAGTTAAATAATATATGATATTTTTTCTGTGCAGGTGCTGCAGATAATGACCAGCGTGGTGGAGGCAAAGACCCTGCCAGTATCTCGGTATATAGAGGTCACTGACCTCGTGAGAGGACGTCTGCAGGATAAATTGCCTAACGTTAGAAAGAACGCTGTACTACTAATGATTACATTAATGTCTCACAACCCCTACGGAGCTGAGGTAAGTGTCAGAGGCGTACAAATCGATTCGTAATTGGCGAAAAATCATAGCGAATGAACACTGAATCTTAATAAAATTGAATTGAACTAAATCTAATCAACGGAATGACATCTCTGGCAAGGACACCTCCTCTCATCTAGTTACACATCTTCGGTCTCTGTTGATGTAATTTACGAGAGTCCACAACCAAAGTTTGTGTTGACGCGTGACCCTCGGGCCTGGTCTCCGAATTGTTTTCCCTCTCCGCAGTCACTTCCCTACAACTATAAACTGCGCGATTCGGGAAACGCTGTAGTATTCTCCGCTGTTCGCTTTAGCTCTCCCAAGCCAATGTCGTGAAAGCGTTAACGACGGAGAAGAATAAGTTGGCAGATCTTCAATCCAAAGTCACCACCCCAGTGCCTGGGCATGTTATCAGTCATGAAGAAAACTGGACAGCCATGACACCCGAGGTAAATCAATAAGAGTATTCCCAAAATGACAACATCGGGACCGAGCACTAAGCCCCCAAAGTCTGTAGATTGTTCTAGAACGCTAGGAGCTCAGTATTCTGTAATGAGGGCATTCTCACAATGGCAGTCTGGTGTCACCGAGACTGGCAGGTCTGCCCCCCTCTAGCCACTAAGCTATCCCGCAGTGACCTCCGACACAGTCATTTTCTATAGATAAACCAGGCTATTACTGAGCTGGTGAGAGCTGAAACGATGGAGGATGATGAGAAAAGCCTGGATGATGATCTTACTGTAGACGGGTAAGTGGCTAGCATTGGGTTTCTAAATGAGTCCGCTGAAAAATCAGGGTGTTGCTCCGGTCCAGTTGATGATACGCTGTGCGTAGGGCCAGAAGTTTCTAGTTCAACTCCCTCCATACCCTGTGGCAATAAAAACTGGCGTGTTATTGATGACAACATTAGGATAGCTAAATGGCTAAAGCACTCAAAATCAAAATATTCTGAGTTCAAGTTCTAGCCATGCTGAGTGCCCAGTGTGAGAATGAGATCCTTGCATAATTCCTGGCTCCTATCACTTAAACAACCTCAGACTTCCAGAGGTCCATTAAATGGGAAGGCTAAATGCCCGCGTGGAACAAAAGATAAATAAAGCAAATAAATTGTGATGTCACTTAGTTCTGTTACACTCGTTGTTCGGGATCGCAAGGTAAAACAAACAAGGTCCCCTCATAAAAAGCTAGTAACCTTTTCTATAGAGCACGCTATGGACCATTTAGAGAAGACTACCTTACTGATACTATCCATCCAAAAACATATTATCTTATCTTAGATTTTAGTTTATAACTAGAATTTTGCATTTTTCCTTCTGTTCGGGGGTCTTCAAATTGGAAGGTCCCGCATTATTTGTTATTACTCAACAGTTATTTGATATAAAGCGGGCCCGCTCAATTGCCTTTTAAATGGGCCAAGTGGTGAATGCTCGATGGAGTTGGGGCCCAGCCCCATGCCCAATGCTGGAAATCTTTAGTCACACTTTTTAGGCACATGGATGTACATGTATGTACAGATGATATTGGTAGTTTACAATCTGCCATGCAGATATTTATTGGCAGGGTATACATGGAAAAAGATAAGGACAAACGAGACAAGAGCACCGTGCTCATATCTGATTATTGCTTATATAGATTACATTGGTAGGATGTTCTGGGGGCCTGATGTGACCCGCGGACTGCCATTTGAGCAGCACTGCTATAAAGTATAAATTATTTTCTTAGTTTTATATTTTTTCTCTTCAATTGATTTACATATTTTATTATATTATCAATATTGCAGTGTGATTGAGTCGATCACCCGGGCTCTGCAGGAATGTCGTCATGCTGACGCTGTTAGGGAACTCCTTGACTGCCAGGAACAGTTTGCTGACTCCCCTCTCGAAATGGAACCACTCGATGAAGACAAGTGAGTTGGCCTTTCCAATTGTCATTCCGTAGGACTGGATTCGAGTATATGTGGTGCCCGGATGTAAGCAGAAACTCTCCTAGCGACTTCCCCCAAAAACAACTGGCTCAAACAAACTCCGTAGGCCAACCTCAGCACCAATCCTGGCTGCTGCTTGGTCTTGGAGCTGCGTATGTTTTAGGTATCATGTTTTTGTTTTCAATAACCCCAAGAGCATCAGCCTAATTCCGATCATCATTGTAGCGATAACATTGAATGGCGAGTGTTTAACAAACTGCGCGAGCTCTTCATAAATCAGAAGGTTCCGGAGCTGACTGAGCAGCCGTCAGCAGAAGAGGCGGAACTTAGAGAGAATATTACAAAACAGCAGCTGGTAGTCCGCTATCTGGAGGTGAGATGTGGGGTAGTGCTCCTACTCTGCACTCTGTAGCCTGTTTCCTGCTCCTGTATTCTGCACTAGTTGTGTCGTAATACTGCCTTACTATAGTCGGGGAAGTTGGAAATTAGTGGCTTGTTTGCTGCTGGTGGTTGAATAAATGAGCTCCTGCAGTTCAAAGTTGATTTGATCTGCTTGCTGATGTTTCTGGAGCTTTGGTTCTTTTACTATCAGATCTCGGTGAACCACCTCCTTATGCTAAACTCAGTACTACTAACCTGACGATAGGCACTCGCCCATGTTTTAAAATGTTTCACTCAGTTGACTAGTTGTAAAGCCCCGTTCAGCTGGCCTCTAACTGGCAGCCGTGGCCATCCTTGCCTAAATGCTTTCACGGATTCAGCAAGGCATGGGTTTTCTTGTCCGTAATCTTAAAGCCCCGGAGTGGCCATTCGGGAATGACCTTGTTGATAGCTATCAGCCATCACTCACAGTCTAATTCAACCAGTTCTTCTGGAATTCATGTGAAATTGTAACCTAAGTTGGTACTAGCAATGACGAAAACCTCATTCCTGATATCGAAAATAAAATAATTTTATGTTATATCCTTTCTCAATCACTTACTTTGTTTTGTAGCAAACTCATGCGTTCTGTGAGCAAATTCAAAAGACCATGCCTGTAATTTGCGCCTTGTTGACCTCCAAATCACCTTCTGATGTAATTCTCGCCATCCAGTTTGTTATCAACTGTAAGTATCTAAAAGAGGAACCTTGGTGGATGGATGTAGACCTTTCTCCTCACTGACCATGAATGTCAATCTTCAGATTTCATCTTACCATCTCACTCTTGCTCTACCCATAGAGTTACATTCTCTATGGGGCACCTGGGTGCAAATAGAAAGTCCCCTATTGGTGCGCCCTGGGAAACGCTGAGTCATGGACTGAGAACAAACTCCAATCAATATCTCTAGATTGGAAGGCAGCTGAATTTTCATACATTTACACATTTGCACTCGATGTTGTTGATGAAACGGTTTTATTCTGCTCGGAGATTTGGCCATGCTATTTAACAGGTCTACTAACCCTGCGGCTTTCAGGAGTGGTGGGAGCGAGAAGTGATGTTAGGAGCTCGTACTCTCAGTCGGTGCTTAACATGACAAAGACTTGAACCTAGGGTCTTTGAATCTTCAACCAACTGCTCTAGCCATTCTCAGCTATCTCGCTATACCATTAAGCCTAACTACAGGTTCCCATTGCAGCTGTGCAGTTTGGTGTCACTGACGGTATGCAGGGATTAGCTACCATGCTTAACCTGATATGGGTGAACGATGCCGCCATTAAAAAGGCAGTCGTAGATTCCTTCCGTCAGCTCTATCTCTACTCCGACGAGTCCGGCAATGCCAGGTGAGTCACGCCATGGGGTCAAGGGTCATCTGTAGTCACTGCACAGGGGTCATCTGTACTCACAGCATAAGAGTCATGCAAACTCTCGAACAAACCGAACTCTCAGTTGCAATTTTGGCGCAGTCGTATATGGCTGCGCTAACATCGAAGGCTGCCTGCCACGGTCGTACTGGGCACGGGTACCCGGGTACCCTTGCTACCCAGCCAAGCACTTAAATTCGGTCTTGAGCTTCAGCCATGTCTCCCTGTTAACTGATGAGCAAACTCCACGACCCCGCATTGGGAACAGACAGAGTAACAGTGAATAAATAAATTGGGACTAAGGGTCTTGACCTTGATTGAGGGCTCCTTTGCTGTTAGAATGAAATCCCAATGCCTTTTCCGAGGCGACCACACACCGACACAAGTAAAATACACTAAACTGTTGCACTGTGTCACTCGTTGTAGGGAGCCTGACCGCGTTGTTTCCAGTCTCATTTCTCTAACGGTAACATTTGGTCAGTTATTTGGCCTGCTCACCTCCTGGGAGGAAATGGTTGCCGAGTTTGTGAGAAGTGAAGATATCAGTGCAAAGGTGAGAGATTATAAAGCTGCGCCTCGTTCTGACATATTACAAACCACGTAATGCTCTCATGAGAGGCATTGTGGCTGAGTAGTTAAAGCGTTTAGCACTCGTGCTGAAAGTCCCGGGTTCAAAACACAGCTTGTGTGTGGGATTTTCCAATACTCTCTCCGTTCCCCCAGCTGTAAATGAGTACCTGACTGCATTCAGAGCTGGGGAAGGTGAAGGCGGTGAGGAAAGGGTGTGACCCCCACGCTTTAACAGTCACTTCCCTGACAGCCGTTATTGGTTATCGTACAGCCTTTATTGGTTATGGTACAGCCTTTATTGGTTATGGTACAGCCTTTATTGGTTATCGTACAGCCTTTATTGGTTATCGTACAGCCTTTATTGGTTATCGTACAGCCTTTATTGGTTATCGTACAGCCTTTATTGGTTATCGTACAGCCTTTATTGGTTATCGTACAGTCTTTATTGGTTATCGTACAGCCTTTATTGGTTATCGAACAGCCTTTATTGGTTATCGTACAGCCTTTATTGGTTATCGTACAGCCTTTATTGGTTATCGTACAGCCTTTATTGGTTATCGTACAGCCTTTATTGGTTATCGTACAGTCTTTATTTTCAATGCTCAGACGGAAGAAGCGGTTTCGGACTAGATGACCCATATTTGTTCGTCACTTAGAGCTTTCTTCATAGTCGTATTCAAAACATGACGCTAAATGGAGGAGTACCAAGTCTTTGGGAGGCACGCCATCGACCATTCTAAAAACAACTTAATGACTTGGTGATGCCATCCATGTAAAACAAGATCTTACTCACATGCCCCGTAGAGAGTTCCCGGAATTCCTGTCACAACCATTGACTTTTCTGGGATTCAAACGCACAGTTCCCTGTACACGAACTGCGCATTCTGACCACTAAGCCACGTCTACTCCTATGGTGAGACCTAAGCAGTTGTATTTACATGCATTCTCTTGATTTTTAATATTTCCTGTTGCTGTTCTATGTGCTGCAGCACTCAACTCGCTCACTCTAACTGGCTATTATCATGCATTCTTTCTCTTGTTGTTCACTGTGTCCCGATGCTGTTACAGGTGCTGCAGCTCCTGTGGCAGAAATTCACTACGGATAAATCCGGAGAGAATCGTGTCGCCCTGCAACTACTCGCTATGGCTGCCAGGTGAATATCACATAACTTTGTCTTTCGTAACTTGCCCGGTGTCAGGGGTTGGTAGAAATTGACCTACCGAGTGCCGCGTGCTCTATAGAGGAGGTAACTCTATAATGGGTGAGTCTCCTTGGTGTAACGTCACAAACTGAAACCGATGAGGATGATGCGAGTGACAAAGTCTCGCCTAAACCAGTAACTGAGCCAGGAACCCTGGACTAAGGCCCAAATTGCTATCCAGTGAGTCATCGACTCACTCCATCCCAAAACTGATAATGCCAAGAATAATATCATATAGGAGGACGTGGTGGCTTAGTGTATATTAGTGCGCTGGGCATTTCCTCTATCGTTGGATTACTGCTGGATGAGAGAGAGTCTTATACCGGTTTCAAGCGACCGAGCCTTCGGCACGGCCATCTCTGGCTGCACTAACATCAAAGGCGGCACAGCTATGATTGGCTGTGTAGCGTCGGTCTCCCGACCCAATCGTTTGAAACTGCCATTACTCTTCTACATGTCCCTGTATGTTTCAGAGCTAACCCAGGTATAATACGCTCAAATCTAGACACTCTGATCTCCGAAGGCCTCTATGAGAGAGCCTCCACTAACTTTCTGTTTTGTCGCGACGTCTGCTTTGCTCTACTCGCTCTTGTTGCTGAGAAGGTAAGAAACTGATGCGTGATTGGGTGAAATCATGCAGTAGTGCAACCGGGGTAATAGTGAAAGCGCATGTTTAGAGTGGAACTTGGGTGGGATCATGGCTTGAACACTGGATCTATCGATCCTACGACGAACAGCCTAACCCATTGATATGATTTTATAGATAGGCAATTGCTAATCTCAAGGTCAATAAGCTGACTGCCCTCTGCCGTCACAAATAGATATGAACTAGGCGGGAATACCTACAATTATATCACGAGTTGTCTTCCCATTTCGTTACGGGGTGAACAACTCCGATTTGTGGAGTTCTCTACCTTTGCATGAAATTTACAGAGGATCCAATGGTACTGGTCTGTTTTTATGGTGTAAGAGCTCAATGGGATTGACCGCGAGGCCAGCCTTGTACTGCGGACTAATTGCCAATTCATATATGTATAACAATGACATAACCACAGCGGTATTCCCCACAGATCCTGATAGGTTTAGAGATAAGATGACCTTCACCTTTTTGCAGAGCGATACGGGCAGAAAGAGGCTTCCCGCTGATCATGCTGTCGTCTCTCAACTCGTCAGTATAATGAAAGAAGGTTTGTCATAAGTTCCTGACTATATAGCCATTCCTGCGAATAGCGAATCCAACCAGTTTTGGCTATCCCCCACATTATGACCACTTGAAGCATTCGACGTTACGACTTCGTGATTTTTAACCACTGCATTAGCACCACAAACGTTCTATCCTTTCCAGTTGCAGTATTACGAGATTTACCGGAGGTGTACAATTGAACAAAAACTAGGAGTCCGGTCGATTCAGACTCCTTGTGTTTATATTCAATTCATCCCGATTCTCTGCTGATTCAGATTCAGCGTTCATTTCGCTAGTATTCTTTGAAAATTGCGAAACAATCGGTCTTGATCCTTGTAATACCTCTGTGATTTACCTGTTTGTACTACGGTTGTAGTCAGAAAACTTAAAAATTTTCAGTCTCAGCGGAGTTGTCCTCTATCAACTTTAACTTGTCGGTTAGAGCCGAAAGATCGTTCGCAATTTGTTATCTCAATATAGTAATAAAAAATTTCTACACAGTAACCTTGACAATGCCTCATCTACCCTGCTAGTGTTTCCAGTCGCGAAATTCTGTTAGCGTGATTGCGGTTGCAAGCTTCGGAGATGCTATTTTAAATCACACTTTTCAGTTGCAATTCTGAGCTGGTAGTTTGAAACTGCGACCAAGAACGGTTTAGTTGCAGAAAAACCAATCATGCGACTACACCTAACGTCGCATTTACCTGTCTAGGGGCAACACCACACTGACTTCGATGTTATATAATTTACCTGTGTAGGTATCGCAAACCAGGAGCAGGCTGGATGGGTACCAATGATGGAGCAAGCCACTAAGGTTATATATTCCCTCACTGCTACGCCAGACTCTACGATGGCTAACCTCATCAGAGAACTGGCACCACAAACTCTAACTCCAACCATCAACACCGGCATACTCACACGGTAGTACCATACTGGAACCATGGTCCACTACATGTATTTTGTTCTTATTGCTCGGTTTATAAGTGGTATCTAAACCAAGTTCTTTGATGAACGTAGGTGTCAAGGCCAGACAACTCAACAATCATTAGTGCACTCGCGCTCGAGCAAAGACCGTCTGGGAATAAGTTTTGAGTTGTCAATCTTTTCACTAAATTTAGAGAGACGTCTGATCACTAGTAATTGACTCTCTTCTCTTCCTACTAGGGAGACTGAGTATCTCTTGTCTTTTCATTTATTCTCCCCAGTATTGCTTACTTCCCGGAGGGGGGCGGGTACTTGTCTTCTGATGACAGGGGAGAAAACCTTGGACATCCTTCCCGTCACTGCCATTGGCTTTTTGAAGGAATACGAACCCATGACTTTCTGCAGTCACGTGTTATGCACTCGAACTAGTAAGGCCCTTTTCCGTCCATTCTTAACATAAAGGAATCACACTCAGTCGGAACAATAGTAATGGTTACTAACTACTTACAGATTCGTCAGTTTGGTTGGACAAGTAGCAATTTGTCAGGTGACCTACCTGGAAGGAGATGTGCTGCAGGAACTAAAAATCAGACGCAAATCTAACAAGGTGAGCTGAAACCCCCACTCCGGTATCATACCGGAATACTCTTACTGGATGAGGTTTAGAAAAGTTCTGGTTACTTGGCATTTCTTCTGAAATTAAGTGTGTTCTGAATACGCATTAAAAAATATCTCACTATGATAAAAGCTTGGTAGAAGTATAATTAATTTGTTGTTATAACTATCATCATATTCTTTATGTTTGCATTAAAATTTGTTTCATGAAGTGTCATAAAAGCAATAGAAAAAGTCCAGCGCAGGAAAAACCAATTCTAATCGTGATTGAGTCACAGAAGCCTCATTAATTTCTGTCATTTGGGGATGGGAGGAAAGAAGGTTAACATGTTTGGGCATCGATCTTCTTACACCCAATTTTTTTACGGTTCCTGCAAACAACGTGCTGCAAATTACACCAGCCAGCAAAGGACTCGGTATGCCTGATGTGTGTGAGGGCAGTGTCAATCTGTTGGGGCGGTTCATGAGAAATCCCCCTGGAGTACACTCCGAAACATTGCCTGGCCCATGGTTATCGGCCGATGACCTGTTTATTCAGACAAGGCAATAAAGCCCGAACGTGTTGGGCAAAAGAGGCCTCTATCTTTTATTAATATGCATTAGCTAAATAGAGTGAAATCGTGCTTTTTTCTCCGAGTTGCCTCATGCTAAATGCGCTCAAGCGACTTGTTCAATCGAACAAAAAGTCTGAAGTGTATGTTCGGGCAGTACGGCGCGTTGTTGGTGCATTGGATTAGCGACCGGGCAGCGCACAACGATTGTTAGCTTGTCTAAAAATGCCTGTTATGTCTTTCTTTAACAGACGGCCGAAACTACTGGTGGGGATGAGCTTGGGACCACACAGAGTGATGATGTGGAGACCGAGGTCGTACTCAAGGTCATAGAGATGGAACTTCTGAAGGGTACATCATATGAATGGATAATTAGCTTGCCTACCAGATTAATCTCATTTGATAGAGTGGTTAACTTTAGTTTTAAACCTATTTCTCTTTTGACATAGGCCATCTAAGGGAAAGATCATTGGTTTAAAGGGGTTATGACCCGGTCGATGGTCAACGCATTTTCGGAGTTGTGTTCCCCATTCTTGAAGGGAGGCAACTCCGCATTCATCACAGCCATAGCTAGTGGCTTTTTTCCCCAAACCGAATATCGGTCACTCAAATAACTGCGGCCCAAATAGCCCAAATAGAAACAAAATGGGATCTAATTACTAAAACTTAGTAATCTAGTGATCTTCACCCCCTTATAACATTGAGTAGAACTTGCATTTGAACGTAAGATTGGAGAAAACTTAAGTTATAAGAAGTACTTTGCTGGTTTTCCCCAGCCCTTAATAGAGGCCGTTGCGTTTGGGCCAACAAGCTCCCAACAAGCTTCGTACTTAGGAGGCTAAGTCCCTGAGTAGAAAAATTAATCAAATCTCATTGACTTGTAGATGGTAACCTGCTGGCAGCCTTTCTGCCTCTCCTCACCCACATACTGAGTAACCCTAAGATATTTGATGATAAGGCTCTGCAGGCGGCGACCGTCCTGGCCCTGGGCAAATACATGCTCATCAGGTAAACTTATCTTACTAAGCAAACATCTTCAGACCCAGATGCTCCTTAGGCTATGGGCTGGAACAACCCAACTCCTGATTTTAACTTCCCAGGAGGCTATTAAAATAGATTGGATTGGATCAATTGGGCCAATCGGAGAAGATTTGTTTCTAGGATGGGTTGATAGTGTGCCCTTTAGAGGCCTATGGGTGGGGCTCGTTTGTCTAACAACACTGTCCAAATTCAGCAGTGAAAAAAATAGTAGCGCCAATACTTGGAACTGAACCAGGAATATTCCGTTCTAAGTAAAGTATATTGTCCACTAAGCAATTACTCCAACCCGCTTTTATGAAGAAGAAAAAACGTTGCATCCATGGGTTTGCAATCTCAACTCCATACCACAGCATTGTTAGTCGGTCATGGACAAACCGATTGCATTTAAGCCTAAATTAGGGGACAGCTGGATACCTCAGTCGTTAAAAGCGCTGGGCTTGCAACTGTGAGAACCTGGGTTCGAATCCAAGCTACAGCGGGCCACGTTGTGAGTATGAGTTCCTCCCAGAAATCCTACCTCCTACCGTTCCAACAAGCCTCAACCTTCAACCAAGGTTCGCAAAATAGGATGGCCCGAGCAAAAAAACCTTATTTCACTCCACCATCAAACGCTCTGGCACATGCTCTGCTCATTGTGCTATCCCATTATCCCCAATAACCAAGCACTCTGATATTCTCTAGTCCTAGTAACTGTCAGCAGAATCTGAGACTGTACTTCACCATTCTGGAGAAGAGTAACTACACTACGGTTCGCAGTAACGCCATCACTAGTCTCAGTGATATGGTGTTTCGATTCCCTAACGAGATTGAGCCATGGACACCCAACCTATACGCTAGGTATGTACATTTATCTTCACCTATAAGCACCGACGCGATGCTTAGTGGTGAGGGAATACATATTCGTCAAATTTCGTTCAGATAAACGAGGCTCTCATTGAAATGGTTATTGCGATAGCGAGATAGCTGGGTGTAAATCCTGGTCATGAATTGCGAGCATGAGTTCCTCACATCCTAATCCTAGCTTAAATGAAATACGAGTCTCAATATGAAGTGGAGCAGTGATACTTACTCGCTTGTGCTGGTGACTGGTGAACTGGTGAAAAGCAAGTATCTAACCCGGCAATTTCACCTTAGCGGTGACACAATGGATCCAGGATTATCTTAGGATACAAGCTTTTTTTCTGGTGAATTTTTCCTCAACTTGAAGGATCTTGAATCCTAAATGTGCCATTATTTCTGAATCGAATATTCGTCCAACTGACTGATTGCCTAGATATACTATACTATATACTATATGACTAATTACTATATTTTAGTGTTTTTGAGTTTAAATTCATTAGATGAGCTTACACTGTGTCCGCGTTTGATCCTAATGAAGTCCATGTACAATCTACTGTAATAATCAGCGATGTTTCGTTGCGTAGGTTACGCGACGAGTCGGCCGCTGTCAGAAAGTGTACACTGATCGTCATGACACGACTCATTCTAAATGACATGGTAAAGGTAAAAGGTCAGATCAGTGAGATCGCTGTGTGCCTGGTGGATGAGGAACATCAGATACGACAGCTCGCCATGCAATTCTTCTCTGAGCTTGCTAACAAGGTGGGACTAAAAACAAACCCTCCTCTCTCCCAGAGAGGTAAAGTCGTGCCCCTCCTCCTCCTCTTCCTCCCCTTCCCCTAAAGTTGAACCGGAAACCTCTGGTCCTTAACCATGTGCGCTAGTGACTAAGCCATCCTGTCACCCCTCGACTTAGGGCGTTGTCTATGGCCTAACCTAATCTTGGCATAATATACCTATCACATCATTACGTTGTAGGGTCGAGCTCTTTATAACGTAGTCCTCGACATTGTGAGCCGTCTCTCTGACCCGGATGTGGGCGTGGATGAAGAGAAATTCAGGGTTATCTGCACAACTCTTTTCGATCGACTCAAAAATGACAAGCAAACCGATACATTGATGGAGAGGTTTATTTTGCGATTCCAGGCCACCGGGTAAGAAGCGCAAACTGTGAATTGTGATTTATGGTCCTGCCGCACTAGACGATTTTCCTTCCAACTAATCGCTACGTGGTCAAGTCCTTCATAGTTAATTGCCACGTTGTTTTCCAAAGAGTATTGGTTGTTCACTCATTGGCTTAGTCCTGTAGCTCGGGCTTCACACTGAATCAGCAGGTGCCCTGATAGTGTGAAGTTGTTGCTGGGCCTGGTCAGCTTCCACTATGCATCTGACAGTGAGTTATAGCCAATTCCCAGCGTTTTAGCGGGTCAAAAATGCATGTCGTATAGCTTGTTCCCTGTGCACCATGGATTTGTTCTAAATTACGTTTACATTTGTTAAAGGGATGAGAGGCAGTGGAGAGACTTGGCATTTTGTCTCTCGCAGCTTAGCTATACAGAGAAAGCTATCCGGAAGATGTTGGAGCTGTTCTCTTGTTACGCGGATAAGCTAGCTGATAATAATATCTATGAGAGTTTCCTTTCTATTTTGTCCACAGCAACAAACTCACTGAAAAACAAACCAACAGCAAAGGTAAACAACATCGACTTGTCTTTCTCGTATGATGTCTGTACCAGTATGGAAACCTACCGAAGATACATCATTCATGGTTTAGCATAGAGCTCCATGAGCAGGTCACTATCAATGCTTCACCTTATAGAGTGACCTGTTGTTTTGAGCTAGGATTGATGTGTTGAATCCCTGTTGAATGTTGGATGTTGGCGCTTTCAGGAAGTGATAACTGAATTGGCCGCTAAGCTCGAGGTGGCACACACCCGTGGTATCGAAGACACGGATGCTTTGGACAATGCTGTGGCAAATGCCGCTAACACCACTGTCAATAAGAAGAGACGCGGTGAGTGTAATTCTTCCAGGGTGTTTTGCTCAGATTATATGATAAGATTGTTTTATCTCGTGTGGATAAGAGTTTGTTGCTCGTTCCTCTGCCATCAATCCGATGCACCATACTGCCCGAACATTGGAATTTTCTGGTTGCTTGGGTGCTCAAACGCATTGAGGAGAAAACTCCTTACGGCAAACTATGTAACGGTGAGAAAAATTGATCTTGCTACCGCGTTTGTTCGAACCAGCATATGCATTGGAGTTTTCTGGCGATCATACGCATTGGAGTTTTCTGGCGAGCATACGCATTGATTTTTCTTTAGTAACAGACGCGAATTATTCCGTTAACACTATGCGCCCAACGCATATGCCACCCGAATTACAATAATTATTGAGCTCTCTTTACCCAACGCGCGAGGATTACATTGGCTTGTCCTAAAATGCCTAATGCGGCCACACCAAAATTTATTACCATGACATAGACACGTAGATGTAATTCAGGTTTATCTTAAATTCTGATGGTCCTTTTCATATTTACAGACTCTCGAGCCCCCAAAAGGTCTCGGCGTAAGACTCGCACATCGGTAGCTGGTTCTGATTCAGACTCAGATATGAGCGATAGCAGTCGATTGTCCGCCTCTCAATCCAACACGAGCGTCTGTCAGCGTCGATCTACCAGAAAGGTAAGCCAACAGTTTCTTGATAAAGTGAGTTTCTGAGCCAAAAATTGGACAGGAGAATCTGTAAGGACTAGTCTGTCGACTCGCCTGGTAGGTCTAACGGCGTGATTGGTGACTTCTTGTAGTTACAGTATACCTGGACAGAAAAACACTGGGTGGCCAGCGTCCCCCTCCTCTACAATGTCTCTTCTATGATCTATTGATGCCTCATTTTCCTCAACTAAAGCCTCACAACATGATTCCATGCCAGACTCAGTGCCCTGTAATAACTATTCCGTAACAGTCCTCGCTCACTACAACTTCACACCTTTTTTTGCGTTTGCCCCTATAACTGATGATAGTCGAATAGTAGATGATACCAACTCCTGTACAAAACCTTGCAAATTGATTTGATAACCACCGCATTGCAGGCGCCGCCAAAGAAACCACTTCAGAATTTACTAGAGGGCTTAGACGAGGAGTCGAGTGAGGATGACCTACCTGTATTTACTAAAGGTAAGAAACAAGGGAGGTAGTTGGAGCACCCGCGATCGGCGCTGAAGGTCCCGGGTTCAAGATGGCCTGTTTGCGGGATTTTTTAAAGAACTCTCGCTGTTCACCCGGGAGGGAATGAGTACTCAACTCCCTTTTAAAGCTGGGGAAAGGTGAAAGCGATGAGAAGTGGCACCCCACCTCACAAGTTGGCTCTCTACCAGCCACTTCCTCACACGGCCATTGGAAAGGGACAACCATCGGTGTACATTCAATAGAAAATCTCATCACAACATGAATAATTAAGAGTTATCTTAATGTTGTAGCAAAATCGAAAGCCGTCGCTGAGAAAAAGAAACTGTTCTCAAGTAGTGAAGATGAGTTAGAGATATCAGCAGCAGACATTCTGACGCCGCAGAAACCTAGACGAGGTCGTCGGGGCAAGCATTGATTGTGAAGGCAAAACAGTAACCAAAATGTGTTTTATTATATTGAATTGGTATTCACAACCTATACAAGCTTGTCAACACGAATAATTTTACGTATATTTACTGTTTAGTGAAAATGTACCTGTCACGTAATAAACATAATATTTATGTTCAATTTGGTAACAATATGGTTTCATTTCCTTCTGTCCTACAAGTGCATTCGGACTTAAGAAAATCATAGTGTCAGCAATACAGAGCGAAGATGAGTAACATAGAGTGGCCATCGACAGAGCAGCTTGTCCAGCATGGCTGACAGTTCCTGTTCCTGCTCATAGTCACATAGTCTATTCCCGGCTAGTCCTTTTGTCACTGCTGAACTTATGATCCCGGTTAACAAAGGAATTCGCTCATAGTCTTGTATCAGCGTATGTGTCATGTTTGCCGAAAATGTGTTCAGTAGAGCACGGGTAGTTGCGTGAATCGTTTGTAGTATTCTGCGGCAGACTACTACACGCTGGGTTAGAATCTCGCAGAATGATGTTAAAATAGTTTCAGCCCGATCCCGGATCCTCTACAAAGATAATGGAACAAACTTTCAATTAAGAGAATGCCAGTTGTCATAAGGCCAATCTATCCTGTAGTACATGTACTACCAAAGTATTTTTAGGTACGAAGGACATTAGGTGACCAGCATCCCCCTTCACGACGTCCCCTCTGTAAACGACATGATCTTATGATTGTGTTTATTGCCATCCAACAGGCTCATAGCATTTATCTCTTTATTTCATAGTTTTCATTTATCTCTTTATCTCATGGTCAAAACATCGTGTTTTCATTGTATCAGTTGTACTCCTGTTCATTCCGCCAATCTAGGAACACCCCATCCCAAAGTTGCCTCACTGTCAGGGTACATACAATGACCCGTTTCGGTGAAACCCAAAATAGGTTATCCTGTACAATTCAATAGTGCCCATAAAACAGCCGACAAAACAGAAGTCACAACAGCGTAAATCAACCGGGTTTTTGAAAAGTCCATCAGCCGTCTCCAATGTTAGCAGGATTGTACAAACGCCCTCAAAAATAGATTGGTACAATAAAAATATATTCCGACACTTCTTAGCTATTGCCTACATATATGTAAAGAAAC
>Ga0224501_10001830_pt1 | contig 16606 bp, 12 predicted proteins | sample SF_Oct11_sed_USG_4_FD_169105 | JGI IMG/M metagenome (GOLD analysis project Ga0224501, IMG submission 169105) | Sediment microbial communities from San Francisco Bay, California, United States - SF_Oct11_sed_USGS_8_1 | ecosystem: Environmental > Aquatic > Marine > Sediment | place: USA... | reverse complement strand
AAGATTGCCGTACAGACCCAGCTTTTTCAGCTTGGCAAAATAAGGCGAGGACGCAATCGCCTTCACCCCGTCGTCGCTGATCACATTGCCGTACAGATCGAGTTCGGTCAGGTTCTTGAAGTGCTCGCAGTTGGCGATATCCTTCGCCCCCTCGTCGCTGATGCTGTTGTTGGGCAGGCGCAGGGACCGCAATTTGCCGCGCTTCAATTGCGGCGACTGGGTGACCTCGCGCGCGCCTTTATCCCCCAGGTTATAATTGCTGAGGTCCAGACTCCGTTTGTCCGGACTGAGAAACTGTTTGATCAAATATTCAGTACTGGCCACAAAACTTCCTTTCCCTGACTCGACACCGCTCCGCAGAAGGCATCAGGCAGATTCGTAAAATATCGGACATTTGGAGAAGTATATCACAGGTCGGAGGCCCGTTTGAGGCCCGGAAATCACAGACTCAGATAGCGCGCCACAAACATCAGGGCGATCACCCACATGCACCAGTGCACCTCCCGTACCCTGCCGCACAGGAGTTTGATAATCGGATAGGAAATAAATCCCAGCGCCATGCCGTCGGCGATGCTGTAGGTCAGCGGCATGCCGATAAGGATCAGAAATGCGGGGAGGGATTCGTCCCACTGACCCCAGTGAATGCGGGGGACATTGGCCGCCATCATGCTTCCGACGATGATCAGCACCGGAGCGGTGATGGGATACAGGGTGACCCCTTCAGCGGGGGAATACCCGCCGCCGATCATCCGGGCCAGCGGAGAGAACAATAACGCCAGCAAAAACAACAGGGCCGTGACCACGCTGGCCAGTCCGGTTCGCCCCCCCTCGGCCACCCCGGCGGCGCTTTCGATATAACAGGTGACCGTCGAGGTACCCAGCATCGCCCCGGCGGTGGTGCCGACCGAATCGGGCATTAGCGCTTTTCGGGCGCGCGGCAGTTTGCCCTCCTTCAAAAATCCGCCCTGGTGCCCCACCCCCACCAGCGTGCCGGCGGTGTCGAATAAATCCACGAACAGGAACACCCCGGCAATGGTGAGCAGGCCCAGATCAAGGGCACCCAGAATATCGAGTTGCATCCAGGTCGGGCCCAGGCCGGGCGGCGGAGAGATCAAACCCTGATACTGGACCAATCCCAGAGGCAGGCCGAGGGCCGCCATCGCGACCATCCCAATCAGGATGGCACCTTTGACTTTTCTCTGCAGGAGGGTGGCGATCAGGATCACGCCGCCGAGGGTGAACAGGGCGGGCAGGCTTTTCAGGTGTGCCAACTGCACGAGCGTTGCCGGATGGTCAACCACCAGTCCGCCCTGCACCAATCCTATGAAGGCGATGAACAGTCCGATGCCGACAGCGATGCCGATCTTCAGGTCGTCCGGGATGCTGTTGATGATGACTTCGCGGAACCGGAGCAGGGTTAGCAGGATCAAGCCGATTCCCGAAAGGAACACCGCCCCCAAGGCAACCTGCCAGGAGATTCCCTGCCCCAACACCACACTGAATGTGAAGTAGAAGTTGATGCCCATCCCCGGCGCCAGGGCAATCGGATAGTTCGCCCACAGGCCCATAATGAGGCAGCCGATGGCGGAAGCGATGCAGGTGGCGGTCATCACCGCGCCAAAATCCATTCCCGCCTGCGCCATGATGGCCGGTTGCACAAAAATGATGTAGGACGCGGTCAGAAACGTGACCAACCCCGCCCGCACCTCGGTCCCCACCGTGCTCTGATTTTCACTGATACCGAAAAACCGGTCGAGAGTATTCTGAAAATCCGGCATAAGGGAACACCTTCTGGAGTTTTCAAAAAAGAGGAATTGCTGGACTGAGCTCAGGCGCCCAGAAAACGATTCTGCACCAGCGCCACTTCTTCCTCCCGTGAATGGATGAGGCCGTTGAGACGCGCATCCCGCAGGGTTTTAAACACCGTCTTGAAGACCGGACCCGGCTTGATTCCCATATCGATCAGGTCATCACCGGTGAGCGACAGCCGGGCCGAGTCGTGGTACTCGGTAAAAAACAGCACGATATATTTGTTGATCTGCTCGCTACCGGAAACCGCCATCAGCAGTAAAACCGCTTCGGGCGAAAGATCGGACAGTAAATTGTAAATTTCGCTGGGCTGGAGTTTGTTTTTATTCTTGAATATTTTGAGCCGGGATTTGCAATAATTCAGGTCCTCCCGTACCCGTCGCCGATGTTTCTGCGACAGGTGGAGCTTCGTAGCGGCGCGGGAAATTTCGCGGCCATCGAGAGAATACAGCATCGCCAGCAGGTAAACATGGCCCTCGTCGCAATCCTGCACCAGGTGGACGATCCGGGAAAGGGAGAACACCTCCCGCACCCGCTCGATCACTTCAAAATCTTTCTTATGCTTCAACACCTTGGGATGAATAAACTGGAGCAGATCCAGTTCCTTCATCCGGCGTAGGCAGTCCAGCGGATTGGGCTCTTTCAGGATCAACACCAGTTCGTTATAGAGCCGCGCACCGCTCAATTTCTCGATGAATTTTTTCTTCACCGCACGCTTGATGAACGATTCGGTCTGCTTACCGATGCGGAATCCCAGCCGCTGTTCAAAGCGTATGGCCCGAAACGCGCGCGAAGGGTCTTCAATGAAGCTGAGGTTGTGGAGGACCCGCACCACCTTGTCCTTCAAGTCCCGCTGGCCGTTGAAAAAATCGAGCAGGGTAAACGCATCCTGGCCGTTGAGCTTGAGAGCCAGGCTGTTGAAGGTGAAATCGCGGCGGAACAAGTCCGACTTGATGGAACTCATTTCCACCGTCGGCAGGGCGGCAGGATGCTTGTAGTATTCAGTGCGCGCCGTCGCCACGTCCAACTTGGACCCATCCGGCAGGCAGACCACCGACGTCCCGAATTTCTGATGGCTCACCACTTTGGCGTTCAATTCTTTTCCCAGGGCTTTGGCAAACTGGATGCCATCGTCTTCGATCACAATATCCATATCGAAGTTGTCGATACGCAGAAGCAGGTCTCGCACAAATCCGCCCACCACATAGGCGGACACGCCCTGGCGGTCGGCCACTTCGGCAACCGTGTACAGGAGGGACATGACTTCCTTCGGCAGGCGTTCCGCCATCATGCTTTTGACATGCTTGACCGCCACCTCGCCGCGCTCCAGCAGGGACGCATAGGGTCCGGTCGAATACCGCGACAAATCCTGGTGCAGAATCCGCAACAGGTCTCCCCGGCTCACAATCCCTACCAGATTGCCGTTTTTGGGATTCACCACTGGAACGACCTTTTGCTTGTCCTCGATGATCGTCGGAATGATGGTTTTGAAGTACGCTTCCGGGGTGGTAATGGCAAATTCGGGAGCCATCACCTCCTCGGTCTTGTGCCGGCCCATTTTGTGGTGCAGGGCCTTCTCCACCGTCTGCCGGGTGATGATGCCGACAGGCTTTTTCCCGGACAGAACCGGCAGGGTGTTCAGATTAAAGCGGGTCATCTTTTTCTCGGTTTGCTCCAGGGTATCTCCTGCTTTTACAGAAATCACCGGGTAGTGCATGACCTCCTTGATGCGATTCAGGGGTTCCACCTTGTCGTTTAACACGGCCATGAGTTTTTCCCGCGCCTGGACCAGGGTAAGGTCGCGGGTGCTGGCCGCCGCGGCGTTGGTATGCCCGCCCCCGCCGAATTCCCGTAAAATATGAGCCACGTTAAGCTCTTCCGTCCGGCTTCGGCCAATCAAGTATACCCGCGACTCCAGGAGGATCAGGGCAAACGCGGCATTCAGGTTTTCCAGTTCCATCAGGCGGTAAACCACCACCGCCAGATCCCCGACATAATAATCCAGCGTGGCGGTACACAGCGCCACGTCAACGCCGTTGAAATTGTGGATTTCCAGATTCTTGATTAAATCGTTCATCACCCCCAGTTGTTCTTCATTCAAACGGGCTTCGACAAACTCGGCCACCGTATTCAGGTCCGCTCCCCCCGCCACCAGACGGCCCACTGAATAAAAATCTTCCGGGGTGGTGGAAACGGATATCAGCGAATGGGTATCCTGATAGACGCCCAACGCCATCAGGGTGCATTCTTCAGGAGACAGCTCGACGCCGCGCTCGGTCAATTCTTCACACAGAATAGTGGCGGAAGACCCGCGTTTGCGGATCACCGACCGGTCTGCTTTCAGGGGATTCGCGACATCCATATGATGGTCGTAAACGTGGACCTCCACACCCTCCTTGCCCAGAAGATTTTTGAAGATGCCAATGCGCTCCGGGTCCTGGGTGTCGACTACAATCAGGCGGGTGACCTGATCGAGATCCACATCCTTGATCCGGGAAAAGTGGAAGGGAGGATGGAGAGCTTTCAGATAATCCTGCAGGGGTTTTTCCATGGAACCGGAAAATACCATTTTGGCTTCCGGATACAGTTTCTGCGCGGCCACCATGGCGGCCATGCAATCGAAATCGGCGCTGAAATGTGTGGTAATCACATGCATGACGGCTACGCATTAAAAGAATTCAGGAGGCGGGAGGCCCTGTTTTCAACCGGGTTCACCCGCTTCTACTATAACACGGGTTTGGAATCTGGCTGTCTGGGGTAAGGTGCAGATGCGGTTGTCGCAGGAGCGGAACCTGAGGGTTCCGGTAATCGGGTACACCCCCGGCGGCAGGCCTGCCGGAACCGAAAACAACCGGCTGAATTCAACCTGACCGGAATGAGTTTTCATTATTTTTTCCATGACTTCGTCCCGGACCAGCGTTGGCGGGGTTTCCTGCCAGCTGCTTTGTGGATCGAATACCATCTTTTCCATTTCTATGCGTGTCGCCACGGACCCATCTTCCGATTGTTTCTCGAGAGAGTACAAGTGCCATCCTTTGTCCAGAACCGCCACCACATAAAGCCAAAATGTTTCTCCCGAACGAACCCTCTCTTTGTCTGACAGGGAGCTCAGTTTAAGCGGCAGACTGTGGTTTTTGGATTTTTCAAAATCCTGATAGGAATCGAATCCATATCCGCGGGAAACGGATAGCAGGAAAAGAGAACAGACGACAACTGCGGAAAGAAGAATTAAACTCTTTGGCCTGGGAGCCAGAAGCCGGATCTTTTTTATAAGGCGGGAGTGGAACACCAACAACGGCTCCATGGATAATTACTCTTGTGAACGCTTCAGATATTTTTCTATGAGATCTACGAATTTAGAAGGCGCTACGGCACCCGAAAACATTTCCCCGTTAACCGTTGCCGTGGAGGAGTTATAAGTACCTATGATAAATGTGGGGGTTCCCTGAATACCCAGAGAAATGCCTTCCTCAAGGTCGTTCTCGACCCGCTTCTGGTATTTACCGGAGTCCAGACATTTTTCAAAGGAAGATGTGTCGCGGATACCTGCCCGACGGGCGTTTCGGATAAGCTCCAACTTATTTTGCTGGAGGCGGCGGGCATCAAGAAAAATGAGGCTTTGGAACTGCCAGAACCGACCCTGATCCCGGGCGCATTCCACCGCTTCCGACAAACTTCTCGCCTCCTGGTGAAGCGGAAAATGGCGAAACCCGAATTGCACGGTTTCAGAATATTTTTCGCGCAGACCTTGCAGAGTTTCCTGAACCTTGCGGCAGAAAGGACACAAAAAGTCCGAGTATTCCATAACAAAGACCTTTCGATTCTCTGCATCTTTACCGTTGAACCACAGCATGGCCGAACCCACATGGGCTTTCAGGCGAAAGTCATTCGGTGGTTTAAAGTAATCCACCACCCAGCCCTTTTCCACGGCCTCCTGATACCGGGATTCCAGGTTATTCATATAGCCCTGCCTCTGCATTTTCTCCAAATAAGACCTGATCTGTCCTTCCAACTGGTCCAGATCACCCAACTCCTTGATTCCAGGCTCGTTTAAATAAAAATGCTCGACGTCCTTCGCGGTTATCTGGGAAAGGTCTTCGGATTGAAGCTCGGGATGGGATTCGGAAAGAAGTTGCACCACTTTCTGCTTGAGAAAAGCGTTTTGCATCTGATACAGGTGCACCATCATTTCGTGAATCTGGGCATTTTTGAGATCGTCCAAAGTTATCGGACTACCGTCTACAGTGGCCACTATGGGATTGTTGGAATAGGTAATGAACTTTTCAGTTTTGCCTTCAGCTTTTTCCTGGGTCTGAGCCAGAATCGTTCCAGGAAAACTGAAGTTCAGGAGGAGTGTTGCCAGAGAAAGGGAAAAACCGATCTTAAAAAAACGATGCATAATATATCCAGGGGCACTTATTATTTAAATCCGGATCCGGGCGGGTTTCTTACGCCAACAACCGATGAAGTTCACAATCTCTCCTTGCCATTAACCCTATTATCCAACATTTGAACGGTCAATCGCAATGGGATTGTCAAAGAAGAAAAAGCCTGATTTACAGAGGTTTATAAAACAAAAGGGCGGCTGGCGCCGCCCTTCCTCAAATTTTAAAGTCTCATCTGAAATTTAAATCCATTGACTCCCCGCCTGATTAACTTGCCTTCAGGGATTCCTCCGGGTTCAAAAACTTATGACAGTTTTGCGCCAGTTCGAGAAAAGCCTTGGCCGCCGCGGAATCGGGCCGGGACAGGACCACCGGTTCCCCGCTGTCTGACCGGACCGCCACTTCCATATCCAGAGGAATACTTCCCAGATAGGGGAGCACCAGCTCTTCGGCCAGTTTTTTACCACCCCCGCGTTTGAACACGTCGATTTCCCCAGAGCAATGCGGACAATTCATGGTGCTCATATTCTCGATAATACCAACGATGGGAACATTACTGTCGCGGGCGAAAGAAATCATCTTGCGGGCATCCAGAAGAGCCAGATCCTGCGGAGTCGTGACCACCACGCATCCATCCACCTCACCAATGAAATCGATGATGGTGATCTGCTCGTTTCCGGTTCCGGGAGGCAGATCGATCAACAGGTAATCCAGCTCGCCCCAGTTGATGTTGCCAAGAAGCTCGATGATGAAATCGTATTTCACCGCATCCCGCCAGGCGATGTGCATATTGGGATCCTCAATCAGAAAGCCCAAAGACGCCACCTTGAGTCCGTTACGGGTTTCGTAAGGAATGATACCGTCATCCTCCGCCTTGAGACGGATACTTTCGGCATTGAGTAATTTCGGGATATTGGGGCCATGCAGATCGGCGTCAGCCAATCCGACTTTATATCCCCTTTCCGCCAACGCGATGGCCAGGTTGGTGGTGACAGTGCTCTTACCGACACCACCCTTGTTACTGCCGACAATCAATTTGAATTTGATATCGTTCATCCGGTGGTTGACCAGCCAACGGTTGTGTTCGTTATGATCGGCTTTGCAATCGTTATCGTTATTGTATTCACACATTTCGCAGGTGTGAAGCAAACGGCATTCTCCGGTAACAGGTAAATCCATTAAATCCTCCGTGTTCCCTTTAAGTGAAAAATAAGGATTTCGATCATTAATCTAAAATTATTAATCTTTTAAGGTTATGGTTAGCGCAAGTATATAATGATTTTTCCTCATATGGAAAGGATAAAAAGGGTTCTGCCGGAAACCCGAGAAATTTGAATAAATTGAAAATAAATTGAATCCATTTTATAATGACTCCGCTCTAAATCCTTAAATCTGAATGCAGTACTGTTCCGGTCCACTGCCTCAGAGCTCGGGCAAGTTCCTCCCGAACGTCTGACCAAATTTAAACATTTATATTCAAACAGTTACGCCATCCAGCAGTTTGGATACGGCGAAACAGGTTTTTCAGGAATCCGGCCGGAGATATCATCTTCCAACCGGATCCAAATTTCATCCCTTAACTTCATATTGGAGGAAGCGTTTCCATGAACAAACTGTTTTTGAAACTGAGTGCTCTTTTGTTGACCCTGCTGGTTTTCAGCCTCTCTACCGCTCTGGCGGGAACCCGCGCAATTGCCATCTCCGAACCGGCTAGCGGCGCGACTGTTTCCAGCCCGGTTAAAGTTTGCATGGTCGCTCACGGTGTGACCGTTGAGCCGGCTAAAAACGGTGTAAACGATGATAAAGGTCATCACCATATCCTGATCGACGCCGATCTGCCGACCGACCTGAGCAAGCCTGTTGGCAAAGATGCCCAGCATGTTCATATGGGCGACGGTTCCACCTGTAAAGAGCTGAATCTGGATGCCGGTATCCATGTCATCCGCGCCCTGTTCGCCCAGGGTAATCACGTTCCTTTCAACCCGCCGATCACCGCCACGGTAATCGTCAACGTGAAGTAAAATTTATATGGTAGAGGGGACCCCCGCTTTGGGGGTTCCTTTGACCCTATATTTTGCCCCCCCTCCCTGAATTCGGTTGTAATCCCATTCCTCTGTTATACAATTCCTATTAAGTACTTCCGAAGCCCTGCTATGCGGGTTTAATCGACAATCCGGGTGTCTATGTTGGAATTTATGCATAAATCATTCAGCTTGAGTCGAACCATCCTTACAGGAATATTCCTGGTTCTGTTTTTGACGGGTGGCCCGGCTTTCGCTCACGAGGTCAATAAAAATGCCATCGTCCTGCTGGTCACCAAGGGGGACAAGGGCCAGACCATTGGTACTGGGACCGGCTTCATCGTCAAGCCCGATGGCACGCTGATCACAAATTATCACGTTCTGGTGGATGCGGTATCTGTTGATGCAATCTTCAGCAATGGCGAACGGGTGCCGGTTCAAGGGGTGATAGGACTCGACAGGAGCAAGGATTTCAGTGTCCTGAAGCTTGAGGGCGATCTGTATTCGACGCTGGAAGTCGGCGACTCCGACCGGTTGAAGGAATACGACTATGCCAGTGCGCTGGGTTATCCTTCCCAGGCGGTGCAAATGGAACGAGGTGGATTGAAGGGAGCCCTTCTGCAAACCTACGGATTCATTTTGGGAATCCATCCGCAGGCGCTTCCGGGATTTTCATATATCTACACCACAACCCCGTTTGAACCAGGATTCAGCGGCGGGCCGCTGGTCAACAAGGACAATCAGGTGGTGGGGCTGGCCACACTGGAAGGCCGTTCGATCAATCTGGCCCTGCCGATCAATGCCCTCAAATCCCACATCAAGGGCCAAAAACTGCTCACCTTTCAACAATTATTGAAGGCGGACCAACTTTCCAAGGAAGCCATGTACTATCGCGGCAACTTTGCCCTGTACGCCATGGGGGAGTCCGACAAAGCCATCGAGCTGTATCAAAGCGCCCTCAAAATAGATCCGAATTACGTCCCGGCCCGATACGATCTGGCGGTCGCTTACCGGGGCCTGGGCGAAGTCGAAAAAGCCATTCAGGAATACGAAAAAGTTTTGAAGATCAATCCCCGGTTTCCCGAGGCATTATCCAATCTGGGCGGGCAGTATTTCAGGCAGGGCCTTGTGGACCAGGCCATCACGTATTTTCGCCGGGCCATTGAAGTGTATCCCAATTTCATTCAGGCGTTATCCAACCTTGGGGCGGCGCTCAACAAGCAGGGAAAATATCAGGAGGCGCTTCCCCATTTGAAAAAGGCCCTGGCGCTCGACCCGGAATTTGCAGTGACTTACTTCAACCTGGGAAACGCGCACTTCGGAGCGGGACATCTGGAGGAGGCGGAAAAGGCTTTCAATAACGCCGTTGAAAAGGGTGTCGACTTTTTATCCCTGCACTGGACACTGCACGAAATCCACCTCAAAAAAGGCCGACGCAGTCAGGCCATCGAAGAACTGCAAACCATTCTGCAGATGGACCCGGAGCACCCCGACGCCCAAAAGAAACTGAAAGAGTTGCAGTCCCCCACTCCATAAATCGTCTTTCATATTTTCTTCATCGCATCGACCACCACGGAAAACACCGCGAACAGGCTCTCCGGCGAGCACTTGTCGAGCGTGTCCTGATGGGTGTGCCAGTAGGGATAATCGAAATCCATCAGCACTGCAGCCGGTACGCCAATTTGGATAAACGGCAGATGATCGTCGCGCACGGTGTGTTTCGGGGGATTTAGAAACTGCTGAGCTTTCAGCTTCCGGGCGGACTCGCCAATCAACTTCAGCAACCACGAAGCATTCTCTGCGGAGTAGGTCTCGCGTATAATTTGCAAATCCTTGTCACCCACCATATCGATGATCAAAACGCAATACGGTCTATCCCTCAGGTCCTCCTTCTCCAGTTGTGCCGCATAATGTTTGGACCCGATAAAATAGTCTGAGGACCCTTCCGCCCCGTAATCTTCGCCGTCAAAAAATACCAGGCGCACCGGTCTCTCCGGCTTGTGGGCGTGCAGATATTGCGCCATCGCCAATAGAACGGCGGTGCCCGATCCGCCATCGTTGGCGCCCACGATGGGCAACCTTTGCGCCATGGGGCTGTTTTCTTTGTCGGCAAACGGCCGGGTGTCGTAGTGCGCCCCGACAAGCAGGGGAGCCTTGTCGGATTTGCCGTGAAATACCAGCTCGATATTGACCATGGTCACGACCGGATGGCCGGTTTTCTGGAAGGTAAACTCCTGTTCCCGAATTTCGTCGGCATATTTTTGGCCCTCCGACCGGATGTAGCCGCGCAATTTCTCAAGTGCCGGACTCCCCGGCGGGCGGGGCCCAAAGGAGCAAATCACCTCCAAATGCTCCCACAGAATTTGCTGGTATCCCTTCAGCCCTCCGGACGCAGCCGTTCCCGGTAAAAAAGAAACCATCAGAAAAAATACCAGGACGACCCTCCTGGACCGGGCTATCATATTTGACACCATTGGGAGTTTAAATAATCGTCGAGGATTTTCCGGTGGTCGAAGGCCATGACGTCCGGAAGCCGGTCTATGGGATACAGAGCGACGGACTTGGCATCATCCTCCGCCTTCGGGACACCTTCAGCACGAGCTACAAAAACCGTGGAAATACAATGCATTCGGGGGTCCCTCCGGGGATCGGAATAGGTATGCAACTGCCCCAGCAGCTCCACATCCAGGCAGGTTTCCTCTTTGGCTTCGCGGACTGCGGCCTGCTCCAGCGACTCGCCATAATCGACAAACCCTCCCGGCAGAGCCCAGCCGTGAGGCGGGTTCTTGCGCTCGATCAGCACCAGGCCCTGCCCCTCAATTTCGATAATCAGATCCACCGCCGGAACCGGATTCTTATAATCCATAATTATTTGAATTGTTGATGATTAGGGTTGCAAACCCGCCGAATTCTCCAGGTTTCTGGTCTTCCGGACGATTCTATTTGGAGCAAATTCATCATTTTTACCCCGTATTGACAACTCCCCAAATTACAGTTATCTTGACAGGGTGAGGTCCGAATCTGGGAAAAATCCCATAAATTAAAGGCCTCCGGGCTTAAGTTTTTTCTCCTGAGACCGATAAATTTCTTGAAGGTACACCTGTCGGCCAGATCCGGCGGGATAGACCGGTATTCTCCTACACTGACGGAGTGGTCAAATTTATGGAAATTCCAGGTAACGACATTCGAATCAAGAATAAAACCATTCAGGACCGGATGGATGTGGCTGGCAAGAAATCGGCCAGTCAAAAACCCGATGCCGCTTCCACGGGCCAGGTAGCCGGTGGCGAGCAGATTGCCCTGTCGGCCAAAGCCAAGGGGATCCAAAAAGCCCTGGAAACGGTTCAAACCTCGCCGGATATCCGTTCCGAAAAGGTCGCTGAGATCAAAAACCAGATCGCCAGCAACACCTACCGGGTGGATAGCGAAGCCCTGGCGGAGAAAATACTGCGGGAAATCATCACCGAATCCCAGTTCATCGAGTAATCTAAATTCCCTGCTTAAAACCACTTGCCCAGCCCGGGCGGTTATGTTAGCATCAAAACCCTCTATAAACAAAGTATTCAGTATTCAGGCAAGGAGCGCTTTAAAATGTCTAAACGATGTGAAGTGTGTGACAAGGGTCCGATGTTCGGAAACAATGTGAGTCACGCGAAAAACACCACCCGAAGGCGGTGGAACCCCAATCTGAAAAAATTACGGGTATTGTTTAAAGGCGCGGTTAAAACCATGAAGGTTTGCACCCGTTGCATCAAATCCAGCAAAGTCGTGCGGGTCCCGGTCAGTTAACCCATACTTCGGTTTCTTCCGAAGACCCTGCACTATCTTCTTCTCCCTCATCCGGTTTTTTCTCCGATTTTTTTTTGCTGTATTCTTTGACGCGTTCAACGTAGATCACGCCCGGTACTTTACGGAGGGTTTCCAGAGTTCGGTTGAGGTGATCCAGATCCAGAATTTCCAGACTCAGATCAAAATAGGCACGTTTCATTTTGCCCTGCTGTACGTTGGCTCGCGTCATGTTGACGTCGCAATCGGAAACGGTGTTGCTGATTTTTGCGAGCAGACCGGGTTTATCCTCGGTAACAATGGAAATGCGTGCAGGAAAACGGGTTCTGCTGGTGGAATCCCATTCCACCTCCACCAGGCGCTCTGTTTCTCCGGCTAACGACATCATGCTGGGACAATCCACATTGTGGACGGATACGCCCCTGCCGCGGGTGATGTATCCAATAATCATATCTCCCGGTACCGGATTACAGCATTTGCCCATCCTAAGCATCATGTCGTCGCCAAAACTTTTCACCTTGATGCCTCCACGCTCTCCCGATAAGGGTTCTCTTACCTTGACTATTTCCGCCTGGTTCTCAAATTCCTCCAGCGATTTTTTAGGCAAAAGCTTATCCACCACATGACGCACCGAAGTCTTACCGAACCCGATTGCCATGAACAGGCTGTCCAGAGTGTTGAATCCGGACGCGTGAATGGCTCCATCCAGAGCCTCTCCTTTTAATGCATCGGAAGGTTCGAAACCGTATTTCCGAATCTCCGCCTCCAAAATCTCCCGCCCCAGCTCAAGGCTCTTCTGCCGTTCACGCTGGTTGATGTAATGAATAATTTTGCTCCGGGCCTTGGAGGTTTTAACGAATGCCAGCCAGTCGCGGCTGGGGTGTTTTTGTTTTGAAGTCAGGATTTCCACCCTGTCGCCGTTTTTCACTTTGTATTTCAGGTTAACGATCTTTCCGTTAACTTTGGCCGCAAGGCAATGATGGCCGATGTCCGTATGCACCTGATAGGCGAAGTCTACCGGCGTAGCGCCTCGCGGCAGGGCGATCACGTCTCCCTCGGGCGTGAACACGTACACTTCCTGAAAAAACAAATCCACTTTGAAGGCGTTGAGAAAATCCTTTGGATTTTGAATTTCCGACTGCGCTTCCAGCAGGTTCCGGACCCAGCTTAAATGGTCGTCATGTTTTTTGGATTTGCTCCCATCCTTGTATTGCCAATGCGCCGCGATGCCCTCTTCCGCTACCTTGTGCATTTCCTTACTGCGTATCTGCACCTCCACCCGCTGACCGTTGGGACCGTTTACGGTGGTGTGCAGGGACTGGTACATGTTGGGCTTGGGCATGGCAATATAATCCTTAAACTTACCGGGAATGGGCCGCCATAAGGAATGCACCAGACCCAGCGCCGCGTAACAGTCCTTGACCGAGGGAGTGATCACCCGGACCCCGATGAGGTCGTAAACATCTTCCAGGTCGATCTGCTGAAGCATCATTTTCTTGTAAATGCTGTAATAATGTTTGGACCGACCGTACACCGTTCCCTCAATTTGAGCCGCATGCAGTTCTTTTTCCACAGCTTCGCAAACGGTATTTACCAGAGCGTTGCGGTCGTCTTCCCCCTGATGCATGCGATCAACGATGGATTTGTATTTTTCCGGACGGACATATTTGAAGGACCCGTCTTCCAACTCGGCTTTCAACCAGCCGATGCCCAGGCGGTTGGCAATCGGAGCGTAAATATCCAGGGTTTCCCTGGAGATGCGCTTTTGTTGTTCTGAAGACATGGATTCAAGAGTCTGCAGGTTATGAACCCGGTCGGCCAGTTTGATCATAACCACGCGAATGTCATGAGCCATGGCCAGGATCATTTTGCGATAATTCTCGGCCTGTTTCTCTTCCCAACTGGAGAACTGGACCTGGCTGATTTTGGTCACTCCCTCGACCATGTGGTAAATTTCGTCACCGAATTGTTCTTTGATTTCATCCTCGGTGGCCAGCGTATCTTCCAGGGTGTCATGCAGGAGCCCCGCCGCGACGGTTTTCTCATCCATCTTCAACCGCGTCAGGTTGTACGCCACCTCCACCGGATGGGACAGATACGCCTCCCCCGATTTCCGGCTTTGACCGCGATGGGCTTTCGCGGAAAAAAGATAGGCATCCAGAATGACATCGACATCCGCTTCGGGGTGGTACTCCAAAACGGCACCGGTGATTTCATCTAATTGACGCATGGGTGTTACAACCTCTCCGGCTATTAAATATTTAAGGGTTGCGACGAGGGCATTTACAAACAAAACCCTTATATTTTATAGATTTAACCCTCTTCAAAGCATATTCCGAACCGGACCGCCTGTCAATTTACTTTTATCCTTCGGGGGTTTCTGTGTAGGATATGGGGCGCGCTGGCGCCTATGGACTCACAATCGATTAACCTCCCTCCGAACGGTTCATGCAAACCAAGGATAAATTTAAAACCGACCGCTCACTGGAGGATTCCATCCAGTACATCAAAGGCGTCGGACCCAAACGCGCCCTTCTGCTCCACAAACTGGGGCTGGAAACGGTGGAGAACTGCCTGTACTTCATACCACACCGCTACGAAGACCGGAGTCGGGTCAAAAAAATCGGGCACCTGGTCGAAAATGAGCAGATAACCTTCCAGGGTAAAGTATCCGACGTCCATATCCAGCAACTCCGGCGGCGCCGAAAAATCCTCGAAGTCACGCTAAAGGACGACACCGGATCGATCTGCCTCAAGTGGTTCAAGTTCAACGAAAAGTACATGAAAGAGCGTTATGCGGAGGGACGCCTGTTAATTGTGTCCGGTAAGGCAACGCGCAACCGTTACGCAGGCGGGGGTCTTGAGATTATCCACCCGGACGTGGATATCAGCCTGGAGGAAGTGGCCGACCCGCTGGACATCGGGAGCATCATCCCCATCTACAGCACTACCGAAGGGCTGTACCAGAAATCCCTGCGCTCCATCATGAAAACCCTGGTGGATCAGTACGCACCCCTGCTGGAAGAGTTTCTGCCGGGCGACATCCGGCGGCGGAATCATTTGCCCGACCGCGCCACGGCTTTCCGCGAAACACATTTTCCTTCACTCGGTACGCAAGAGAACCTGCTGAAACAATTCCGCACCGAAGCGCAGGTGCGGCTGGTGTTCGAGGAACTGTTTCTCCTGCAACTCGGCCTGGCCTTCAAACGCAAACACATTCAACAGGACGAACCGGGAACACCGCTCAAAACCCGCGGCGACACCATCCACCGCTTCATTAAGCTGATGAAATTTGAGTTGACCGGTGCGCAGATTAAAGTCTTGGGACATATTATGGACGATCTGGAACAGAGCCGCCCAATGAACCGCCTGCTTCACGGCGACGTCGGGAGCGGAAAAACCATCGTCGCCCTCATCTCCCTGCTCACCGCAGTCGACAACAACATGCAGGGGGCCTTGATGGCGCCGACAGAGCTGCTGGCGGAACAGCACTACCTGAACATCCAGCCCTACTGCGAAACGCTGGGCATCCGCGCTCAACTCCTGACCAGCGCCATGCCGGCCAAAGACAAGAAAGCCATGCTCGAAAGCATCCGGCTGGGAAAAACTCAGATCGCCGTCGGCACCCATGCTCTGATCCAGAAGGGCGTCGAGTTTCAAAACCTGGGTCTCGCAGTGATCGACGAGCAACACCGCTTCGGCGTCCTGCAACGGGAAGCGATCAGCAAAAAAGGCGTCTATCCTCATGTACTGGTGATGACCGCCACGCCCATCCCGCGCTCGCTGGCAATGACGCTGTATGGTGACATGGATGTCTCCGTCATCGACGAAATGCCACCGGGCCGCCAGCCGATCCAGACCAAACGCTATTACGAAAGCCAGCGCGACAAGGCCTACACTTTTTTGAAAAAGGAAGTCGGTAAAGGACGGCAGGCTTATGTCGTCTGCCCGCTGATCGAGGAGTCGGACACCAGGGATCTAAAAACAGTGCTGGAAGTGTACGAGGATTTGCAGGAACGGTTCCCGAAGATTCGCGTCGCCCTGATCCACGGCAAACTCAAAAAGGAAGAGCGTCAGCGCATCATGGCCGAGTTCAAGGACGGCAAGGCGGATATCCTGGTCGCCACCACCGTCATTGAGGTGGGCATCGACGTACCCAACGCCACTGTGATGCTGATCGAACACGCCGAGCGATTCGGCCTGGCGGCCTTGCATCAACTGCGCGGACGCGTCGGGCGGGGTCAACACAACTCTTACTGCCTGCTGGTGGCTTATCCGCCGTTAACCGAAGACGGCAAACTGCGCGTTAAAGCGATGATGGATTCCTGCGACGGATTCAAAATCGCCGAGCAGGATTTACAGATACGCGGTCCGGGCGACTTCATGGGCACCCGCCAGTCGGGCATGCCATCCTTGATGTTCGCCGACATCATCCGCGACATCAAAATCATCGAAACCACGCGCAAGGAAGCCTTCGCCCTGATCGACCGCGACCCCAAACTGGAAGACCCCGAACACCAGAACCTGAAAACAGCGTTCCAGGACTATCTCGGCGACCGCCTCGATTTTATGGATATTTTATAAGGAAGGAGAACCTAATCAAAA
>Ga0224501_10001829_pt1 | contig 16618 bp, 14 predicted proteins | sample SF_Oct11_sed_USG_4_FD_169105 | JGI IMG/M metagenome (GOLD analysis project Ga0224501, IMG submission 169105) | Sediment microbial communities from San Francisco Bay, California, United States - SF_Oct11_sed_USGS_8_1 | ecosystem: Environmental > Aquatic > Marine > Sediment | place: USA... | reverse complement strand
AAGATAAAAGGAGTTAACAATGTCGGAAATAATATCTTTTTGCGGTCTGAACTGCGGGGAGTGCGGAGCCTTTCTGGCAACTCGAGACGATGATGATCAAAAACGCGCGGAAGTGGCGGAACTCTGGTCAAAAGAATACAAAGCCGACCTCAAGCCTGAGGATATCAACTGTGAAGGCTGTTTAGCCGAAGGAGAGAATATCTTCAATTACTGCAAGATCTGTGAAATCAGAAGATGCGGCAAAGATAAAGGCATCGAGAATTGCGCTCATTGCAGTGACTATGCCTGTGATAAACTGGAGAAGTTCTTCGAGATGGTTCCCGCTGCGAAAAATCGATTGGATGGGATAAAGCAAAGCCTATAGCCGACTACCGCAGGTAGCATTTTATATCCTATTCATCCAAGTCATTTGAAGCCTGAAAAAAATGTCTGGGCCAGGAATCCGGCAATCGGAGGAAAGAAAAAAGTGCAGGCCAAGCGAACGAGAGTGAATCTCCAGCCCATTATCCCTAACTCCATCGGCATCCGGGAGACTGCCCATAGCGACCAGGCCGTGAGGAAAGCAACCATGGTTCCCAGCCCGGCTCCTGCCCGCAGAAGTCCGGCGGCAAGAGGCAAGCTGACATAAGGACCTCCAGGCATGAGCCCTCCGGCAACCGTCCCGATGAGAATTCCCCTAAATCCTGACTCCTCCCCTACCCACCTGGACATGAGTTCTTGAGGCAGGAGAACTTTTATCATCCCAGCCACTATAAATGCAAAGACCAGTAAAGGAAGGATATCCATGGTCATCTTCAAAGCGGACTTTAATCCCGTGATATGCTGGCCCTCCCCTTTAGAATATCCGATGATAACCAGAATCACGGCAATAATAGCCATTAAAACTGTCGGTATGAGCATATTCGAAACCCTCCTCTTTTCTTTCATTCTCAATTGATCCAAGTCATTAAACGTCCAGAACTAAAAGCGTTGGATCCTCAGTTCCAAGCTACCCACAAGACGACAGGCTTTTATCCGTGTTTTTTGTCCAGGCTTCCCAGTTTCCATACCTTGGGAAGTGGAGAAATACCAGGATGAATGACACGCCTGCCAGCTGATAATAATCCCGGACAGAGCCTATCAAAAGGAACAGAATAAGACCCAGGATTGCGGGAATTTCGCACAAGGCAGCTGTGACAAGTGATGTTTTAAGGAGTTTAAACTTGAGGAGATTGAACTTTTCGGACGGTGGTTTTCGCAAAAGCAGTCTTCTCATGATTCTTATGAGAAAAATATTGAGTATGGCGATTCCGTAGAGGATGTAACGAAGGAGAGTCACGTTGGAGATCTCCATTAAACCCTGGAATGGTGCCAGCTGTCTTCTCAGTATTTCAATGACCACAGCATAGAGAATCAGAGTCCCGATGATCGCCACATTGACTATGAAGGCAACATTATAGGTCTTTTTTAGGCTCTCCGTTTGATTCATGGTATTACACCTCTTTTATCCTTTATCCATAAATTTAGCAAAAATCAATGAAAACCAATAAAAAGTTCTCTCTTAAATCGAAAAGGCCATAAAAAGAAGACTTAAAACTATAAAAAAGGATGGTAAGGTTCGTGAATTATCCGATTTTGGATCTTACTTATCTCCTCGCAATCTTTTAAGGAGCTCCTGGGCCTTTTTACGGTGTTCCTCAGTGATGTCTGAGTATTCTAAAAACTCTTCGATATGATCGATGGCCAGGCGATTATAACAAATACCCACATTATAAATGAACACCGGGTCTGAATAATAAAACCATGCCGATTCATACTCTTCGATGGCCTTGCTGTATTCCCCCTGTTTGAAGTACTCTTCTCCTTTTAAAAAATGGTCATAACCCATCTGAGCTTCGTTTGTCTTGAACACCAAAACTGAAGGAGCTTTTTCCCAGTCATCATCACTCAAAGACCAGTGTGTGACTTCTGCTTCCCCTTCCTCATCCTCAGGCCCGATGACCAGGGCCCGGTAATAAATTCTGAACCCATCCTTTTCTTTGCTCTGACCCAGAGCTTTCACACTTTCAAGAGTCATCTCATACTTCCTCTCCACCGGCCTATCGGCTGAAGCTCCGGGAACTTTCCCTATGACAAGAAAATCAAAAATAAAATTATCTTCGGTCTGTTTATCCACATCCTTGAACAGCTTATTATCAGCTGTGAGTTCTATATTAATGACTGTATCAGGCTTGCTTTTGATGATAAAAAATAGCGATTCCCTGGCCTCAGGAAGAAGAATCCTTTCTTTATCAGGTTTTATAAGGTCGGTAACGACTTCCTGGGCAGATAGGCTGAAACAGAGAAGAAAGAGAACAGGAATACTCAAAAAGAATTTTACAGTCAATTTTTGCATCAATTCCTCCTTTTATCTGATTTCATTTACTTTGAGGTTATTGTAAGGTTGATCGTGCTTTCTCAAAAAGCCGTTATTAACTTATTGATCAATGGCTTCTTTGATTGCATCCCCGATTTCACTGACCAGGACGATCTGTCTCTTATCCCTGAATCGCCGGTTGAAATCGACCTGGTAGGAGCCTGATTTCTTTTCTTTCCTGAATGTGTAGATTATGTTTTGAGCATCGACTCCAAACTCAGCTCCAAGGGCAGCTGAGCCGTTCATCGTGATCTCCTGAACTTCGAACATCTGATGGATCAAGTGTTTAGAGGTAATATCCCAAACCTGAGTCAAATCCCCGTGATCTCCCGTCACTTCCAGCAGGATAGCCCCTGATTCCTTTAACTCGGCCAGGCTTTGCTTTATTTCTACGGCAGTCCAATTCGTCTTCTCGACCATCTCTCTCTGGATATAGACCTCATCCCAATTCACGGAAAGCCTGGCGTTGATCTTTTGAGTGATTCCTTCATACTCCATGACAAACACGGCAACGATGTTCGGTTCCAAAGGTTCTTTCAGCCTTTTGGTTATGACGACTTCCTGGTTCGGGAACAGAGGAGCTTTTCCTTCGGCCCAGAGCTCGAACTTTCCGTTTATCCTGTTGAAAACAAAGTAATTTCCCTTCAGGAATGAGACTGGGCCCTTGAGAAGGGTCTCGGGGCTTTCTTCTGCGAGATCCTTTCGTATCCTGCTGAGCTTCTCAGGCGTTAAGCCTTGGGTCAGGAAAAAACTCAAGGCTACCTCCTGGTCCTTCAGCTTGAAAAAGCTGACTTTTGGCCTGTTATCCGGACCTGAAGCGACACGGATTTCTGTGGAGATATAATAGAAGCTGTTCGGATAAGCATGGTCCTTAAAAAGGAGTATCTCTCCTTTCTTTAAAGGCGGCTCATCCAGAAGAATATCCGCAGAGAGACCTGTGACAAGAGAGATGCAGAGAACCAGAAAAGACAAGATTCCCCTCTTCATTCCTTATTTATGGACGCTAGTATTTCTACTCTTGATAAAGCGTATAGACAAAAGGATCGGTCGTGGTCTGCCATTCAGAGGTGATAGTCCTCCCGTCGCCTAAGAGCCAGGTGACCTGAAAGGAAAATTCAAGGTTGCCTTCTTCGTGATTGTACTCGTATTTTTCCCACATGGACTGCTGGGGCATGATCTTGACCTGCCGGACTCTGTCCCTGTCGAATACTCTGTTCTTGATGGTGACCGTAATGAGTTTTATGTTGTACTGGGCCACGTTCTCTTCATCAGCAATGATATCGATGGTCCTGTATCTGTGCGGAGGAGACAGGCTTATTGCCGGCTCATCAGTCTTACCCCAATTTCCTTCAACTTTTATCCCCCCCATAAAGCTCCAGGTGGTCTTGTATTCATAATTGAGCCAGCCTTCCCCCTCACCGAGCCGCGGATAGACAAAGGGAAGCATGTTTCCTTTTTCAGCAAAGGTCTTGGCATTAAAAATGACATCTCTTGTGGTCGGCTGTCCTTGGGGATGAGCTTTTTTAAAGCTCACCGTCACAAAATTGATGTAGTTTCCGAAATTGTCGAAGTCCTCGCCATCCAGGATTGAATAAACCGTGCGATCCTCCAGGTCCGGGTCATCAAGGTTGATCACATCATGAACGCGTTTGTCATTCTTGAATTTCCTGAGAATATCACCGATGCTGGCATCCATCGGTCCTGTATCCCTTTCCTGCCTGAGTCTTTTTGTCAGGTTTATTTCAGCGGTTCCTGTCCTGGTCACTTTTTTCATGGTGGTGCTTACACCATAATCTCGTTCTTTTTGACTGTCTTCTTCACCTTCTCCTTCTTCCTCTGTTGCGCCTGTCGGAAGCTCAATCTTCATCTCGAACATCTCCCGCATGACCGTATCTGTGATGGTCTGGAGGATGGATTCCATGCTCTCATCCTCGCCGGTCACATCGATCTCAATACACTGCTTGGAAACCAGGTCATCCGCAATATCCAAGCTCTCTCCTGTTCCAGTCCGGACCTTCCACTTGAATACCCAGAATTTCTTCGTTTTGTAGATCCTCCACTTTTTGTATTCTTCAAAATAATTCCGGACTTTGGACCAGTTAATTCTGGCTTTGGCGTTGAATTTTGGGGTCAAGCCTTCGTAAGTCATGTCGAAACGAATGCTCACCGGGTAAGTGGGATGCTTGAGAGCCTCATCCAGAAAAGCCGCTCCTTCCGGAGTGACGGCAATGCTGACAGAAACCTCGGAGCCAGAGACCAAAGGCGCCTTGCCTTCGCCTATGACTTTTCTGGTAAAGGCTCCGCCTTCTCCGACTGCAGCGGAGATCACGGCGAATGTTCCTTTCTTAAAAATAACCGGGCCTTTCAACATGGCATTTGTGTTGATTTTCTTCAGTTCAGTCCTTATCTGCTGGAGCTCCTGGGGAGTGAGGCTGTAGGTGACGAAAAAGTGAAGGATACCTCCCTTAAGCTCCTGCTCTCCGGCTTTGGTGTATTTGAGAAAAGTCAGTTTGGGTGTGCCATCCGGCCAGGTGGCGATGCGTGGTCTATTCGGAATATAGTAATAAGTGTTCGGGGAAGCACTATCACCTAAAAGAATGGCATTTCCGACCTGAAGAGGAGCCTGATCCAACAAAACTTCAGCCTTTAGAAGCATCGGAGTCAACAGAAAAACGCATAATAGAAGAATAACTCGTTTTTTCATTTTCATTCTTTCACCTCCAAAGCGTTTCAATTTTACTCTTGATAAAAAGCATATATGATCGGAGTCTCTTTTGTCATCCAGTCAGAATGGATCTCCCTTCCGTCCCTGAGAAGCCAGATGATCTTGTACTGGTAATCCAGCTTCCCTTCCTCGTGTAAATATCTGTATTCCGCCTGCAGAGGGTCACCTCTTTCATGGTCGATAATGACTTCCCTCAGCATATCTTTCCCGAAGATCTGGTGTTTGATCTGGAAGGCTGCGGCTTTGATCCCGTTCTCCTCGATATTGTCCTTATCCATCGAGATCTGAACGGTCCGGTATTCGACAACAGGACTCAAGGTGACCACGGAATCCGAGGTCTTCACCCAATCGCCTTCCCACTCTATTCCTCCATGAAAGCTCCATTTTGGCTTGTATTCATAATTGAGCCATTCCGTCGAGCCCTCGCCTTCTCTTCCATAGATAAAAGTGAGCCTGTTTCCCTTTTCCGCGAACTGCTCATCGAAGAATTTGACCTCACCGGTGGTGGCCGGCTTTCCCCATCTCTCTTTCTTGAACAGGACAGAGACGTTGTTGATATAATCCTTAAAATCCTCGAAGTCCTGTCCGTCGAGGATGACTTCGATCGTCCTCTCCTGGAATACCGGGTCATCCAGCGAAACCGTGCTGAAGAATCTCTTATCCTCTCCGAACTGCTGGTAAACGCCTCCGATGTTCCCGCTCATGACCATGACCCGCTCTTCTCTTATCCGATGCCTCAAATCCACCTCGTAGTGGCCGGACATTTTGACTCTCTTGAAGGTGTAGGCGACCTTTAAGTTGAAAGGAGGTTTGACCTCGGGTTTTTTCTTCGAAACCGTAGGCTTCGTGGTGGAAGTTTTTCTTGCAGGTTTTCGCTGTGTCCTGGTTTGAGTCTGGCTCTGAGTCTTCGAGGACGACGTCTGCGATTTCCCTTCTTGCTTGAGCGCTTCCGCCTTCTGATTTCCCGCATCAGCCCTCTGCTGTTCCTGTCCAGAAGAGATATCTCCGAATGCCCAGGGAGAACCTAAGCCTGCGAACAGAGTTCTGGATCTCTGTAAAGGATTGAGTTGACTAGCCAATGATCCCAGTGAGAGCGAGTTCCAAGAACGGGAAAGAACAGGAGAGGCTCCCCCCCCATTTTCCCCTTCTCTTTTAATGATCCTGGTCGGTCGTCTGGTCGTCGTAGATTTTGATTTGCTGATCTGGTCATCTGTTCTTATTTCCGTGTTGCACATTAATTTGATGAGATGGCCGTAGGTCACTTCGAGCAGCTTTTCCATCTCCTGTGATTCTCCGGTCACTTCCAGCTGGATGGCTCCTTTCTGCCTCAACTCGTCAAAGATGGCTTTAATCTCACCCTCGAGTTTGAGGGCTTTTATGGTCCCTCCTCCTGATACCGAGACATCCTGGTGAGTGTAGACTTTATCCCAATCCACTTTGAGTTTGGCTTCATACGCCGGAGTGATCCCGTCGTACTTCAGCATGAACATGACCGAGATATCCGAAGTGGGATTTTTGAAAGACTCCCAGAGCAGAGAGGCGCCTTCCTGGGTCAAAGCGATGGAAACTGCTCCCTTCTGTCCGGGCATGATCGGGGCTTTGCCCTCACCGCATATCTTGACGTTGAACAATCCCCCTTCTCCGGCAGTGGCTGAGATAATCTGAAAAGTGCCTTCTTTAAAAGGAACCGGACCGACCACTTTGGCTTCCGGGTCTATCATCTGGAGGGAGGTCTCCGCGCTGAAAATCTCACTCTCGGTCAGTCCCCAGGTGACTAAAAAATGAACGATTCCGCCTTTAATATCGCCACCTGTTTTTGTGTATTTTATGAAGGTAAATTCAGGCGTTCCATCCTTCTTGGTGGCAAGCCGTGGCTCATCCGGGACATAGTAGTATTTGCTGGGATCAGCATGGTCCCTGTAAAAAACAAACCTCCCTGCCTGGATGACTTCCTCCAGCAAGACCTCCGCCCTCAGAAGAGTCAGGCAGGAAAAGAGCATAATAAATACACCTACAATCTTTTTATATCTCATTGGCCACCTCCTTTATGTTTCGCATTTATTTTCCCGGATCATTCATACAATATGCCAACACTATATATTATTTTCAATGATAAGAGTTCCTTAATTAGGTCTCTTATCTTTGACTAATATCTCATATTCAGATACGTCAAGGTAGAAATCGTTTCCCTGCTGCCATTCACCTCTTTGAGTTCTGCCGTCATGAGAGATGCTTGTGATTCGAAAACGATATGTCCCGCCCTTTTTCTCTGGTATGTTGAATTCCAGATCCTGCTGTGTCTCAGATTCTTTAGAAAAATAAATCCTCTTGAAGTCTTTCTGGCCGCGTGCTGTCTCGATCTCGATCTCGACGATTTTCCTCATCACATCCGGGTTTGTCTCGTTCACGAAGTCAAAGCAGAGAACGGTCATCTGTCTGTAATTGAAGGAAATCTTGTCGGCCAGGTTGATGACCTTGAATAAGTCCGGATATTCCTTCATCGATAAGGACACAGGAAAGGCCATCCGATCGGTTCTCTGAGCCTCTTCAAACTTCCCCTCCTTCAGCTCGAATCCGCTGTAGGTGAACTCGCAATCCAGACTCAACCCGAGGGATTTCTCACCTTCAAAAATCTCCCAGACGTAAGGAGCTGTTTTGCGGCTGAGGGGGATGGTGAAGTTCTTTTTCGTCCAGGGAGTCTTCCTCTGGGAAAGCTCTTCTTCCTTCTTTTCTTCTCCATCAAAGACACTGTAGTTCAGGACACAGATGAGCTCTTCAACCGGGATAGGCTTGAATTCAAGGTTCCTGCCCATCATCTCCTTGAGATCAGCGCTTTCATCGCTGAACGCGACTGAAAGAGTCAGGACACCACCAGCCATTCTTTCTGTCTCTCCAGAAGAGTCCGATTTGATGTAGACATATTTATAAAAGAAGAATTGAGGTTTTCCAAAAGCCCGGGTCAGGTCTAACCGGGTGGGAACATAGTAAAAAACATTCGGGGTGGCATGGTCGGGAAAGACCATAATCCTGTCGCTGATCATTCTTCCCTGGCTTAACAGCGGGTCGGCGTGCACCTGTACATATGCACTTATCAGGATGAGAAGACAGACAACGGAATAAAGGACTCTTTTTCTGATCATTCCTCCTCATAATAGGCATAGACAAAAGGATCTGTGGCTTTCTTCCAGCCAGAGGAAACCCTTTTACCGTTTTTCAGGAGCCACATGATGTTGTATTCATACTCCAGGTTATTCGGCTCGTGAAAATAGAAATAGTCCAGGTTCAGGGGCTCTCCCTTCCTGAGCACGACTTCCCTCTGGATCTCTTTTCCGAAATTGGTATGCCTGAACTGGACCGCGACCCGTATGATCCCATGCTCATTCATGTTTTCTTCTTCGGCCAGGACCTCGATGAAGCGGTAGCGGTGAGGAGGGGTCAGGGTGATCACAGGCTGAGACGTTTTCTCCCAGTTTCCGGCCACTTCCAGCCCTCCGATGTAACTCCAGACGGGCTTATACTCATACTCGAGCCATTTTTCAGGACTGTCCCCTTTCCTTCGATAAGTAAAGGAAAGCTTATTGCCGTTCGCCGTAAATTTGGCCCTGTCGAAGACGATGTCGTTGGTCACTGATTTCATATCCTGGTCTTCATATTCCTTTTTGAATGTGATCCCGGCAAAGTTGATGAACTGCCCAAAGGTCTCCAGGTCCTCTCCGTCCAGGATGACATGGATCGTCCGCTCTTCAAAGGTGGGGTCATCCAGGTCGACCACTCCGAAAATCTCCGGGTTATTCCCGTGTTTCTCGTAAAAATTCCCGATATTCCCTGTCAACGGGATCTCTCTCTGGTCTCTTTTTCGCCTCCTCAGATCCACTGTGTACAATCCGGACATTTTCACCTTTTTCATGGAATAGCTGGCGTGAGCCTGGCCGAAGAGCTTCCCCAACCAGTTGCTACCGGTTTTCCCTGAAGCCTTTCCCAGGTCCTCGGTGCTCACGGGTTTTGCTTCGAACATCATCTTGGTCAGGATGTTGTAGGCAGTCGTCAACAGGTCGTCCATCTTCGTATCTTCGCCTGTCACCTCGAGCTGAATAGCTCCTTGTTCTTTTAAATCATCAAAGACTGCACTGATCTTGGCGCTGGTGAAAAAATTGCCTATTTCAGCCTTGAATTCCTGATGCTCATAGACCTTATCCCAGTTGACGACCAAAGAGGCTTCATAGGCTGGAGTCAATCCCTGATAAGTCATCACGAACTGCACTGAGACGTCTGAGGTCGGCCTCTTGAAGGATTCCATCAGAAACGTCGACCCTTCCTCATTCAGAGCGATGGAGACCGCAGCCTCAGCTCCGGCCAGAAGAGGCGCTTTCCCGGTTCCAGTGACTTTCCGGGTGAAGATCCCTCCTTCCCCGGCAGTGGACGATATGATGTGGAATTCTCCCTTGGTGAAAGGCACGGGACCGAGGATCTTCCCGTCTTCATCGAATTTTCGAAGCTCTTTTTCCGCCCCTCTGAGCTCTTCATCGGTCAGAGCATAGGTGACCAGAAAATGGAGGACACCGCCGGTGACTTCCTTTCCTGTCCGGACATACTGCAGAAAACTGAACTTAGGGGTCCCGTCTGGCCAGGTGGCTATTCTCGGCATCAAGGGCATGTAATGGTAGCCGTGCTCGTCCGCATGGTCTTTAAAAAGCATAACGCTTCCAGCCTGGATAGGCTCGGTATCGAGCAGAACCTCGCCCTGAGCCAAAGAAACGATAAAAACAAAGCTGAGACCGATCAAAAGCAAACGCTTGAACGAACGCATTGTTATCTCCTTTCCTGAGGCTGTTGAGAGCCTCTTATACTGAAAAATTTAAATCTTTCTGAACGAGCTTTCTCGTATCTTTATTCTTTCCCTACTTAAACAGCTCTGAGATGTGGAAAACGCCGATGGTCAGGTCCAATGAATCTGTCACCACCTCCCAGTCAAGGGATTCACCTGACTCGCCTGATTTGGTAATGGCCTTTATCTTGAAACTGAATTCTAACGGCTCTCCGGATATCGGCAAGTAGACGAGAACAGCATCCATTGTTTTGTCTTTTGTCAGGTCCACTGAGGTGATCAGTCCTTCCTTGGGCTGGGGGCTCAGATATAGGGATTTGATCTCGATATGGACCTTTTCTATCTGCAGGGAAGTGTCGTACTGGGAGGGGTCGAAGACATTGTCCAGGACTTCGACGTTGATTTTCCGCATCCGCTCTATGTAGGAAACGACCTCGATCTTGCCCCAGATATTGTCCAGACACTCCTGGCAGTCGAAATCAGGGCTGACCTCCAGCCAATAACTTCTGAGGGAGTTTTTGAAGAACTGATTGACTTCCGGGTCGATATAGGCCCCGGTTTCAGGGATGTCGATCCCGGCTCTTTCTTTAACTTCTTCTTTGACTTTTTCTCCCGCCTTTTCCTTAACGATATCCAGCGCTGCATCCAGGAGAGATTTCTTCTTGGGCTTGGCTACGGGCTCACCTATGACTTTTTTCAGTTCCTCTTTGAGCAGCGGCTGGGGAGCCAGCTGGACCGTGATGGCTCCCTCCTCACCCGGAGGGATGATGACTTCAGGATCGCATTTGAGAGCTCTGTAGGTTTCATTCCTGTTGGCAAAACTGAACCGGAGGTTGACATTATCTACCTTCAGAGGGAAGTCGGAAAAATTCTTGACGTTATGAATGGTGAAGGTTGAATCCTTGTTATTGAAGGCGAAATTCACCTCTTCAAGGGGAGAATGAAAGCTGCCGACAAAATACCGCAGCCCCACTTTTATGGGGATTTCTTTTTCGACCGCAGCGGATTTGATATGCATCCCAGCCGTTAATCCTTCTTTCTCGAGCAGAGGCTTTAACTCAGCCATGATCTCAGGAGTCATGGTGACGTTGATGGGCATTTCTCCTTCCAGTGAGCCGAAGGAAGGAAGCCGGATGTCCTCGATCTCCCAGTCTCCCCATCCTTCCATGTCTATGATCTTCGCCTCATCATACGGGAGAGGCCTCAGCACGGCTCTACTGCCGTATTTTTTTCTCACCGCCTCTTCCAGGATCTTGACATCAGAGGGATTGATATTGGCGCTGAGAAAGAAGGTGGCTTTGATCTTTTTGTCCTGCGTCCAGACTGCGTTGATTTTATAGCTGCCTGCGTCCCTCCCTCGAACCATGTTGATCTCTTTGGGGAGGAAATAGAACACGCCTCGATTCTTATTATCCTTGTAGATGTGTTCGGATAGAGCGATCGGCTCCTCAACTTCCACTGGCTCGAGGTATGTGATATCATGTTTTGGAGGGGGCGCCCCGATTGGCTTGAGCAGCAGGGGCTTCATCTTGACCATCTGGAGCGTGCCGGGCTTGAGCGTGGCTGTCTTTTGGACCTGGGCTCGAGCTTGAGGCGTGGTTTTGACGGTAGTGCTCACTTTTGCGGCGGCCAGCATAGGAGTGGTAACAATGCTGGCTTTCTGCCACACAGCCCAATCCTGAGAAGAGGAATTACCAGCATACACCCTCAGTTCTACTCTCAGCTTTTTGCCTGCATAAGATTTCAGGTCTGCGGATATCTCATCCAGTTTGCCATCATGTTTTGCCTGATGCTGTATTAAGCGCCGTCCTCCTCGGGCCGCAATATCATAGACAGACACTTCAAACGTTACACCATCAGATGCTGTGGCTCCTTTGAGAAACCCGACTTTGGCGGAAAACTTTGCGTTGGCGGGAATATCCACATTGGGATAATACCCGATGATCAATCCTCCGTTTTTCCATTCAGGATGGGTTTGTAAAACACTCAACGGGTATTTCTGCCCGTCCTCCAAAACAGCATTGTTCACATAGCGAACGAAACCCTTCTTGTCATTCTTCCGGTCGTTGAACACCACCTTGGTGCCCGTTGGCACAACATTGATCGGAAGAGGCTGATTCACCCAGGTCGCAGAGCTCGCCTTTTTTATGAAATCGTAGGCTTCATTGCTCGCGACTTGACCCGGAAGATTGACTCCAACGGCCAAGAAAAAAATGCCCATGATGAGAATCACGCCTAATAGTTTGTTAGGCAATACAGAAGTTTTCATTCTTTTCTCCTTTTCTAAGCACTTAAAGGCTTGAAGCGAAAAAGCCATATGCCAATTTTTTCCCTACAGCTAGATGATTCTCTGTAAAAAAACTGGAAGTACTGGAGGTAAATTTTAATATGCCCCTTCCTTGGGAATGACTCGACTTCCACTGATTTTATCCTTGCCGCTGTCTTAATATAAAAATTGTAGTCGAAAATGTCAATGGAAATTGGCGTCGGAGTTCTAAAGCTCATTCTGAAAGCGAGAAAGCTTTGCCGGAAAAAATCAGGCAAAGAAGGCGAGAATTTCCCATAAACCTCTTGAAATAGCCAATCAAGTTATCTAAAACTATACATAGGGAAAATCGAGATTCAATTCTTTAAGGAAATGAACATGAAGACAAAAATAATCAATCGCATTCCTTTGACCGCTCTTCTGGCTGGACTGCTGCTCTTTCCAGCTCAAATCCGGGGAGACTCATTCCCCGAAGAGCTTATCACTCAAGCCAAAGAGTTCGTTGATTTGCTGACTAAGGAAGAATTCGCCAAAGCTGTGGAAAACTTTGACAACGTCATGACCAAAGCCATGCCCAAGGAGAAACTCAAGGAGGTATGGCAGGCAGTGATTCAGCAGGCAGGTCAGCTTAAAAAGCAAAAAGGGACCCGAACAGAAACACTGGCGGAGTATGATATTGTCTATGTCATCTGTGAATTCGAAAAAGGGGCTCTAGATATAAAAGTCGTCTTCAACAGAGAAAAGCAGATCACAGGGCTCTGGTTTGCTCCGGCTCAGAAGAACTATACGTCTCCGGATTATGCCAAGTTGAGCTCCTTCAACGAAAAAGAAGTCGTGGTCGGGAGCGGAGAATGGGCGCTTCCCGGCACTCTAACCCTTCCCCCAGGAAAAAAGACGTGCCCGGCTGTTGTCCTTGTTCACGGTTCAGGGCCGAACGACCGGGACGAAAGCATCGGACCGAATAAGCCCTTCCGGGACCTAGCCTGGGGTCTGGCCTCTCGGGGAATCGCAGTGCTGCGCTACGAAAAAAGGACCAAAGCACACGGTCGAAAGCTGAAAGATTTCAAGGGAAATTTCACCGTTAAAGAAGAAACGGTCGACGATGCCTTGGCTGCGGTGGAACTGCTTCGAGGCCTTAAAGGAATTGAGGCTCAAAAAATATTTGTTCTCGGCCACAGCCTAGGGGGGATGCTCATCCCGAGAATCGGGTTACGCGATCCAGATATTGCCGGATTCATAATCCTGGCCGGAGCCACCAGGTCTGTAGAAGAGGCCATCCTTGAGCAGAGCGGCTACATCATCATGCTTGATGGAAAGACAACTGAGAGTGAAAAAGCCCGGCTTGATGAGATCCAAAAAGCAGTGGAAAAGATAAGGAACTTAAAAGAATCCGATCTCCACTCAGAAAAAGAAAACCTTCTCGGCGCGCCGCCTGAGTACTGGCTGGATCTAAGGGATTATGACCCTCCGGAGACAGCCAAAAGGCTTCGTCAACCGATGCTCATTCTTCAGGGCGGCCGCGACTATCAGGTGACAGAGAAAGACTTCGAAAACTGGAAAAAAAGCCTCTCTTCACGCAGAGACGTAACATTCAAGCTTTATCCTGACCTTAACCATCTTTTTATTGCCGGCAAAGGTAAGCCCGCACCCTCAGAATATTCCAGAGCAGGGCATGTGGACAAACAAGTGATCGATGATATCGCTGCCTGGATCGAGAATAGCTGAAAAAGCCTTTAGTTCTTTTTCCTTAAGTCGACTTTCCTTATCACCTTCTTGACCAGAAAATCCTTTATCTTCGCCACGAGCTCCTGCGGCCAGCTCTTCATCATTCTGTTCAGCATGCTGCTGTTCACGGTTGAAACCTCAATATACTTGTCACTTTCGATCAATGATTCTCTCAGCCCTTCCCACTTGTCCTGATCGTCCCTTCGAGTCGGCGCTGTAAGCTCCTCTTTTAGGGTTACGACAAGCTGCTTATCCGGACCGTCTATGACTTGGATGTTCTCTCTTTCCGCGAATTCGATGGCGGCTTCTGCGATTTTATCCTGTTCTTGCTCGATTTCAAATATCTTCTCCTTCAACTGCTTCTTTTTCTCCTCCAGTTCTGAATAGGCTGCGACCAACTTCACCCCAGAGTCTTTTCTGTATTTGCTTTCCTCCAGTATTTCCACCTTTTTGATATGTTTCCACAGCGGACAGATCTCCTGGAAATCACACCAATCGCAGAGTGCGCTTTTAAAAGGAGGAAACTCCTGGCAGGCTTCGATGGCCTTTATTTTCTCGATGATAAGCTCTTGAACTTCCTCGAGCTGTTTTTGTGTCCGGGAAGATTCGATCTGCTTGTTGAATAAAAGAAAATGCCAGACAAGCTTTGTCTTCACTGCTTCTGGCCATTGACTCATCAGCGCCAGCTGATACAGAGGAAGCTGATAATCGTGGTCAGCCTCCTCCTGGGTCATTAACGAGCCCGAAGTCTTGTAATCATGAATCTCGAATATCTTTGCCTTGTCATTCCAGTCGATGCGGTCGAGTATTCCCACAAACCTGTGTTCTTCTTTATTTTTTTTGAGGTTGAAATAAATTGATTCTTCAGTCTTCACGATTTTTGTCTGGTCGAATGGTTTATATTCGTCATAATATTCAGCAAGACTTTCTTTTCCTTTTTGATGATATCCTTTGGCAGAGAGTTCCTTTTTTACGATCTTGATGGAGTCACTGAAGTCTTTCTTCCATATTTCTTCATACCTTGAGAGAAGCCAGTCTTTCGGTTTTACGATTTTGTTCTTGATAAAATCATAAAACTCATTCAAAGTTTCATGGACTTTTGTCCCCATAAAAGCCTCTATGGTCTCAACCCTCAAAGGAACTTTATCGATGTATCTGTATTTATACTGGAGCCTGCATTTATCAAAGCTTCCGACCCTGCTGATTGAATAGGTATTACCCATCCAGGTATTCTCCATATCTTTTTTTTGCGTTAGGGCAAGCCATTTGTTTGTCTCTTTATTTTATCTCTCTATAATAAATTAACTGCTTGATCAGGTGAAAATTCTCATGATTTCCGCTGAATATTGATTTTATGATTACTTTCTCAGAGCTATAGTACGCTCTCAGTTTGAAGTCAAACTCGGATATCGTCCTCTTGGACCGGAGGAAAGCTCATGAGCAGGAAAACGAGATTATTTTCTCCGGAGTTTATGATCTGGTGTTTCTTTTTTAAAGGTATTTCTAATCCCTCATGTTTTTTTAGGTGGAAGGGAATGTCTTCCAGGTTAAAAGAAGCCTCCCCTTCCAGTATGAAAAAGAACAGGTTATCCGCCGTTATTCTCAATCTTCCCGTCTATGAGTCTGATCACTCTCTGGGCTCGAGCAGAGATGTTGGGATTATGGGTGATAACAACCAGAGTATGCCCCTGTTTCCAGAGGTCCTGGAATATGGCCAGGATCTCATCTCCGGATTTGGTATCCAGGTTACCGGTAGGCTCGTCTGCCAGAATCAACCGGGGATTATTCGCCAGAGACCGGGCTATGGCCACACGCTGCATCTCACCGCCGGAAAGCTCGCTGGGCTTATGACTGGATCTTCCCTCCAGCCCGACCTTCTCCAGCAGCTCCATCGCCCGTGCTTTTCGAGCCCTGGCTTTCATACCCATAAAGATCATCGGAATCTCGACGTTCTCAAAGGCGGTCGCATACGGGAGGAGATTAAAATTCTGAAAGACAAAACCGATCTTCTTATTCCTGATCTCTGCCAGCTTGTTATGGTTGAATGTCGCCACCCTTTCGCTTTCAAAAAAATACTCGCCCGAACTGGGCACATCCAGGCAGCCTATGATATTCATCAGAGTGGACTTTCCGGAGCCGGAAGGGCCGATCAAGCCGACGAACTCGTTTTCCTTGATCTCCAGGTCAATGTTTTTTAAAGCATCGACCTGTACAGGGCCTGTTCCGTATGTCTTCTTGACCTTTTCCATTTTTATCATGACCATACTCCTTATTATTCGTACCTCAGGGCTTTCACCGGCTCGGCTGAAGCTGCTTTTCGCGCTGGAAAGATGCCGGCCAGGAATCCAATGATGCTCAAGATGACCGCGGTCAGAATCATAATCTGGAAAGAGATCACCGGATGGGCCAGGATGTCCGCCACCTCTCCCTCCAGAGGAAGAACGCGGAAAACCTCGACTATGATGAAGGAGAATAATACTCCGGCTCCTCCCCCGATAAAAGAGATCATCAGGGCTTCTGAAATGAATTGGAGAAGAATATGCCTTTTCTTGGCACCAATGGCCATTTTGATCCCTATCTCCTTTGTCCTCTTTTTCGCAGAGACATACATGATGTTGGCCACCCCAACTCCGGCGACAATCAGCGTCAAGCCGCCGATGACTCCCATGAAGATTTCCAGCC
>Ga0224501_10001828_pt1 | contig 16620 bp, 8 predicted proteins | sample SF_Oct11_sed_USG_4_FD_169105 | JGI IMG/M metagenome (GOLD analysis project Ga0224501, IMG submission 169105) | Sediment microbial communities from San Francisco Bay, California, United States - SF_Oct11_sed_USGS_8_1 | ecosystem: Environmental > Aquatic > Marine > Sediment | place: USA... | reverse complement strand
AGGTACGTCTTGCGAAAGGCTTAGCATGGGCTGGTTTTGGCACCCCTGTAGAACTAGACCCCTTCTCAGAAACTAACTACGTTACGTTTCCTTCGAAGGGGTGACAACAATGAGTACACCTTCTTGAGTGAACAGCTGGGTGATGATATCAGCGAATCAGCAGATTGTTTGCAACTAGCCAGTAACAAACTGCCTATCGCGGGTCAGTAGCTGGCGAAATATGGACCATACACAACTCTATCATCAATTGTAAATGTTCAGTTATGAATGTTGGGCTGTTTTCTCTCTTGAGCTGAACTTGCAAACTAGAATCAACTAAGTGCAGACAACCCTCAAAAATAGCTATAAAATAATGATAGTTTCAAAAAGCTGGCAGGGCTAGTGCAGAAACTATAGTTGGGAAAGTTAAAAACGGACGAGTTTTTTGCTGTTTGTGGTCAAACCAATGCGTTCTCACAGCTCAAAGTTGATTCAATTTGTTTGCCGATGTTTCCAAATTGTGGTTCTTTTAGTATCAGACGGACCGCGTAGATCACTACCACATGCCAAACTCAGTGGTACTAACCCGGAGATAGGCACTTGCCGTGTAAACTTTTTGGTCTAGCAGTCAAATGATGGAGATAGAGCCCCTCCGGGGGTCCCAGGTTACGGACAAAGAAACTCATGGCTTGTTGAATCCGTGAAAGAATTGAGTAGGCAACAGTCATTAGGCATGAATTTCCGTGATTGTCAGTTAGAGGCCTGGCTAATAGGGGCTCTACCAGTAGTCTGTTGATTGAAAAGTTTCTACGGCAAGTGCCTATCTCCGGGTTAGTACCACTGAGTTTGGCATATGGCAGTGGTCTACGGCGGACCTATACTAAAAGAACCACAATGCCGAAACATTGGCAAACAGATTGAATCAACTTTGAACTGTGAGAACCCATTGGTTTGACCACAAACAGCAAAAACCACGCGTCCGTTTTCAACTCCCCCCCACTACCGCAGGCCGGTTTTAACTTTCCAGACTATAGTCCACTGAGTCCTTTATGACTTAGGGTTTCCCGAAGGTAAGCCATCAGAGGACCTTCTGTCTACACCTGTATGCCACAAAAGAAGACAACTCTATGGTATGGGTCGGCCTCCTTTATTTGACTTCCCGGTCCAAAACGAACGGAATAATAAGTATGACGCGGTCAGCACAAAGAATGATGGCATCACTTACTTGCAGTGGGCAATGTTATGTAGAAGTTGCTCATTAAATACGGCTATAATATCTTTGTCCTCAGTTGATTGTAGCGCCGTAAGACCGTCTGCATTTTTACAGGTAGGATACGCGCCCAATGACAACAGAGTTCTCACACAGTCCTTTGTTCCTAGCTACAAATATATTACCTGACATCAAGATACTCATTCAGTCACAATCAAACTGGTTGTGTCCTGTACTGCATTGAACCTACTATTGGGTTAGACCTACGATATTGATTATTAGATAAGGTGGTTAATTCATTCCTAGATTCCTAGATGAGGTGGTCACGGATAAGCACATACAAGGATTTTTACTAATCATTCACTAAACTCACCTCGGTCAAATAATTAAATTTTGCGGTGTGACAAAAGCACAGAGAAGATCAACTTAATAAAGACCATGCAGCTAGTCCCTTACTCAGGGTGAACGCTGAATTTAAGAAAACTTTTCAGACAGAGATGATGGCTGTTTAAACTGAAACACTTTCTCTGGAACTGATAGAACTGAATAAATAATCACAACCCAATAATTTTTTTCTATTTATATCACAGAGTAGTGCCAGACGTGACTAGTTGTATACCAGATGACAGGGTGTTTGCAAGAATCTTAGTCTGATTCCCAAATTTCACCTTTTAGCCCTATTGGACTATTAGGTACCCCAAATCATATGCTCCCTTCCACGCATTGTCCTCCATGCAAGAAGGGGCGGAGCAGTTTGTGTGCTTGTTTTCGCGGAGTTTACCTTGACGGCATAATGTAGTATTGTACCATCTTCACCACATTCGCTGCGAAACAGATTACTGAGAGTGAGGCCAATACCTTCCCCATTCTCTTCACCTACAGAACAAAAAGAAGAGTACTCAATGCTACCAGTCATAGCCAGAATCAGGAACCGCGAATCGGATGAATCGGAAAACTAGTCTAGTGACTCACTTAGTCTACTCTATATTGATTTTGAGCAGATTCTGTATACTATTGCTGAAATTAATAGTGACAGTAACAACGGCCTGTAACAGTAAAAACCACACAGAGGTTAGTCACTTAGTGTACTCGGTATGTCAATGACTCTACTATGAGTCATGCCATGACTCATGAGTGTTGCCACATTTTAACCCAAGTAGTTTAACTCAAGTCAACTATCACAATCAAATCGATAGTCACCTCAGTCAGCCACTCAGTGAATCACTTACTAGTTACTTAGAGTTAGACTTACCTACTGACTAACTTACTAATCTAATGACTGGGTCACTTACTCGCATTCACTCAATCAGTGAGTGAGTGCGAGTGACAGCCACTCCGGTGACACTCGAGTTGTCATGATGATCATGAAATGATGAACCATAAAATTAATTCATGAAATAGTCCATATCCAAAATATATCATATATGATTTGATTTTGAGCAACCAATTGAATTGATGAGCAAAATTCAACTCTAGTCTAATAAACATGCGCTTTCAGTCTTTGCGGAAACCTGGAATTCAAACAAGTGTCATATCATAATCATACATTTTCTCACTGACTCGGCGACACCCTTGATCACGTCTGGCCGGTCTTGATCCACAGCAGACACCAGGCTTTCCAAGGCATCGTTTATCATGCTTAATAACCTCGCCTAGTGGAGAGAAAAGTTCTAAAATTCGGTGCGGTGAAAAGACGTGGAGAACCCGATCGGTTATTAGATTCGGACAAGGGGAGTTCGGCGGCTGCTCGCTTATAGCCAGAAAACGCTAATTGCCGGCTAGATGGTCTATAGGCGGAGCCATTCAGCAATGCTATTTCGCTTATGATTGAACTACTGCCCCCGTACAAACCATCGTAGATGTGACCTTTGACATAGATTCGGGCGTAGGCGAAGGGCAATGCTAGCTACATAGCGGCTAAAATATACAGACCTATCATCAGTCCATTCCATAAACAAACATTCTCACGTGGCCCACCGTATGAGTCACTATCAGGCACGCGCTGACTGAACGTTGGTTTCGTACAGTGGGACTACGGTTGCGGTATAATGCCACTTACTTATCAACAAAAATGGAATTTGGACGCTAGAAAACCACCGCGCTGGCTCACCAAGGAGTATTCAGCATAGTTTCATATATAGCCAGCACACAAGAAGGTACCAGCGCACAGCTACCAGTTTAACGACTATTTGGCGGTGACTCGAAACAGGTCAGGCTGACGTTAAACTGAAGGTGGTACTGGTAGAGAGGTTTCTAAAAATTACAGAACCGAAGACTGAACAATACGTTACAGCCGACAGGTTTGTTACTAGTACCTTCGGTAATCTTTATCGTGTGGTCTACACAACTAACACTCCAAAATGGAGTTATACTTCCCTTTCCAGTTCAACGCGAGCTTCTTATTGAGCTGCACAGAGCTTCTAGTCTGGACAGTGGTGCTCTTCATGTACATCATCTCAATTATATATGGGTAAGTCACAGACTCACAGTAAAACGCTTGGTACAACTCATGTCTTTAGACATCACCTCCTGGTGGCTATGCTAGTGTCTTACAAACAGTTTTCTTGTATGATAACAGTAAATGGCATCTGCACAAAACAGTCGAGGCGGATGTCGAGAAGAGTGACCTACCAGGAGTGAGCATTGTAAAACCTCTCATCAATCTGGCTGACCCTAATCTTCTGGAAAACTTAACCTCTTTTTTCACTCTCAAATATCCTAAGGTGAGTTGACATTCAGCTAGGGATAGTGCGATAGCTCAGTGATAGAGTGCTGGGCTTGCAATCGTAAGAACCTGGGTAGGAATCCCGTTCTTTGCGGGGTGCTCGCATTGAGTCCTGCTGCCACAGGCTTGAGGCTTGGGAGGTTCGCTAAAAAGTATGGCCAAGTTCCCGAGTACGGATGACTTTTTTTAAATTTAGCTTATGCTTTCGTCACTCTAACATTTAAGTCAAACTTCGCGTATGAACCAAATTTGGTTACTGCTGCAACTATTACCCAGCTGTTTCCACTTGGTTTATTCATTGGAATTAGGTTCGACTCGACTGGCCTGTGACTGCCTACTTCACATATTCATATTTATATTCAGTCATTTATTCCTAGCCGTGATTACGAGTTTTCCAGAAGATTAGGGTCAGCAAGATTGATGATAGGTTGTATTTACTTAATAAAGATACGCAGACAGTGCAAATATTGCGAAGTGGTCAGTCTTCCATGAGTGGAATAAACTCTTAGATAGTCTTTTATATCCGACACAAAATCCATCTTTTAAAAAGGTTGGGCGTGGTTACGTACGTTGAGATTGTTTAAACCCCCTTCCTCTTTTAATTTTCATCAGATGGAAACCATATTGGGAAGAGAGCTAGGTGCTATGTCGCTATTTTAGTAGTTGTCTAGCCCTAGTTCCAATTGTATATGTTTGGTTTAATATTAGGGGTATTCGAATGATGGGGTTTTGGCATCTTGAATGCGGTTTCAGGCGCATTTTCAGTTTCACTGCTCCAAAGTGTGCCTGAAAAGTGCGTTTTTACAAACCATGTACCTCGGCTGCCTCTGAAAGTGAATTCGATCACACGAGCAGAATTCCGCGCCTGAAAAGTAAGCGTGCTAGTTTATACAGAATCAGAGTTATCCAACTGGTAAGGCTAGCTATCGATCGCTTACTTATTTTATGGTCACTTCACTGGCCGTTTTATTGCTGCGAAACAGACCGTGAAACGGACGACACAACTTTTCTGTCGACACTCAAGACAATGAGAGAGGACAACTCCGTTGCACCTGAAAGTGCGCACAAAACCCTTGCATGTTTTAATTGCACCTATCTGTTCGCGGGATCGGTATATATATATGCAAGAACATATGCTGTTATGCATACGAGAAGGTGTCTGAAAGATCGAAGAGTCACAAAGTTATTTTTGGGTTACTAACATCAAATCCTAGTTCTAAAACAAGACTTCCGAGATTTTGATATCTCTAAGTACTACTGTCTATACTGTGGGCTCTAAAGATCCTGGCTCCCTTTATTCTGGTGCGATGTGAGATGCTGAGCAGAAACCAGATAAGAGAAAGCGCCAAAGTCACTTTCAACTTGGAAAAAGACTCCCTGGCTCAAACATACATCAAATACTAATACATGTACCACTAACGATGGAGTAAATCCCTTGGTAACCTTCAACCATCAAGCTAGGTTATGTGCCATCCAAGAATTCTTTTGTAGGAATAATAGCCTGTAAGATTTGATTATTGGAAATGTTTGAGAAAGTGCTGTAGTACGTATCACCTTTTGTATTATCATTAATATTTTAAACCCCTTACCTGGAGCCAATAAGCTAGTAAATCCAGATGAAAATAGAATTTCAAAGCCCCATTCTTTGGCACCCTGAGCCCATACCAACCATTCAATACACTCGGTGGCACTACCGCACAATATTGGGAAACATTCAGCTGGCTTCCCGCGTGTGCCGAGCCGGCGAATCCAGTTGCTAGTATAGACACCATAGCCCTTTTGAGATGGTGGCTTAGTGAGTAGCGGATTTGGCTTTGGGTCAGGTGACCCGGTTTGATAACAATGTTGTGCATCACTTTGCACTTTCAATCTCACCGGATTCGGATAAGGAAGCCCGCTTATACAAATTCTATGGGGCAAATTGCGGAACCAGCTGAAAACTAGCCATTGGCTTACTAATGCCATTCATATAAAACAAGATGATCTTATCTTATCTTACCTATACATTATATCATTGTAGTACGAGGTTTTATTCTGTATTCAAGATTTAACTCAAGAAGAGCTGATCAAAGTGATCAACAAACTTTTAGCCCGCTTTCCAAATGTAGATGCGCGTGTGTTTATCGGTAAGTAGTTATGTAGCGTTGCCTCATGTTGCCTTACTCTATGACTGGGTCCGCTGTTTTTGGAAATGATTAATTATTATTTTTATCATCATCTGATGGACCTGATTTTCTAATTACAGGAGCTCAGACCGTCGGAGTTAATCCCAAAGTAAATAATATGATAAATGGATACGAGCATGCCAAATACCCACTATTTCTTATCTCAGATGCTGGAATCAAAAGTGAGTATGCGCCCAGTGTACCGTGCCCAGTAAACCATTCCAAGCGTTCAAAAAGTTTCCGGAAAACTTTCCTAGAGGTTTAAATCCTTTCTAAATTTCAAACGTAGAATTACAGATCAAATCGGGAGCAATAGTGAATGTAACCTCTGTGCTACTTTGTGGTCAGGAAAATCTCAATCAGAAGTCTTGTATTGCTCCTCAGGTTCTGTTAGCTCACCAAATTTATGACCTACATGAAGCATACTTTATTTCTTGCCACGACTATAGATCCAGATATGCGCACCAGGTATGCATAGTTTGGGCATTCTGTGCTTTACCATCAACCTATTGAGCAGAACACATTATCAGCCTGAGAGATGATCTTGTATATTATTCCGCACTGTTGAAACAACAACTATTAAAACGCCGAAAATGTTAAAACATTGTAACATTTATCGGCGATTTTAACATTTGTTGTCTTCAGCCCAGCGACAAATGTTAAAACGTTTTCACAATTGTTAAGTTTTAATAGGGGGATGGGAGTGTGACATGTAAACAAATGGCTTAGGTTGACTGACCCCTAACCAGGAACCTGGAGAAGGCACCCAGGTACCACCTCAGGTACCAGGTCATGAGAAACATGAATGCTGAATGCCTCATTATATTATTTAGATAATGGTTATGCTATCGGTATCGATAGGATGTTGAAGCAACTAGTAGCCTTGTTTAGAGTTATCTATAAGTTGTGATTATCACTTCAGTTTTTTTTCAAATGAGACACAAACATTCATTCGCAGCACAGTTGACATGTCCTGTTTAGTAAAACCAGAGACCTAAGGGCTATGAAAGCTGTTGTATTGTTTCACTATTATAGAGCTGGCTGGTATTAATTTTGAGCTTATTTCCGGTGCATTTAAATCCAATGTTCTACATTTTATTCGCGTGTCAGCGGCCCCTTGCAGAGGTCAAGGTCACTATAATCTTGGTGCAAATCTGAGGGAAAAATGTTGGTCAATTTATTCCTTCATTGGGACACTTTAGCTGAACAGACCCAGTTAGAGACCTGGGTTTGCACACATGGATAGCTTGGCCCATGCCGTCCTTGGTCCTAACTCCATTGTAGTCAACCCAAGAAAAAAGTACCTAGTACATTTCATTCAATAAAACCATTATAAATTCAGGTTTTTGCACACTTGCATAGTTTGTCACTGTTCTTTGCCATCACTCTTTATTGGTGTCAGCCCAGCAAACAAATTATCATTCCAAGCAACAGATATAAATCCGGGTTTGCATATCCACATAGTTTAGGCATGCATCGACTGACTGGCTCGAGTGGCAAAGCGTGACTTGATACTATTGGGCATGTAAAAAAGCCGTTTGTACTGCGAGACGAGACCGATATCCACTTTACCTTGTCACACATTATAAAGTGTCACCATGACAATGAAGAAGTTTTATGACGACTTTTACCTTGTCATTTGACAACTGCGCAGCAGTTTAGTGGCGTGGGAAATTTTTCTGCTGGCAAATTTGGTGTGTTTTAGTTCTCAAATGGTGTATATAGTGGGTGGAAATTGAAAACGTCGTGACTTTTCTGCTGCTGGTGGTCAAACCAATGAGTTCATGCAGTTCGAAGGCTTGCCAATGTTTTAGAACTGTGGCTCTTTTAGTAACAGATTAGGACAGATTCCTACGAACTGAAGGAATGCTGATTGATACACTGTGTAACTGCTTTTGTGGTCAATTCCCCCCCCCTGCTGTCAAATTTCCAATCCGTAGTGTTCTATTTTGTAATACAGTATTTCAAAAGCCATGCCACGCTTCTGCCTTCAGTCTCTAACCCTAGTTCGTGGTTAAATTTTGAGTAAAGCCTGATTATCTGATTATTCTAGGAAAGCTCTTGGTGAGGAGTATTGGGCCTGGACCAGGGGTCCCTTGTTCGATTCATAACTGGGGGGGGGGGGGGGAACTCTGTCTTTTGCAACACCTTCGTAGGTTTCGGATCCCTCCTATTGAGTTTCCTTCTTTACGGGGCGCGCGACTCTAAATTTCCTCATTATGCAACCCGGGAAACGCAAAGTCAAAGACTCAGTAGGCAAGTTTCTGCATACCCCTGGCACTTTTCAGGATACCTGCAGGGTACCTGCATAGCCCTGGCACTTTTCAGGATATGAGAGAAAAAAAAGCTTGGCATAGGTTTACATTCTTGGTTGTTTATTTCTGTATTTTTGTCATTTATTCAAGGATAGCTGTGCATTTCTGAGATTTTAGTTGTGGATAGCTCTATATGTTTTTCTGATTGCCCCCAGTGATCTCTAGTGTGTGTTTTTGCTCTCGTAACTCCAGGGTCTATCTGCATGTTAGATGATCTTTTGTTCCAGGATAGCTCTATAGTAGGTCTCTCAGGAAAGTTCTGTATGTTCCGGTCTTATTATTTCAGAAAGATGTGCTAGTAGTTTAGATTTTAGTAGTTTGCATTAATCCACCTGTGATGATAAGGCCCAAAGCAAACAGAAGATAAGATTCACAAATACACTAGTACTACGTCTGATTTACTGGTATCTCATCATGCCTGTTGATGATGCCTAATTACTATTGGACCTGTGCTATCAGCAGTACATGTATCTGGAAGTAGGCCATAGGTATGAGCCAAATCATGCATACAGTTTGTGAACTGAACTAGTGTCACGTAGGGGGGCGCATACGTGATGCATGGCATAGCTGTACAGCGATAGTAAGCCAGTTTGACTCAAATAGCTCAGCTGAGTTACGACTCATTGGCTGGATTGGTTTTTGGTTGGTGTTTCTTGGTGTATACACACACAGTTTAGTTGATCGTTCATAGCCGATTAATAATGAGTCACAGTTCAAGAATTCTAGGGCGATCTGTTTTTGAGCAAATAATAGACAATAGTTGATCATATGGGGTTACCAGTAATAAAACCAGGTGTATTTTAATTGAGACTCGTACTGGTTATCATATGTCCCTTCCGTGAAAACACAAGTCATTCCAAACCTCAGCAGATGAACCCTATAGGGGCAACAGATCATTCCGTTCATACTCGGAGACTTCGCCATCCTATTCAGCGGCACCCCTAAACCCGAGTCTTGTTTGAGCGGAGCTGTAGAAGCCGGGGTATATTTGAGGACCTCAACCCCACAACGGTAGCCAGCCTAATCAGGATTTGAACCAAGGTCCTCGCGGTTGCAAGACCAGTGCTTTACCACTGAGCGGTCCTGCTATTTACAATATATATGTGACCCCTGCTGACGAAACCAACTAAAAGTAGAAAATTTCAAAATTGCGTTTATTTGTTGGGCGCAGATTTCTCGGCTTCATCTTGCACTTTGTTTCACAGCTCTATCTTATCTAGATCTTCGGATAACTCCAAAATACGACTGATACGGCCAGTGACATATGTCACTGCTACGGCGCAGCCCAAAAACTAAGTTTGGAAATAACTTCAACTCACTTGTTGCCTTTTGTTTACCCTAGCAACCACTAAATTAGTTGTATTAGTGATAAATAATGAGTATGCTTAAACTCCAAACTTAGTCACTCACCCAGTCATCTACACTATTCACCTAGCTTAGCAAGAAACCAAACTTTGAGGCCAAAGTTCCTGCAGTAGAATCAGGGAGACCAGACCAGCAAGAAGATTGCAGGAAACATAGAGTTATCATCTGTGGCAGGAAACCACCTCAGTTCTATAACCATGACACCATGACAGGTCATGAGAAATACACCATAGGGCAGAATACCACATTTCCTTTCAGACTGAATTAGACCGCAGGTATTGAATGACAACTAGGCCACTTATTTTATTTATTTAGACTATTGAGATTCATTCGATATGTCCAAACTTGAACAGCACCTTTATTATGCATACAGATGTGGGCAATTATACTGTTCTATTTACTTATTTCACTACATAACAACTAAAACCAGCTGGGATTTAACAAAACCTTAAGTAACATTCACCTGGGAACCGCCATGTATCATTCTGAACACAAGCTAGTTAAAAAAATTATATCACGATGGTTTTCTGTTACAGTGAAGGAGACAACTCTGTTGGATATGGTGAGTTGCATGACCGAGAAAGTTGGTCTCGTCCATCAGCTGCCACACATGTGTGATGGTGATCTTCCCTTCTCCAGAACAGTAGAAAAGGTACGCCACCTCCTCCTTACATGTATTAGTGTCCATATATATCTCATTAGAATAATTTCTCTAGTACTTTTTTCCCTCGTCTGGCGAGATCACCCTTATGATCAAGCTACTGGATTAGATACTTGTTTTTTCACCAGTCATGAGCACCAGAAGCTTGGGTCAGTGTTAATGCTACCCCTCATAGTGAGGACTGTTTTTGTTTTGAGCTAGGATTAATGTGAGGAGCGTATTCTCGCGACGGGAGTCTGCCATGACCGGGATTAGAAGCAGGTTCTCACGGACACGAGCTGAGCGCTCGCCCACTGATAAATATCCCTGTAATACAATTGATGGGTGGCCAGGGTAGTTCTGTCGATGAAGCGGCGCTAACATGATTTAACTGTCAGATTGGCTCTTACCAATTTCCCCATATAAAGAATGAAACTCATTAAGCGTGTATGCATGCATATTTGTCTGCTAGGAGTATTTTTCGATCATGTGACCATGAGTTTTCTCAATATGCGCAAGTACGTGTTGAATTCAACAGATTGAACTTTGACGGCGACACGCGAACTGATTATTGGAGGTCGTTTCATGGGTCATCTAGCGAAGCCAGCTTTTGCTATTGCATTTGGGGAAAATTTAGCAATCGATCACAAGTTTTACTTTTACCCACTGTTACCCAAGTTACTAATTGAGAAGACCTGTGGTCGGCAGCCGGTCTAGGACCTTACCTGCAAAAGCATCGAGCAATACTAACAATCAAACGACCAATGAGCTATCCATGAAGAGCTGCAAGAGTGAGGGGTTTCCCCACAACACCGGAACAAGTGCTTCGGTAGTTTCGTATTTCGTTTACTGAAATAACTTTTTTGGACCTAGCTTTTGACTTGCCTGTTAGTTTATAATCAGTTCTGTTCAATTCATTATCAAACTAAACTTCCCTATGGGGTCTACTCAGTCATTCATATCCTGCAATCTTTGTTCGTTCTTATTATCTCTGATCTCACTCGCGTCTAAGCAGTATCAGATCTCTTTTTGTGAGAATTTGGGGTTGCGCACCCTCGTAAATACGCGTCCATCGCGTTTGGCGAGTTTAATGTGAGAGCACAAAACTCCACACACGTATACGCGCTTAGTGAGTTTCATCCTTTACTTGGGATCCCCGAAGTATGAATATCCGGAAGTCCCAGCCAATGGGTAAGATCACAATGGCCCTGATGGCTTTGGAAGCTGAGAGACGCAACAGGGAAACCACCTCAAAATTATTCCCCAACACCATGTCAATTAATGGCGCAATTGGCTGTGCAACTTTGAATACAAAATTTTTGAAATTCCTGGCAACAGTTCGCACATCCTGTTGACCTGAATAGAGACCAGTGGATTCGCAAATACATGGAGGGTTATTACTGATACTGGCCATCTCACTTCAGGGGGGGAATGTGGTGGGAGTGTGGCGGCAGTGTGGTCTCATGGGACTTCCTGGCTGAGCCTTGGTAAAAGGTGCCTCAATGAGGGTTTTATTACTGAAAAGTTACCTGAATTAATGTACACCAAAATAGTAAAATTTTAAATAAATGTTTGGTTATTTAATTTGGTTAAAATCTTTCAGCAAAATAAATTATATATGGACCCACTGAGGTGAGAAGTAAATTCTTGTTAGTAACGTCCACCCCTGCTAGCCCGTATAACTAGCCCGTATAACTAGCCTGTGTGGCACTTTATGCAGCAAAGGTGTCTACATGTGTCAGGATGATACTTGTGAAACCATTTCTCAATCAGACCACTCACTCAATAGCTATGATCAAAATTTTAGGCCTTTAGGTAGTAGTTGGCAGTCGTCACTAGTAAGGGTGACAAAAGGACCTGTTTAGCCATCAGGATATGCACTGCTAATGGGATTACCAAGCAAACTGACCCCATAACTGGTAGTACTACTGACAAACTGATTGTTCGTGCCCTGTTTTGATTCGCTTTCTTGAACAATTACCAACCAATAGAAAAAAACGCTCGTCTTCAGATTAAATCTATTCAGCCGTATTAGATTTAATAATACATGTAGGTTTATTCAATGATGCGATGGTTACCGAACGACCCGTAACATTAATTCCGGGGTAGTTGGTACGACGAGTCGATATGATGCAAAAAACGCACCCTTAGACGTGATTACTGTGGTGCACTGTAAAAAGTTGATACGTCATAGACACAACCGGCTTTACTTTTGCAGGTATATTTTGGTGGAGCACACGCGAGAGCCTACATTTCTGCCAATGCTCTGGGGATGAATTGTATGACGTCAATGTCTTGCATATTCAGAAAGTCAATATTAGATGAAGCCGGGGGAATGTCAGTCCTCGGCTGCTATCTAGGCGAAGATTTCTTCCTTTCTCAGCTCATCCTTGACAAGTAAGTAATGGCCTTGACCTTTGACCTTAACTATTCATGCCAACTTCAGATGCAGGAGAACTCGTAGATAAGATGGCCACAAATATTTCTCTTCGCTTTGCCGTTACAGGGGCTTCCAGGTTCGGCTGTGCTCTGAACCGACTCAACAGAATCCCTCCCCTTCCTCTCTCGCTGCGTTCCGTGCTCGTATGATGAGGTAAGCAAGCTGACAGAGTGCTCGTTTGTCGTATTGAACCGATATTTGAATAGGGGATAGTGGTACCGCTCAGTGGTTAACGCTGGGCTCATAATTATGAGAAAGGTGTTTCGAATACAGGTCACGGTGGGCCACCGTTGTGAATATAAGCTCCTCACAATTTATCTTAGCTCCTACTGCTCCAACATGCCTCGTGCTCAGGATGTCTATTGCATTAAAGAGTGTGGTTAAGCACCTGAGTAGAATTTGAAAACAACAAATAAATAGGCCTCCTGCCCAGAAATCCATCTCGTCAGGATATTGGTGCGGCATATAAATCACAAATTATGTAAATTATTGTTCTGTTGATGATACTAGGCAATACTTCATCGGATTGACCTTTAGTCAAGCCAATGTTTTTGGCCATCTTTTGATCATCTCTTTTGATGGAGCCAATTTGAAAACCTTTGTTTGCCATCTGTAGTCATCACCTACCCACTATTTGCCCATCCACTGATTGTTAAGGGGTGGGGGTAAGTGATTCATACAGATGGAAGACCAGCATATAGTTGTTCTGGTTTGACATGATAATTGACCAGCCTGGGATCATTTCGAGCTTCACATAACCGTATGCCTTTCCGGCATCCTTATTGAAAATCATAGATCCATATGATTTGGTATAACCATCCAACCATAGGTCGCCATGGGTGTGACACAGAATTTGAGACCATAATCCATACTAAAACATGCTTCACGTATCAATATAAAAGCAAATACTTCCACACCCAGACCTGAACAGTGTGAGCTCAATAGAAGTTACGTATTCATATCAACCCAAATGAGTAGGTGGCCAATTCCTTTTGTCATATATAGCTAATCTAAGTATGTTCAAGCCTTAAGTATTATGCGTATGATATGGCATAGGCCAGGCCTGATAATGAAATAATTTTCAGCGGTCTAATGAATCAATGAACAAGCTATTTTAATCTATGCAACTAAAGTGATGCCACGGTTGCCTCGTTACAACTATGCATAACAACGAGCTTAATCTTGGTTTTCACCAGCAAAAGGATTATCATTGTTTGCTAATAGTTGACATAACTTTCGCCGTCTGAATCAATGTTTGAGCTGGTATGGCTGTTGTATTGTAATATAAAACTTTCCTTTCACAGTTCCAGTGTCCTTCATCTGTCTTCAGTCCTGTCACTTAGTTTGTGAAACGGCTTCCCTCGATATATATGGCGTTTCCTCAATTTGATTTTTCTATTAGATAGCTCAGTGGTAAAACCCTGGGCTCGAAACCGTGAGAACATGGGTTGAAATCCCAATCATGTTTGGCTCCCGTTGTGAACAGGCTCTCCTCACACTAATCCTAGCTCAAAACAAAAACTATGAGGAGTTGATACTGATCCACTTGTGGTTCCCCATGCTAAGCTGCAACTGATGAACAAAGTATATAATCTGGTAGCTTCACTATAACAGTGAAGACGTCTTACGCGGAAAAGCATTCCTTTTGCATTGCGGTTCCATGTTATATCAACTCTGTATCTTCTGTTAGATGGATGTATTTACGCTACGCTGCCCTTCCTCACCTCTACCTACTGGAGCCTCTGACAGAACACACTATAATGGGTCCTCTCTCTAGCTTCGCCGTTCAGTATTTGTTCCAAGTTCCATTTTATGTCTTCCTGATCTGCCATATTGTCTTATGGTGCCTTCTGGATTATCTCATGCTGAGAATGCTAGAGGTAAGTTATTTAATAACATACAGCCATTTTTATTCAAATAACTTTCAAGAAGGTACTTTTCTTAGAGATTGGATTTGTTGGCAACTTATTTGCTGACTTGGGGCGTACAATCATTCAATGCGATCAATAAAGTTGCTCTAAAAAATTCTTTTAAAATACTTTGAAAAGAGCTATTCTTTGTGCTAATAAAGGTCGAATCCTTTATTAGCTGAATTTGGGTGAACACCGTGGATTGCATGAGTGACAATTAGTATTGCCCCTCTGTTTATGTGGCCTGATAAGTAAGGGGCTTGTGTCTTTGGCTAAGCCTCCTTTGGGCATTGCCCACCCTTGAGCTTTGTATTAAATCTCAACATGACCTCAATTTTTATTTACTACCTAGTAAATATCTAGTTTGATGTCTGAATACTAATTAAGTCATCTGTCATCCTCCTACTCAAACAAATAAGTTTGGAAATGGGCATTAAAAATCCTGTTGATCATTATGACAGACCCAGTTCTATAATCAGCTCTAAGCTGTGTGTATAAAACACCTGTATAAACAGTAGGTTAAGTATTCAAAGTGGTAGCTTCTTATAAAGATAACTACCCTACTGCCCTAATCCTTACATGGTAACTAGTGCGAAACTGCAGGCATAAAAATATGTGACAATGTGGCAGAGATTACCAGTGTGTTTGAGAAAATGATTAGAGAAGAGGATGGTGAGGAGATGATATGAAAGGTTGTGTGTGAACAATATGTAGTGTGAATATAAAGGACTGTAGGTAGTTTGTATGGACTCTGCTGGATCTGAGCTACTCAAACCCTTTATATCAATATATACAGGGCTTGCCACACAATCGAGAATTTGCGATTTTACGATAAGCTAATCGCGAATCGCGGAAAAGTCTCAATTCGCCTTCCTAGCCACACGATTGCAATCACTATACGCGCACTACTAGGGTTTTCCGCAGTCACATGACTGAAGCCAATGAGACTGCGTAGTTGGTGTCGTATCGAGGTTCTATTTCCGGTCAAACTGTCGTTAGCAATCGTGCGTGGGGATTGTGCTCGTAGTCGGACTCAACTAGCCGCTACTTGCAGGCAAATTCAGCCAGATTTCATTCTATAATCACCTCTGATGCTCTGGCTTTCATGAATTTGATTGTTTCTTGCTCTGTGCTGGTGACTGCTCCCAAACTGGCTCAAATAAGGTTTCAGGTCAGACGTAATTAGTCATTCTGACTTTCTACTTTATAGCCTTCGACTTCCCACGGGCTATGGAAGTGATTGAGCCAATCAGCGTGCACTTAGCAAGTGCGATTTGCGATTTTATTCAGCATGCTAGAATTGCAGTTTCACCCGAAATATCTATCGCAAATTCATAATGCAATTTTTCACGTAACGTTATTTGCGATTTTTTGCAAATTCACCATCATGTGGCAGGCCCTTAATAATGGGGGGGTTTTCCATTTGCTATTTACAACATTCTCAAACTCATGTCCATGTTACACTTATTTCTTTACCTTCTATGGGATGTTTAAACTTGGGAATGTAATCTGTGTAAAATAAAATCCTCAATTGATGATTAACGAAATGCATTCCTGTATATGTTGCAGAATCGTCCTATCACCATGTCTGTCACTAGTTATATAAAAGCATGGATCGTTCGTGAGGTATCCTTCATATATCTTTATCTCAATGTACTGAGTATGCGTTACGTATCCTGGGCTGGTAACAAATTTGTGGTTCATCTCGGAGGCCGAACGAGCAAGCCCGGTAATACCTAACCTTTATAATCTACCCCACTATTCCACTATTCACTACAGCAGAACTTAGTTGACGTGTTATATTTCACTACCATTGTCACTGCATTATTTTGATAAGTATTTTTCTTCACGTGTCATTTTTATTGGGTGCT
>Ga0224501_10001827_pt1 | contig 16621 bp, 13 predicted proteins | sample SF_Oct11_sed_USG_4_FD_169105 | JGI IMG/M metagenome (GOLD analysis project Ga0224501, IMG submission 169105) | Sediment microbial communities from San Francisco Bay, California, United States - SF_Oct11_sed_USGS_8_1 | ecosystem: Environmental > Aquatic > Marine > Sediment | place: USA... | reverse complement strand
CTCCCACGATGGCCACATACTCGGCCAGCATGAAGATGCTCCAGCGCATTCCCGAGTACTCCAGAAAGTACCCGGCGATGATCTCCGATTCGCCTTCCGGGGCATCAAAGGGGACACGCTTCAACTCGGCCAGCATGGCCGTGAAGAACAATACGAACGCCAGAGGCTGGGTGAATATCCCCCATTTGGGAATCAGGTCTCCGAACCAGTACTGTCCCTGACTTTCCACCAGCGTGCTGACGGTGACCGAGCCGTACACCATGAACAGCCCCACCAGGGAAAGCCCCATGAATATCTCGTAGCTCAGCATCTGGGCGGTGGTGCGGGTAGCGCCCAGCAGCGAGTATTTATTGTTGGAACTCCAGCCGGCCAGCACGGCCCCGTACACCCCCAGGGAGGTCACCGCGAACACCAGCAGGATGCCGATGTTCACATCGGTTATCTGGAAACTGAACCCGCCCAGAGGAGCGGCGAAGGGAATGACCGCCCAGACCACCATGGCCCCCACCAGACTGAAAAAGGGCGCGATGGTGAAGGTGAATTTATCCACCCCTTCGGGCATGAAGTCTTCCTTGAGCATGGACTTCAGCGCGTCTGCCGCAATGTGCAGCGAACCCCGCCCCCGGAAGGAACCCACGTTGGCGCGGTTGGGGCCGATGCGGTCCTGGACGGCGCTGCTCCATTTGCGCTCCATGAGTGTGAGGATGGTGCCGGTGACCATCACGAAACCCAGCACGATCACGGCAATTTTCAACAGCGCCTGCACTATGGGAATGAGAAAAATATCCATCAGCTCAGCTATTCACCTTGGATTGTTGTGTTCACCAGCCGCATTGAACCAGTCTGCCGGGTGATCGCCCGGCGTCCGGCGGCGGCGGCGTCCTAGCGTTCCAGTTCGCCACCGATCATGTTTATCGAGCCGAATATGGGCACGATGTCGGCGATATAGTGCCCCACGCACATCTCGGGCATGGCGGCCACATAGTTCAGGCAGGGAGGCCGCACCCGGCACTTTACCGGTGTGCCCCCGCCATCGGAGACAACATAGAACGCTACTTCTCCGTTGCCGCCCTCCACGGGGAAATAAGCCTCTCCCGGCGGGGGTTTGGGGCCATCCATGATAATCTTGAAGTGGTCGATCAGCCCCTCGATATTGCCGTAGGTATCCCGCTTCTCCGGCACCCAGACCCTCCTGTCCCGGCAGTGGAAATCCCCCGGAGGCATCTTGGCCGCCGCCTGACGGATGATGGCGATGCTCTGGCGTATTTCCTCCTGGCGCACCAGGAAGCGGTCCAGGCAGTCCCCGGTGGTGCCCACGGGGATCTCGAAATCCATCTCGTCATACACCAGATAGGGGTCCTCGCGGCGGATGTCGTATGGCACCCCGGCGGCCCTTAACAGGGGCCCGGTGAACCCGTGCTCAATGGACCGTTCCTTTGACAGAATCCCCACATCCTTCAGCCGGTCCAGGAATATCTTGTTGCGCAGGATCAGGGTCTCGCCCTCCACCACCGTCTGCTCGGTCAGGGCCAGCCGTTCCTCCAGCATCTCCAAAAAGCCCTGGGGCAGGTCGTTGGCGTTGCCCCCGATGCGGGCCCAGTTGGTGGTCAGCCGGGCTCCGGTGACCTCCTCCACCAGCTCCCACAGGTATTCCCGGGCCTTTACGAACCACAGGAACACCGTCAGGGCGCCCACTTCCATGGCCGAGGCTCCGTTGCAGGTAAGGTGATCTGTGATCCGTGAAATCTCGCACATGATCACCCGGGCGTACTGGGCGCGGGTGGGGGCCTCCACTCCGAACAGCTTTTCCACGGCCAGGGCGTATCCCACGTTGTTTATCAGCGGAGAGACGTAGTTGAGCCGGTCCGTATAGGGCATGATCTGGTGCCAGCGGGAGTTCTCGGCCTCCTTTTCAAACCCCCGGTGCAGATACCCGATTTCCGGGTCCATGCTCAATATCACCTCCCCGTCCAGTTGCATCTGGAACCGGGTGATGCCGTGCATGGCCGGGTGGGATGGCCCCACCTCGATCACCATGGGTTCGGCGCCGAAATCCAGCGGCTTGATGCGTCGTATGGATGACATCTGCCCTCGCTTCTCCTCTTACTTGTTCTCACCGCCAGGGGCGGGCTGTTCCGGCACAGGGTGGAAGGTCTCCCCGTAGTTGTACCGCTCGGTCACCGGCCTCAGGGGAACCAGGGGTTGCTGGCGGCCCTTCTCGTAGTCCTTGCGCAGCGGGTGGCCCTGGAATCCCTCGTATAAAAGCAGGGGCCTCAGGTCCGGGTGACCCTTGAACTTTATTCCGTACATCTCGTGGCACTCGCGCTCGTACCAGTCCGCGGCGATCCACAGGTCCCGGATGGAGTCCACTTCCGGGGAATCCTCGCTGACGGGCACCTTTACCCTGAGGCGGTGGTGCAGATCAATGGACTTCAGGTGCACCACCAGCTCGAACCTGGGCTGACGGGGCATCAGGTCCACCGCCGTGAGGTCCATCATGAGTGAGAACGAGCAGCGGTGGTCGTCCCGCAGAAAGCTGAACACGTCCAGCATCCGCTCCCGGGTGATCACCACGGTCTCGTCACCGTGCTGGTCATGATGGTCAAGCACGACCTCGCCGAAATTATTCCTGAGCAGCCTGGTCAGGGGCGGCTCCGGCTTCTGCGGGGCGGCTGCCTGCTGCTCTCCTGCCTGCTCCTGGGCTGGTTTGTTCTCTTCGCTCATGCTCGCCTGTGTCGCTTCGTTTCCCCCGGTCAGTCAAAGCCGGGGTTTTTCATTGCCGGGGTTTTTCATTGCCTCTGTGTCCGGGTGTTCACGCCCGGGTATCAGTCACCGGCCATCTGCCTGGGGTTGATGCCCTTGATGCCCCGGGGGCCCTCTTCCTGTACCAGGCGCTGGAGTTCCAGCAGACCGTCCAGGATGGCCTCCGGCCGGGGAGGGCAACCGGCGATGTACACATCCACCGGGATAATGCGGTCTATGCCCGGCACGGCCGCATAGTTCTGATAAAACCCGCCCGAGGACGCACAGGCCCCGAAGGCGATGACCCACTTGGGCTCAGCCATCTGCTCATAAACACGCTTCAGCACCGGGGCTATCTTGTGGTTCACAGTGCCCACCACCCACAACACATCGGCCTGCCGCGGGGTAAAGCGGGGGATTTCCGCCCCGAAGCGGGACTGGTCGTAATGGGCTCCGTTGACGGACATGTATTCCATCCCGCAACAGGCTGTCACGAATGGATACTGGAACAATGAATACTTGCGGGCCCAGTTGACCACCGCGTCCAGCCGGGTGGTGACAAATGCCGGACCGCCGTCCGGAGTTCCGGGGGTGGATCGGTTTACTCCCATTCCAGTGCTCCTTTCTTCCAGTCGTAAACGAGTCCCAGGGTCAGAATGACGAAGAACACCGACATCACACCCAGGCCGTAAAAGCCCAGCTCACGGAACTTCACCGCCCAGGGATAGAAGAAGACGATTTCCACATCGAAGATCAGAAAGGTGAGGGCCACCATGTAGAACCGCACGCTGTAGCGCCTGTATTGCGCTCCGTCGGAGGGCATTCCCGATTCAAAGGGTTTTTTCTTGGCGGGGGTTATTTTCTTGGGCCCCAGCAGAATGCTGACCAGGGTCAGGGCCACACCCAGCCCCAGGGCCAGGAATATCAATGCCAAAACGGGAAGATATTGTTCCAACAGCATTTCGCATCACTCCAGCTGCGTAGTCGTCTTGTTCTTTTTCAGATGGCGTTCCCTGACAGGAGGCTATACATATGGGGCCTTCATGTCAATGCGCATGATGCAGGTTGCCGGAAAATCCGGCGGGTTTCAAGTATGGGAGTCCGTTTTGTGCCCCGCGGGCCCCGGGCCGGGCCTTTGGCACCCATTTGTGCCCGGCCGCACGGTGGGGATATAGTTGGTTTGCGGCCCGGTTTGTTCCGCTGGGCTCCGACGGTCGGCGGCACGCATGAGCCCAGCGGAGATTGAGCTTAATCATTTGATACGCAAGGTAATAATGATCTATATCACCACGAGCAACGGAGTGCTGTCCTACGACCATCAGGCCGATAAATGCACCATGCTGGTTTCTCCGGCGGAATCACAGGGTTTCTTCGGGCTGGATTTCCACCAGTCCAGCGGGACCATAATCGCCGCCTGCAGGCGCAATCTGCGCTTCACGTTCCGGCAAAAAAAGCATGGCTCGGACGTTATGCTCTACCGCATTGACCCCTCCGATGGAACAGCCCGCGAACTGGGCCCGGTTTACAAGGTATTCGACGTCCACCAGATAGCCATCCACGGCGACACGGTGTTTCTCACCGATACCACCCTCAACAGGGTGCATGTTTTCGATCTGGCCAGCAGACGCACCACCGGCATGCTCAACATAGGCCCCCGGAGAAAGGACATAAACCATGTCAACGCCGTGCTGGTCAGGGACGGGGAACTGCTGGTGGGACTTAACAACCGGGGGGAGAAGGACAGCGAAGTGCTGAGCATACCGTTGGATCTGGCTCTTTCGCCCCCCCGCGGCAAGGTGGACATCCTCAAACTGGGCCGGATCAGGGCCATGCGGGGTGTGGTCCACTCCCATGACCTGGAGCCCTATGAAAACGGACTCATCGGCTGCGCTTCCCATGATGGATTCGTGTTCCGCATGGAAACCTCGGAACCCTTCATCAGAACCGAGGGCTGGGTCAGGGGGCTGGCGGAAACACCGGAAGGGCTCTGGGTGGGAACCAGCCGAATCGCCACGCGGGCCGAAAGGCACAAGGGAGAACTGGACGGCAGGATCATGCTCTTTTCCCACGGTGAGGCCGAGCCCCGAAAAACGGTGCCCCTGGAGGGTGCCGGCCAGATTTGTGATCTCATATCCGTTTGAAGTACAATACAAACAGGAACCACATGGGAAGAGGCAGATTATTTTCGGGGGAAACCGGCCTGCTCCCGGAACCATATGCTTCCGGGCGGCGTTTATATAGCACAGACCATAACTTGACTTTATTGATTGCCGGACATACCCGAAAAAGCGTGAAAATGGACAGTCACCGGGTGGATTCCTGGACAGGTACGGAACCGCCATGGGCAGGGGCGGGTCGACCGGCGGGCACAACGGGAATGAGTGAAGCCGCGGTTGTACCTGCTGTTCCAGAGAGTGGGCCAGAAAAAACATGCGTAACCGCCGGAATTGGCAAATCAGGAAGATTGTTACATGCGTATTGAAATAATCTGCACCGGGGACGAGGTGCTGTTCGGACATATCATCAACAGCAACTCCGCCCTGATAGCCCGGAAGCTGGAGGACCACGGTCTTGCCGTAAGCAGCGCCCATACGCTGGGAGATGAAACCGACGAACTCATCGAGGCCTTCCGGCAACTGGGCGGCACCGCCGACGCCGTGATCGTGACCGGCGGCCTGGGCCCCACGCAGGATGACCTGACGCGCCAGGCGGCCGCCAAAGCCGCCCAGGTAGAGCTGGAGCTGGACACGCGGTGGCTGCAGCGCATGGAGCGGATGTTCGGGCTGCGCGGCCGGGAGATGACGGAAAACAACCGGGTGCAGGCCATGCTTCCCCGGGGCAGCGAAATCATCGACAACCCCATCGGCACCGCCTGCGGCTTCGGAATGGATATCGGGGGAACCAGATTCTTTTTCGCCCCGGGAGTGCCCCGCGAACTGGACCTGATGCTGGACAAGGAGATCATCCCCCGGCTGAAAACCCTCTCGCGCGCCAAGGGAGACCCGCCAGCGGTCGTGATCACAAAGCGCTTTAACTCCTTCGGCCTGGCTGAATCCCAGGTGGACAGCCTGCTGAGCGGCCTGGAGAAAACCTCCGGGGAATGCACCGTCAAGATCGGCTACCGGGCGGACTACCCCCTGCTGGAAACCAAACTGGTGGCCCGGGCGGCCAGCAGCCCCGAAGCCACCCGCGAACTGATGGCTGTGGAGCGCGAGGTGCGAAACCGCCTGGGGAACTATATCGTATCCGAGGACGGCCAGACCCTGGAGGACGTGGTGAGGGAACTGCTGGCGACCCAGGGGGAAAGCCTGGCCCTGGCCGAGGAGTTCACATCGGGGCACATCGCGGGTCGGCTGGGCCGGGGCGGCGAAAGCGAGGCCTTTCTCACCCGCGCCACCGTAGCCCCCAGCCTGTACGAGCTGTTCCGGGCCTTCAACCTTAACCCGGAACGACTGACCCCAGCCGAAAGCACGCCCCCGCCGGCCCGGATGTTTCACACCGGCCAGCAGGCCGCCGAGCAGAAGCCCCACCGCCCGGCGGGAATGCTGGAGGTGGCCCCCGCACCCGGCGTAGCCCGGACAATCGCCAAGGCGGCCCGGGATGAATCCGGCGCATCCCTGGGATTGGCGGTGCTGGGAACCCTGGAACTGGAAGCCCACCAAGCAGGTCATCCGCAACCCGGGGAGGAGTCAACCTATTCGATTCAACTGGCCATCGCCACGCGCCAGAAAACCCTGACCCGCACCGCCCGCCTGAGGGGCGATTTCGAGCGGGTGCGCATGGGAGCCGTGGAAATGGCGCTGGACTGCCTGCGACGCCACCTGAAGGGCCTTCCCCTCAGAGAAAAAACCCACCTGGAAAAATAAGTTTCCTACCTGCCCGCCGGATGCGAATTGGCTTTTTCCCGCCAGGCTGTAATATATTTTAATATGTTTTTTTTAAAGCGCCCGGTCCAGGCAGTCGCAGCATACCGGGAAAATCTCAACTCAATCCGGCAGGGCTAGGAGCATGGGCAAAGAGCAGATACTGGTGCCAGCGCTACTGGGATCATTCGGGGAGACATCAGCCCGGCTGCTGTCGCTGCTGGAGGACCAAAGGTCCTCACGGGGTTTTTCCCCGGAAGTCCTGGAAAGCCTGAAAAACACGCCTCCGGAGCGGGCCGACTGGTTCTCCGTGCTGGAATGGCTGGTGCCGCGCCGGGGGGAGCTGCCCCCGGAACAGGAACGCGAAATATTCGCGCAAACCGAGCTTCTGCTGCGCCATCAGGCTTATGGATATCCCCCGCCGGGAAGGGACGGCGGAGTGGAGCCGGTGGTTTTCGGCACCGGCGGCCACCGGGGTCAAATTGGCCGCGGGCTGACCATGCTGCACGTTCATGTGATCATCACCGCGCTTATCAACACCATCGCCGACCTGCCCCCGGCGGACCGTGAGCTCCACTTCGGCTCGCCGGACATATCCGAAATCCGGCGGAAAGGATTCGTGCTGGGGCACGACAACCGGCTGTTCAACCCTGAGTTCTCCTTCTACGCCGCGCACCTTTTGCGCCAGGCCGGCTATGAGGTGCGCTATGCCGGCCGGGTCACCTCGCCGCAGCTTTCACTGCTGGTGCCGCACAGGGGCTGGGCGGGCGCCCTCAACTTCACACCCAGCCACAACCCGTTCCGCTATGGCGGTATCAAGCTCAACCCGTGCGACGGCGGGCTGGCCGGCTCCGAGCTTACCGACCCCCTGGCCATGGAAGCCAACCGGCTGCTCCAGGGGCTGGGCCCCGGCGACTGGCCGGGCTCCCAGAAGCTGTGGGCGGACATCTCCCGGGCGGAGAAGCAGACCCAGCCGGTTGAACTGAACGAACCATACCTGGATCTGCTGGCCGAGAACCCGGTTATCAGGCTGAACGACATGGCCCGGGAAATCGCGGCCCTTCAGCCGCCGGAAAGCCTGGTATTCGTTGTCGACCCGGTATGGGGTGCGGCCGTGCCCGTTTACAGGGCCCTGCAGCGGCGGCTGGGCGAAAACACCCTGCAGCTGCTGCACACCGAGGACGACCCATACTTCGGCGGGCAGACCACCGAGCCCAACGAGCAGACACTGGGCGATGTGATGCAGGCCCTGCGGCAGTCCAGCGCCGCCTTCAAGGTGGGCATCCGCAACGACCCCGACAGCGACCGCGGCCTGGTGGGCGATGACCGGCGCGCCGTCAAGATGAACAAGTACGCCGCCATGGTCATGCGTTACCTGATGGATCTGGGGCAGACCGGGGATATGGTGACCACCCTGCCCACCAGCCACTTCGGGCCCGACTACGCCCGCTCCCGGGGCTGTGAAGTGGTGCTGACCCCCACCGGGTTCAAGAACTTCCGTCCGCACATGAAGAACGGCCAGGGGCTGCTTTCATATGAGGAAAGCGACGGCCTGTCCATCCGCGGACACACCCTGGACAAGGACGGCGTGCTGGCGGGACTGCTGGCCGTGCGCATGGTGCTGCACTATCGCCGGTCCCTGAGCGCGCTTCTGGAACAGATGGAGGGCGAGATGGGGGAATATCACTGGCTGCAGGAGACATTCTTCATCGAAATGTCGGCCGCCGAGGCCCGCACCAGACTCAGGCGTCTGGAGGATATCCGGCCGGGCACATCCCTGGAGGCCGGAGGGAAGACCCGCACCATTACCGCAATAAACACCGAGGACGGCTACAAGTTCAGCCTGGACGACGGCACCTGGCTGATGATGCGGCCCTCGGGAACGGAACCCAAGTTGCGCATATACGCTGAAACACGGGAAAGCGAGGCCGCCTCGGCGGCGCTGTGCGAGGCCGGCCGCGAAATGGCCCGCCGGGCCCTGGAGCAGTAAGCCGCGCCCGCAGCATAATACAAACGGAGGCAAAAGTGACCAGCACCAAGGAATCCGGATCAGGCATTCACGCTCTGTATCCCATCAGCGGCAATCCCCCCACCCTGGGGCATGCGGACATCCTCAGGCGGGCCGCGCGCGTGTTCGGGCATGTCACCTGGGCCCTGGCCGTAAATCCCGACAAGATCTACCGGGTATCACTCGAGGTCCGCCAGGAGATGATGACGGATTATATTCGCCATCTCGATCTGAAAAATGTTAGCGTTGAGCAGTATGAAGGGGCCACCGTGCGCTTTGCCGAAAAAATCGGAGCCACGGTTATAGTCAAGGGACTCCGCGATGCCCACGACCTGCGGGCGGAGATGGAGCAGTCATTCGGCAACCGGGGGATCAATCCCGGAGTGGAAACCATGCTGATGATGGCCGATCCCGGACTGTCCCGCATAAGCTCCTCGCTCATCAGGGAACTGGCCCTGCTGGGCGAAGACATTGATGAGTATGTGCTGCCCGGCGTGGCCGAAAGGCTCAGGCGGGCTCTGGCAACTAAATAGCCGCACCCTGAAAAACACCGGGGACGGAACAAGAAAACTGGAATCAACCGGACAGGGAAGCCCGGAGAACTCCATGGAAAGGACATCCATATCCACGCCCGCCCCACGCGGTGACGCAAGAGACTACGCGGCGGGAATCTTCGCCCGATGGCTGCTGGTGGAAAAGGGCCCGGCGCTGTTCGGGTTTTCACTGGCGGGGTTCCTGCTGGCCTCGCTGCTGGGCTTTCAGCCCGGCGATCCCACTTTATCCAATCTGCTGACCCCGCAGGGTGGCATTGCCAACCCGATGGGACTGCCCGGCGCGCTGCTGGGAGGCACGGCCCTGGAGGCGCTGGGAGCATCATCCCTGCTTTTGCCCCTGCTTGTTATCAACTGGTTCGGGGCTCCCACCCACCGGCCCGGAGCCGGGGCCTTTCTGTGCTGGGCGGTGGTACTGCCCCTGGCGCTGAGCATGCTGTATGCCCTGGCCGGGGCCGGCACCGGTCCGGGCCTGAACTCTGCGGGGCTGGCCGGCTGGGCCGGAGCGCGCTGGATGGACGCCACCACCGGGAGAATCCCCGGGGCCCTGCTGGCCGGATTCGCCGCCCTGCACTCCCTGGACAGGCTGCTCTACGCCGCCCCCTTCCGGTTCATCCGAACGGAAGGACAGGCCCTGCTGAAAGTTGCCGCAATACTTATCGCGGGGTACGCCGCCCGTTCCCGGCGGGATATGTCCCTGGGCCTGGGAAGGCTGGGAGCGGCCCTGATTGGCATGGCGGGCCGAAAGGGCCGCATGATCGGCTCGGTGCTGGCCGTGCTGGCCTTCGCCTCCGTACATCCCCTGAGGGCCGCCAGGGCCTGGGGGGAGTTCCGGCAGGCCACTGCGCCACAGCGGGAAGAACAGCGGGTCGCGCGGCGCACCCGACGCCAGCAGCGCAGGCAGGCCCTGAAGGCATTTCTCCAAAAGGCGGGTCTCTCCAAGGGCTCCCCGCCGGCCACTGGAAAACCCCGGCCCCCCTCCATGTTATCTGTCTCGGCTCAGGCCGGAAAACGGGAACACACGCCTCAGGAAGGCCCCGCGGACCAAGCCCCAGGCACAGCGGGGGCGGCCCGACCCTCCGGAGGCCGGCTGAACGAGTGGCTGGAGCCACTTCACGGCGCGGAAAAGGATGAGCCGGCCGGGGCCGAAACCCGCGCCGGGCCGGAGAAAGCGCAGATTTCCTCGACCGGGGACCAGGATGCCGACGATGGGATGCTCTCCGAGGCGGCGCGGGACATCGCACGGGAGGTTGGGGGCGACACGATGGGAGACCAGCCGGATGGTGTGGTGGCAGACGGGCTGGAGGACAGGCCGGAAAACAGTGACGGCGCATCCCCGGCAGACCCGGTGGAGAACTCCGCCGGAGAAACAGACCCGGAAACCCGGGAGGATGACCTGGCCAAATCCAGGGCCGAGGAAGAACAGCGCTGGAGGGAACGGTTCCAACGCTACGCCAGTGAGTCCCGGCTGGACTTTCAGAACTGCCCCTGGCGGGAAGGCCCGGGCAACTGGGAGGATGAAGCCGGCGAGGAAGGGGAACCGAAACCACTGGCGGGCGTTAAATAATCGGGGACAATGCATTTCACCGGCAAAAACACACGCGGTCAGATTCCGTCCGGCAGGAACAGGCACGCCAGCCAGATTAAATATATTTTACGGTGGTAGCATTTAGGCCACGTTTGGATTTGACATTTGCGGAAAATACCAGTATCTCTTATTTCGGTACAAGTGAAAGCAGCTTCTCTACCTGAATATTTCCCCGCTAATTGACAGCCGGCAAACGACTGGTGACAGTCAACAAAACCACAAATGCCGGCAACTGGCATTTGGCCGCATAGCAGGAATACCGCCCTGGGGCGCAAAAGCCAGGTTGCAGCGAAATAATAAGGACAAAAAGGCTCGCGCACGAGTTTTTCAGACGCGGACCGGACGAAGGTTCAAACGGGAACACCAACTGATCACATACCACTCCGCAAAAGGCCCGGACCAACAGGGCCGACCGGAGATGCCAGGGCACACCCCCGGCAACCCACGGGAAACGACATACACCGGGCGTCCGCCACTTGAAGGCCGCCCCAAGGCAGCAGCAGAAAGCGAAAAACAGGATTAACAAAACATTTTCTGAACCGGGGAGTCCCTGAAGCACCGGAGCTTCCCATACCCCCAGGCAGCAATTCCCCCCAAACAGGTAACAGTCAGGATAATGCCATCCATGAAAAACACCCCAAGCACCGATCCCAAGCCGGAAGAAGCCGTGACTTCCGCGGTCATTGACAACAAGGCGTCTGCGGAAAACGGAGACACAGAGGAAAAAGCAGAAAAGGAGACCAAGGCCAAGGCTGCATCCAAGGAAGCCCCCAAGGAAGCCCCCAAGGCCATGAATCTCACCGAGCTCAAGCGGATGAACATTGGCGAACTGAACCAGATGGCCAAGGAGTTCAAGATTGAGAACGCTTCCGGGATGCGGCGGCAGGACCTGATTTTCGCTCTGTTACAATCGCAATCCAACATGAATGGCGTCATCTACGGCTCCGGGGTGCTGGAGACCCTGCCCGACGGGTTCGGATTCCTGCGCTCCCCTGACTATAACTACCTGCCGGGACCGGACGACATCTACGTTTCCCCCTCCCAGATCAGGCGCTTCAACATGCGCACCGGGGACACCATTTCCGGACAGATCCGCCCCCCCAAGGAAAACGAGCGCTATTTTGCCCTGCTCAAGGTGGAGGACCTGAACTTCGAGCCCCCGGAGCACTCCAAGGACAAGATCCTCTTCGACAACCTCACTCCTCTGTATCCGGAGGAACGGGTGAGCCTGGAACGGGATTCGGAAGACCTCACCACGCGCATCATGGATCTCATCACCCCGGTGGGCAAGGGGCAGCGCGGGCTGATCGTGGCCCCGCCCCGCACCGGCAAGACCATGATCCTGCAATCCATTGCCAACAGCATTTCCCAGAACCACCCGGAAATTCAGCTTATCGTGCTGCTCATTGACGAACGCCCCGAGGAAGTGACAGACATGGAACGCTCGGTCAAGGGCGAGGTCATCAGTTCCACCTTCGACGAGCCGGCGACCCGGCACGTGCAGGTGGCCGAAATGGTGATCGAGAAGGCCAAGCGCCTGGTGGAGCACCAAAAGGACGTGGTGATCCTGCTGGACTCCATCACCAGGTTGGCCCGCGCCTACAACTCGGTGGTGCCTCCCAGCGGCAAGATCCTTTCCGGCGGTGTGGATTCCAACGCCCTGCACAAGCCCAAGCGCTTCTTCGGCGCCGCCCGCAACATCGAGCAGGGCGGATCGCTCACCATCATCGCCACCGCGCTGGTGGACACCGGCAGCCGGATGGACGAGGTGATCTTCGAGGAGTTCAAGGGCACGGGCAACATGGAACTGGCCCTGGACCGCAAGCTGGTGGAAAAGCGCATATTCCCCGCCATCGACATCTCCAAGTCCGCCACCCGCAAGGAGGAACTGCTCATTCCCAAGCATGACCTGGACAGGATCTGGGTGCTGCGCCGGGTGTTGCAGCCGCTGAGCGTGGTGGAATCCATGGAGTTCCTCGCCGGCAAGCTGGTCAACTTCAAAAACAACACCGAGTTTTTGAACATGATGGACAAGATGTAACAAACCCTGTTCTTTGCCTGGATAATATTCTCCACCATGCCGGGAAGCGTCCTGATTATTCTGGTGGCCGGGAATCTTATTGGACTGGCCCTTTTGCATCTGCTCTGGGCCGGCGCCCGGTGGGGCCTTGGTACATACTGGCCCGGCCGGGACATGGATTCCCTGATGGACCTGGCCGGTGGGCGCTCGCCCTCGGGAAGAAACCCGCATGAGGCCGAAACCGCCCTGGTGGCCCTGCTGCTGCTGACAGGCGCCATGCTGCTGCTGGGTCAGGGGGGGCTGCTGCCCCTGGAAGGGGCCTTTGTGAGTTGGGGTGCATGGGCCATAGCAGTGGCCCTGCTGCTGCGGGGAACCCTCGGGTTCTTCGACACCGCCATCCGGAAATACTACCGGGGTCTGCCCTATGAGCGGCTCAACCGGATCTGTTATACCCCATACGCGCTTTTGCTGGGGCTGGCAGCGCTGACGGGTCTTCTGCTTTGATTCAACATGGCCCTTGTTTTTTCCAGGGCGTGGGTTATTATTTAGGATTATGGACACGGTTTGATCTACGCGGAGCCCTCCGGGGATTCCTGCGCTGAAAGTATCAGAAAGAATTCTAGCGAGGACAAAAACATGAAAGCGGATATTCATCCGGAATACAAGGAAACCACCTTCGTCTGCGCCTGCGGAAGCACCTTCAAGGCCATGTCCACCAAGGGCGGCGAAACACATTCGGACATCTGCTCCGCCTGTCACCCCTTCTTTACCGGCAAGGAAAAACTGGTGGACACCGCGGGCCGCATCGAAAAGTTCAACCGCAGGTACAACCGCGGACAATCCTGATCACGCCCCCCCTTACATACAGCCGCGGGGCGATTCATGCTTAAGAACCTGGCCGCCATCAAGCAGCGCTTTGAGGAAATCACCAACCTCATGGGTGATCCGGCCGTCATTTCAGACCAGGATCGTTACCGCAAGCTGGCCCGGGAACACAACGAAATAGAACCGTTGGTTACCGCCTACAACCGCTACCTGAAGATTGAGCAGGAACTGGCCGGTCAACGCCAGATTGCCGAGGACCCACAGGAAGACCCCGAACTGAAGGCCATGGCCGAAGAGGAAATGCCGGGGCTGGAGGAACGCCTGGAACAGCTGGAGGAAGAGCTGAAATTCCTCTTGCTGCCCAAGGACCCCCTGGACGATGCCGACATCGTGCTGGAAATCAGGGCCGGAACGGGTGGCAATGAAGCCGCGCTATTTGCCGCGGACCTGCTGCGGATGTACCAGCGCTATTCGGAAAAGAGAGGCTGGAAGGTCGAGGTGCTGGGCTCCAGCCCCAGCGACCTGGGCGGATTCAAGGAAGTCTCCCTGGGAGTGGAGGGCGCACAGGTTTTCCGCAATATGAAATTTGAAAGCGGGGTGCACCGGGTTCAACGGGTTCCCCAGACAGAGGCCCAGGGGCGCATACACACCTCCACCGCCACGGTAGCCGTGCTGCCCGAGGCCGAAGACGTGGAGGTGGAGATCAATCAGGCAGACCTGCGCATCGACGTGTTCCGGGCCTCCGGCCCCGGCGGGCAGAGCGTTAATACAACGGACTCCGCCGTGCGCATTACCCATACCCCCACCGGGCTGGTGGTGCAGTGCCAGGACGAGAAGTCCCAGCACAAGAACAAAGCCAAGGCCATGAAGGTGCTCAAGGCGAGGCTCTATGACAAGCTGCGCGAGGCACAGCGCCAGAAGGAGGCCGACCAGCGACGCTCAATGGTGGGCACGGGCGACCGCTCCGAGCGCATCCGCACCTACAACTTTCCGCAGGGCAGGATGACCGACCACCGCATCGGGCTCACGCTGTACAAGCTGGATCAGGTGATGCTGGGCGAAATCGACGAGATTGTGGAAGCCCTGCTCACCGCCGACCAGACCGAACGACTCAAGTCCGGTTGAACACCGTCCGCTGGTGACCGGGACCACCGGCAAAGATTAGGCCGGTGAAATCAATCCCCACCCACCCGCTCCTCACCGCTTGAGGCTGCTCCACTTGCAGGCACAGCCGGCTCCTGGCCATGGCCCCTGGTGAACCTCAGCGAATCATCCATCCCCCGGTACAGGTTTTCCAGGTCGCGGACCAGTTCCTCAAGCATGTAGCCCAGGTTCGCCAGCTCCAGGTAGTTTTCCTGGAGAGCCATATTTATGAGAATGGCATAGTGCGAGCCCACCAGACCGGTGTCAATAAAATGCCTCTGAAAGGCCCGGAAGGCCGCCTCATCATCGCCAGGCTCCAGCCCTCTGGTGATGAGCAACATCCGCGTAGCGGCCCGGATGCCCTCCCGGGCCACCTGGGCTTTTTCCTCAGGCGGGGCGCTATCCAACAGCCCTGTCTGCTTACGGGCCGTTTCAAGGTCCAGATCGATCATATCAAACAGCCCGGCCGAGCATTCCCCCATTCCCCGGCCGGCAACTGTGAATTCCTCGCTGGCCCCCCAGTCCCGCAGATATTCGGCCTGGAATTTCTCCGGTTTGCTTCGGACATCCTCCAGCCGCTCCCTGTATTTCGTGGCCAGGGCCTGCACGGCTTTTTCTCCGCCGAGGTTCAACCACTCCCCGAATCCCTTGCCCGCCTCCCCGGTGGATTGCCAGGTTTCGAGCACATCGACCACGAATTCCGGCACATCGCGGGCGGCAACCTCGTCCAGTTTGCGGGCCAGGGATGAGCCCTTCCCACTGATTTCCGCGCCGCCCACCACATAGTAGGCGGGCATCATCCGCCCCTCCACCCGACTTACCTTGCCGAACAGCCCCAGGTCCGCCGAGTGATGCTGGCCGCAGGAGTTGGGGCAGCCCGAGATATTCAGCCGGAATCCTTCCAGAGCTTCCAGATTCAACGCCCCCTGCTCCAGCCGCTCCTTGATGGCCGTGGCCACCCCCCGGGGCAGGCATATCCCCAGTTTGCAGGTGGCCGCTCCGGTGCAGCAGGTTATCCCGCCAATGAAAGAAGGCTTCTCACTCAAGGTGTTTAGGCTGTTTATCCCGTTGAAGATGTTGCCCAGGTATTCCGCCGGGATATTACGCAGCAGAATATTCTGATCCTTCGTGAAGCGCATGATGTTCTTTCCGAACGGTTCCAGCAGGTCCGCCAGGGCTGCGGCATCCACGTTTGATATGTCGCCCAGCGCCAGGGGAAGGGTTACGCTGAACAGGCCGGGCTGCTTTTGCGAGCACACATGGCGCTTCAGCCATAGATTGAACCAGGGCTTTCCCGGCACATCCGGATTTATGTCGCCCAGGGAACGGGAAGTGTTTTCCAGCAGTTGGTCATCCTGGGACGGCAGTTCCAGCGGAGGATGTCCGGCGGCAATAACCCGCTCCAGTTCCTGGCTGTAAAGCGAATGGAAGGTCTCCGGGCCCAGCTTTTCCCACAGGAACCTGATGCGGGCCTTGTGCTTGTTGCGCCGGTTCCCGTTCAGGTCGAACATATTCTTGAAGGCCTTTGTTACCTGGTATACCTGTCCGGCGGGGATAAAGTCGTGCAGGATATGCCCGGAAAGCGGTTTGGCCCCCATGCCCCCAGCCACGAATACCCGGAAGCCGGGCTCTCCGTCCACCACCCGGGCCACAAATCCCAGATCCTGGATGGAGGCAAAGGCGGTGTCCTCCAGGGTATTGGAAAAACCGATCTTTACCTTGCGGGGCAGGTTGAAGCTGTCGGATTCAGATATCATGCGGTCTGTCAAAGCCAGCGCGTATGGAGTCACATCAAAAGGCTCCTGGGGATTGATCCCGGAATCCGCAGAGGCGGTTATATTGCGGACAGTATTGCCACCCCCCCCACGCGAGGACAGCATT
>Ga0224501_10001826_pt1 | contig 16624 bp, 14 predicted proteins | sample SF_Oct11_sed_USG_4_FD_169105 | JGI IMG/M metagenome (GOLD analysis project Ga0224501, IMG submission 169105) | Sediment microbial communities from San Francisco Bay, California, United States - SF_Oct11_sed_USGS_8_1 | ecosystem: Environmental > Aquatic > Marine > Sediment | place: USA... | reverse complement strand
CCCCCTCCCCCTCTCCCTCTCAAAGCTCAAAGACAAGCCTCACTCCAGGAATACGAAGCAACAGTTTCTCCTGTCTTCAGGTCCTCTAACGACCGCCGAGGTCATAATCTAAAAGAATGAGGCTCCAACACAATGGGTCATGGATTTACAGTGAGTGCTGTGATATGTGATTCTTGCATTTGTGCTGCAAAGTCTCTTTATTTCGGTGATATATTATGATTGCAGAATCCGGTTTTTGGCAGGAGAGGATACGAACACTTACTCTGGCCGCAATTAAATTTGAAATGTTGTCACGGCAACCACTGCAAGTGATGACTTTGACACAGGATTGCTCAGAGGCCAAGGTCGGGTCATTTGTCCTTTATAACTACTCGCGGCTAGCGACTCTCTTCAGCCATTTTTATCTGAAAGTTGATGAAGGTAAATAAGATCAAATAAAATGATTTTATTTTACTCGTGGACAGCATCACTACACCGGTGGGTCGATTTTAGGATGGTTCGTGGTGTTCCCTATAGGAAAGGTCACTCTATGCTGGCCATCTCATATTAAATATCATGATCTGCGTTCAATCTGATGCCAAATTTTCAGAGGTGTTTCGGGCGTGCCCTTTGTGATACCTAAAGGGAACCCCTAAATTCTAAGAACTCTTGGGGGGCTTCGATATCGTGTCCCTTGTAATTGAAGGTCTCTTCATAATAAGAATATACAGTTCGAATATCGTAAAAAGCTTGTTGCTCAGATAGAAGCCACTAATAGATGTTGCTAATGATAGTGGACTCACATCTTGTCTACAGCAGAGGGTTGAAGTCACAGACCCTTTTCCCAGTATGTGGGTTTGGCTTTTTAATACTGTAAAGGTCCTGTACTATTTCCAGCTCTCGCACTTCAATCTTTATGAGCTTACCATTGTCTGTGGTTTGTTAGGGTTGCAGATAATTTAATAAGATACACTTTTTACAGGTTATTACCCTCCCTTGCCCACTCTGGAGGATGTCAACCTCTCTTCTCTTAAGACACACGTAAGCTAAACAATTCTTCCCTCTTGCTATGTTTACGTACGGTCATTTTGCTCACAATCGCAAAACATGGGCTCAAACCTCTGTCATGGTGGGTACGCGCGAGCTTTTCGTATCAATACCAACTCAAGAAAACACAAGCTTCGTGTTAAGCCATAACTGATGAAAAAGAACAAATATCTAACCCGGTATCTTCACCGAAACGGTGAAATGGTCATGAAAAAGTCTACTAGGCACCTGATTGAAAATCACATAATCTCTAATTTTTTATTTTACTTTAGAAGAAGCCTCTGTTTAGAAGGTCAACCAAACTGAATAGCCAAGTGGTTGCGTAATCCATCCATCACTCCGAGTAACTTTTATGGTTTTTGGCTGTTTGTAGGATGAATGGGTGTTGGTGTTTCATTATCTTAACGTCTATCCCGTATTGATGAAAACAGTTTACACTGAGCTGAGAACAGCTGGTGGAGCAAAACATATTCCTCAGGTAAACCCCTTGCACTGTTACTTTGAGCGGAACACACGTGGAGTATTAAACTCTATGAAATCTATCCAGCTCACAGAGTCCGTATGAAACCAATCACTCAGAAGTATAAATGTATTCTAATTATGCAATCTTTTTTTCAGACAGTAAAATTCCTTCACAATTTGAGTAGAGCTTTCAGTACATACTATAATCGCACACATGTCCTTGGGGTAAGTAATACCATGAGGTGATGGGATATACATGTGCACTGCTCATCCCCTTGTCCCCCTTGTGACTATCCTGCAGCCGGTTGTTAGTGCAATGATCTCAAGATGGCTCAATTGGCTTTTTCTCTTATCTCCACGACAGAGCAGATGTCAGGAATGGTGCAGAAATTGGCCTACTGAGTCTTCGATTCTGCGTTTCCGAGGGTGCATCATACGAGACTTTCTGCTTGAACCCGCATGTGATTAGCCAGCAAAAAATCCCTTGAAAGACTCGGCCACGGTTGGGAATTGAACCCTGGCTGTGCTTCCACTACTGGTGGCACTACTTGGTGCAGACGGGACTTTAGCACATTACTCCAAGTTGCTGGCTGGCTGCGGAACACCACAATAAAAATAATGGTGGTTTCAACCAGTGGATTAGCGACAAGATCCCTCCGTGGCCGTCATAGGATCCACCTCCACCTTCCCATTAAGAGTATCCGAGCTCTCGGTTGGTAATGCATAAATACATCTTAGGTTGACTGACACCAAAATCGCAGGACATTGAATATCAGATGTCTGGACTCATTGACTCGTTGGATGGCGAGGCTATTCCTCATTTTAAACCGATCAACCCACAAGCCAGACTTCCACATGAAGTACCTGATCCTCCTCGAGCCTGAGGGGCGAACATTATTATTATTACTTTTCCATACATTTTGTCCTGTTTTAGGAATGTAAGGCGCACCTGACAGGAGTGATGTTTGCTCGTCTATGGCTTATGAGGTTTATACAGCAGATTCTTACTGAAGGACTCAGGACACTTCGTATCACACCTTATGAGACTATGTAAAGCCATCACTGCGGTTTACCTGGCATGAGTTCTTAATAAACTGCAATAATGACCGAGTACCAATCCCCATAATACACATCGCAACAGAGAGGGTCGAGTCTACACCGAAGCGGCAACAACACGACCCAGTGATCTATAGTCGGGAAAGTTAAAAACCGCCGCGTGTTTTTCACTGTTGTTGGTCAAACCAATGGGTTCTCACAATTCAAAGTTGATTTAATCTGTTTTCCAATGTTTCCGCATTGTGGTTCTTTTAGTATCAGATTGCATAGGCCACTACCACATGCCAAACTCAGTGGTACTAACATGAAGATAAGCACTTGCCGCGTAAACTTTTCGATCTAGCTGCCGAATGGCGGAGATAGAGCCGTTCCGGAGGTTCAAGGCTACGGACAAAGAAACTCATGGCTTGTTGAATCCGTGAAATAATTGGGTAGGCAACAGTCATTAAGCATGAATTTCTGTGGCTGTCAGTTAGTGACCTGGCTATCAGGGGCTCTACAAGTAGCCTGCTGATTGAAAAGTTTTCACGGCAAGTGCCTATCTGTGGGTTAGGACCACTGAGTTTGGCATATGGCAGTAGTCTATGCGGTCCTATACTAAAAGAACCACAATGCGGAAACATTGGCAAACAGATTGAATCAACTTTATAATGTGACAACCCATTGGTTTGACCACAAACAGCAAAAAACACGCGGACGTTTTTGACTTGCCCGACTATAATCACACTCCAACCAAAAGCTTGTTGTCCAACCATGTAGAACTCAAAAAAATAGCAGTGTTCTTTGTTACCATGACCATTGAACTATGCTGCATGAAAAAGAAAAGGTTGTTGGGAATGCAAAATCTTAAAACCAGTGACATTTATGTCACTGTTGAACACTCGAACATACATGGGGGGATTAACGCCGCAATGCCGAGGAGTCAGGTCACCTGGTTGGTATTTGCGGAGCTGTCCCCTCGTTAATCGTGTTCTCGGGACACGCGGGATCTACGCGAGACTTCTCGCCGTATCCATAACAACTAACCCAACTACTAGTCCGTCTACGCCAGAGCGCCGATTAGTCTTGCGATCTTAGCCTTGTCCAGCTGCTCAATCGTTATTAATCAATTTGCACCTTCAGTCATGAGTGCGTCTAGATCTAAGAAAGTGAAGGTGTGGGTAAGGACCAGACCTACAGGACAGTTTGCTTATGACAACATTGACTTGAAAGGCGATAACAAGGTAACCGTAGGTTTTCACTCATCTAGTCTTTACGAAGTTACTTCTTTACTTTAGCTTTACTCATTATTTATAGGTCTAAATCCCGAGCATGGCCCACCCTGTAATGCTCCTTGTATCCAGATGAAAAAGAAAATGCTTCGCCTTCTGTCCGTCGTTGCCATGCCTCAGATTCATGTCAAACTTGATGGTGTAATTCGCTGGCTACTCCCAGTTCTTTCTGATAAATTCAAGTCTGTTTTCTATACCCCTGTGACCCTCACGCCCACACACCTCCCCACCACCTTTATTAGGAGCTGGTATGGACTCTTGACACCTTTATGAGCCAGTCTGAAGTTACGCGTTTATCGGTGCAGCCTGCTTATCATTTGGAAGGACAATATTCTTAGACCCACCCAATTGCATGAGTTTGTCATCCGGTGAGAGTTAAATAACATTGTGACAGTAGCGCAATATCAACGCAAAACCATTAAGATAATGGAAATACAAATTCCCACCTATATTATTAAAATTTCGGCGCTTGACCATCCTATTTTATTCAAACACTCTAGCCATCGAGCTATCCCGCTTAATTCTTGATTTGGACTAATTCTTTTGTAGACAATAAACGTGCATGTTAAAAGAGATGGGAAGCACGGTGTTGTCAATAATCAGATCCTCGATTGGTCATTCAAAGTGGACGGAGTTCTGCATGATTGTGATCAAGGAGCAGTCTTCAACCGTACAGCCGGTCCACTGATCACCAAATGTCTCGATGGGTACAATGGTAAGCGCTACTGGCCTCAGCTAACTCAGAGATTTTTTTCTCACTGTACAATGAGATTTAAAGAAGTTTGAATGATTCCATGGTTCTTGGCTTAGACTGACTGAACTCCAACCAGAAACCCGGGGAAAGCCACAAAAAACCGCCTCAGTATCGTCCCATGCCACAATAACAAGGGCAGGTCATGGGAAGCCTGTTTTTATATAGTATACCCCACCATACCTAAAAACTCTAAACTGTACTGTATACCCTGTTGCGGCGGGTTGAACTTTAATTGACTTGGAATGATGTTTACAAAACTCAATAGATGACCAACTGGAGTAGAACAACTCAATTAATGGGCTATGAGACAATTCTCGTCAACTCACGCAAATTATATTGAGCTAATTAATCATGGTTTTGATATACACGTCATCCACCGTTCAGTTCATACACCTACACTGCAAACATTTACTCCGTTGGATGGGCTGATAATTGCTTTCTTCTTTCTTCCGTATCTCGACTAGAGCCAGGTTACAGAAACTGAATCTTTTTGATTCAACATTTCCCATGATGCATCATCATTGTTTTTGCTGGCACCCGCATACCCATGGAGAAGGTAACCCTTTGCTTAACGTCGGGATCCAAAACCGAAGTGGGAAAGAGACATTTTTTTTCGAGCTGGGATTCGAACCATGGACCCTAGGTCCAGGGCCCAGTACGTTATCCACTAAGCTATCGCTTCACCCTATACCAGGGACCCCGGGTCCAGGGCCCAGTACGTTATCCACTAAGCTATTGTTCTTTTTCTGCAGGTACCGTTTTGTGTTATGGACAGACGGGCGCCGGTAAAACATTCACAATGACCGGAGCCACGGAGAACTTCAAACAGCGGGGCCTTATACCCAGAGCTTTACAACAGCTGTATAGAGAAATGGAGGACAGGATAGATTACTCCATTAATGTCAGGTACCATAGTGGTTAAGGTGTTTGGTTTGGTACCCAGACTGAATTTTTACAGCTTAATTTCTGATTGGAACGCGGTCAGTTGTCCTAGCTCTTTTCAGCCACCAGGCTTCGCAAGCAGAACTCCCTTAGGCCCTTCGTTTTGGTAAATAAAAACAGTTTGAAGGCATATTTTCGATCAAAACTTTTTCTCACTGAAAAATGTGTAGGGTCTAAGTAAGTATAGGGAATGTTAAAAAACGAAATGTTGTAAATAAAACCGTACCCAAGCTGCTTCGTTTACAAGGCAAAAACCTGAAATGTCATGGTATAGTTAGGTCTGAATGAACCTGTTGATCCAGAGTTTTAACAGAATAATGGCTTTGTGTTTCATTGTTTTAGGATCTCTTACCTGGAGATATATAATGAGCAGATGTATGACTTGCTATCCCCTCAGCCTTTCATGGAGGGAGGAAACGGTCAGCAGATAGCTATCGGTGAAGATGAAAATGGGGTCTATGTAAAGGGTCTGTCCTCACACCTCGCCCAAACTGAAGAGGAGGCACTCAACTTGCTTTTTGAGGTAATTACTCTGAGGGCCCGCTGTGTTATCAGTAATAGAAAAGAAAGGGTGGGGACCATCGGCAATAGTACCACGACCAAATGTGGATCATGGACAGTTTATATCTAGTGCGTATGTGGATGATGGGCAATAATAGTACCATGAAGATTGTGAGTTGTGGGCAGTATTACCAAGAGTGAGTGTGGGTCGAGATTGAATTGTATCAGGTATGAGTGTGGATGATGGAAAGAAAAACCAGGAATGGGTGTGAGTCATGAGCAGTAGTACCAGGACATAGTGTCGATCATCCACAGTTGTATTTGGAGGAGTGTGGAGCGATGGTAGCAGTACCGAGTGTGGATTATGGTCAGTTGGTGTCAGGAATGAGCATGCATCATTGCACAGTGATTATGTGCTGGTATTTTACTCAGGGCTACCAGTGAAAGAGGAGCTGACTCTGAAGTTTGCCCAGTCACTGGCTAACTTCTTCATATTCTAACATTGATATCACTTGCCTTTAAACCATTGTAGGGGGAGACGAATCGAGTCATTGCTCAGCATTCACTGAATAAGGCCTCTTCACGCTCTCATTGTATTTTCATGCTCAATGTGGAGTCGCGATCCCGTGTCATGAGCAGCGCTGTGTACACCACATCTAAACTGAACTTTGTGGATCTTGCTGGATCCGAAAGACTCGGCAAAACACTGGTAAATGTACTACCCAAGCCTGCGATATCTACACGTCCTTGTTTTAGTAACCTATTGGATTCTTTGTGCTAAGATTCCGCTTTGTGAAGATAGCCGTGGTCTCATTTGTTGATTGGTTGAAGGCGTACGCATTGCGTACATATCGAGAATTTAACATGGTAAGGTGTTTAGGCCAGGTAGATGTCTTCTCGTGTTGTCTTTAAAGCGGACCCGCTTAACCCGCTCAAGCAGGCATGCTTTTATTTTTAGATACCTTAGTACGGTAGTGAGGTTGTGCATGCATTGATTGCATTATTAACCCATCCGCTGCATGGCTGACCATTTCAGTAGATGTCATTTCTCATTCGTTCAGTAGGGATTATTGAGTCGGAAGCTTGACTCAGTCTTGCCGCATTGACCCTTGACCTGACCCGTTTGATTGATCTTCATCAAGTGTTTGCTGTCATTGATCTCTTGTATGATTCTCGAATTCGAAAGCATGAATTTCACTCCGACATCAGCCTGAATAAACTAGATCAGCAAACCATTAATCCATTGTCACATAAAGCGCTATGTAGATAGGAGAAACTATGATTTAACAAGGATCGCTCATGGTTCCTGGTTTCACGTTCTTGCCATCCCGAGCGCCCCCTGTGAGAATGAGCGCCCCCTGTGAGAACCCGAGCGCCCCCTGTGAGAATGAGCTCCTCACATAATTCCTAGCTCCTACTGATCGCCCCCTGTGAGAATGAGCTCCTCACATATTTCCTTGCTCCTACCACTTCAACAAGCTTTGGGCTTATGAAATCCGAATATGAGACAAAACAAAAAACCCAAGAACGCTATGTAGATAGGAGAAACTATTTTCAGGTAAACAAACCTCCTACCAATGTGTTGAAATATTTGATTAACTTGAAAGCGAGTTCAACTTTCCTGGCATAAACCTCTGCCCAATGAAATGCATTTGATTGTGTCTAATGACAATATGTTCAATGCATTGGCCTGTCTGAAGAAATGCCACACGTTGACCTATTCTCTCAATCTAAATGATCAGTTGTCTTTTCTGTTGTTATGAACTCACTGGCAGCCAAAAAATTTCAATCCAGGTCAGTCTTACCAATACTTCTTTTTTTCACTTCGCTTAGCTAGTTTTATCATTTTTTAGTCCGAAGGCAAAGTGAAGGAGGAAGCTATGTACATAAACAAATCGCTGTCATTTTTGGAGCAGTGCGTCATCGCACTAGCGGACAAACGCAGAGACCACGTACCATTCCGTCAGAGCAAACTAACTCATGTACTGAAGGACTCCATCGGCGGGTCATGTGACACGGTGAGTCCTCTAGGATGACCTTCACCCCCAACTGATAGGAATATTTAGTACCTTCAAGGTCACCATCAAGTTATGATCAGTGATGAAACAGATATGGTATGACAGGGAATCCATAAGTAATGGTGAGAATGGCTACAAAATGATGTGATTTCCGCTTTCTTTACATCGAAGTTCAAATAACTCCGCATCAAAGTGACAATGCACTTAAAGGTGTTGGAGTTGTCTAGGCTTTACACAGAATTTGCAATGGTGAAGCGACAGCCTGGTGGATAGCGTACTGGGGTTTGGACCCGGAGTCCCGGGTCCGATTCCCAGTTCGGGCATAAAATTCATCTTCCGCTACACCCTCGTCGGTTTCGGATCCCGACGTTAAATAAAGGAAGCCCTCCCATAGACTTACCTTCTCTATGGGGCACGCGGGTGCAAGCAGAAAGTCTCCTAATGACGCACCCTGGGAAATGCTGAGCCTAAGATTCAGTAGGCCAATTTCTGCACCACTCCTGACACTGGACAGGGAACCCGCGGGGTACCTGCACACTCCTGACAGTTGCTCTGTCACGAAGATACGAAGAAGAAGAAGAAGAAGAACAGAATTTGCAGAAGGTTCAATATAATTTCTGTGCTTTATTTGTCACATAACCTAATGCGACTGTTGGGGGAAAAACTTATAACTGCAGGCCGGTCACACTCAAACTATGCATCATTATCATAGAGGGCGAATGCTTGAAGATAGATACATGGCTGATTTGTGAGACTATCATAGTATATCTTTGCATGATATGGGATTTTGTTGTTTGGCAGATTCTCATAGCTAATGTATGGGGAGAGTCTGCACAGTTGGATGAGACAGTATCTACCCTGAGATTTGCTACTCGTATGATGTGCGTCGCCTCGGAGCCGGCCCTCAATGAACAGATAGACCCAACTGTAAGTCATTTCTCTCTCATTTTGAGGAAGGTCTATTAAAATTTGATGCTCAATGGACTCTAAGGTAGGATGCTTTTCAGGAGACTTCACTATTTAATTCAACCTGAAAAGCAACCGCAGCGGCCTAATTTCGATGCCATTGTCTTTCACATTCTTTTCTCTCTATGTGTCCTCCCAACTTTTACCCCGTGTGCAAGGTCATTTGTTGCTGCTCCCTCACCCGGCAGGGAATGGATATCTGACTTTCTACAGAGCTGATAAGGCTGAAACCGATTAAAAAAAGAGGTGATGGCCCACCTCTGTTACACACCTACCTACCACTCTCTAATGACCACTTCCCCACACTGTCATTGGTTATGGCACAAACAAAATGGTTTACAGCGCTGTTTATAGCTTTGAATCGTTTTTTTAGTTGATGGTTAGAAAGCTTGAAAGAGACATTATTGAGCTGAAGCGAGAGCTGGCCATGCACGACACACTAAATAATCGCTCTCTTGTGTCATACGAGCTGCTATCGGAACAGCAGAAGTTTGAGATCAAACAGCAGGTTAGTAATATGGAGACCGGAACAGCGGCAAAAGTTGCCATGAAATACGTTATCCAATCCTCTAATTTAGACACTGGCTCTGCAAATGATGATTGTTTAGAAACTAAAATATCACTGGTCGGGATATCTAGCTAAAATGCAGCCTGATTAGTGGACCAGATAGTCCTAATTCCAACCTTCAAGCAATAATGAGAGCTCGATTTCTCAAGTTGGTGATAAATCATAACCATTGCCTCTGACTCTAAAAGCCAAATGTTAGTCAGTAGTCTGATGATACCTAAAATGGCAAGGATAACATTTGTGTCTGACGTCTGAGTATGACAGTGAACCCACATTGTGACTTTTATAAATGCGCTTTGCTGTCACAGGTGAGAAAGTACATAAACTCTGAGCTGGATGAGATTGACATTATCAACGTCAGACAAATACAAGGCGTCTATGATGCCTTCAAGGATATATGCCAGTAAGTTACGGGTAATACGGGTCTTATGACGTAAAGCCCTTACTTGTTAACTTGATGGACCAAACTCTATGATCCCATAACAAAAACAGCGTGCAAGACTACCCCTGGCCTATGCACCCACCCGTTGCATACAACATCACCCATCGCATACCAGACTACCTGCTTGGTATCAGTTTATTGATTGAACATCTCCTGTTGATTAAAGAAGTATGGAAGGAGATATTGAGGCGAGGTTCCGGGAACGATACACACTAATCGACCGCACCGACCCAGAGCAGATTCGCGATGCTCAAGCTCGCGGCATCAACATCACTGACGACGGAACGCTAGTCGGTGAACCAGATGGTTCTGGCTTTGGTGTTCCGGCTGGGCACAATACGGTGAAGGCTGCTGATATCGCCAGCATCAGCCAGCCCAAGAAACCGGTCAATAAGAAGAAAGGAAAGGAGAGACAGAGGTGAGACCCAGTGGAGCGTATGATCCGTATGTCATTTGACAGAGTGAATCGCGCAACATAGGGATTGGTTGTAAAATTTACGATTCAAGGAATGTGACAATGGCTAACCCAGTGTACTGCAAAAACCTTGCTGGATTCTATACGTTTCATGACTTCTCAGTTTTAAATTGTATTAAAGAATCTCACTGGATCCTGAGCTGACCCGTTTAATAATTTGACCTGTAGCATAAGTCAGCTTCGGAACAGACTTCAGATCCCCGTTCTAGTAGAGTAAGTAATCATTCTCCGCTGGGAGCATGGCGTCATCATCATGATTATCTTTTCTCTGTGTGCGATTACGGGGTAGAGCCTTCTAGAGGCTGAAGTTTGGCATGAGGTGATTCCTACAGGCTAGCTCTCGTGGTTACTGGTGTGATACATAAAAATATGGCTGCTGTAGAAATGACTCCGTTTGTTGGTTGGTTAGTTACAAAAATTTTGCTGCAAGTGAATAGTACAATTGGGTATCTTGTAGCCCTGCACTCACTAAGACACCGCCAGCCGGACAGCGACCGGCGGACGGACGCTCACCCAGTCCACTCCAGGACAAAAAGGACCTTCACCTTGACAGAACTGATCTTGACACGATTTCTCCTGTGACCTCCGCATCCCCGGATAAATCAGCTCCAGTGATGCAAAGACCAAGGTGAGCCCAACAACAACAAAAACACGGTGTGTCAGGGTCTACTAGCATTTGACTGTGATATTTCCATATTTTCTCAAGGTCAGATATTAACCCCTCAGTGGCCTCCTAGTGCATGCAAACCCAATTTAGGATCCAGGATGCGATGTGCAGTGATCTACTTATTCTAAGATATTGTTACACCGAAGTAACATGTATACATTGGTGAGCTGGAAGGACCTGTTGGACTCATCCATGCACCATTAATCTGTGACTTTCTATCATAATTTCCTAGCTGCTTCCCACCTTCAATCCTGACTGTATTCCCTGTATATCCCTCTAAAAGGCTGCGAACATTAACTAATCACCATGACCTCTCAATTCAAAGAATATTTTAAAGCCCAAGTTTGGATTTGAAATAAAGAGCTAAATTTTATGAGACTAAGTTAAATCAGTCAAGCAAAGCAACACAAATGACAGAAGTGCTGTAACTGGTATAATTTTCATTTCAATGGCTCCATAGTAAATAAAAGCCTCTCCCAACGTTTGGTTAAGAGACGAATTTTCAGGGTTCCTTAAATTGATATTTAGATCCCTTGAGGGATCATCATATCCCATGCTCGGTCTGTTTCTAACCTGTTGACCTGCTGTCTCTTACCTGCTCTTTCTTACCTATAACCTGCTGTCCCTGATCTCTGACCCACTGTCTCTGACCTTTGACCTTCTGTCTCAGACTCATATCAATCCCTCCCTCGAGTACTTACACTCGGCCTTCAACTGATTCTGAGGAATATACTTACATATTACATTGGGATCAACATAGACCCTCTGTGGTGCGGTATGTCTCAGTGTATATCCCCATCATACTGACTGCACCCTATTTGGGGATAATCAGGATCCTGCGATGAGCCATGCTCTGCTATATCTGCTCTTTAGCTTTCGAAAGCAACATTTGCTGAAAGTCCTGTCTAATTTGACGATGATGTATGTAGTGAACCCTCAATTTAAAACCTAAAAGACAAATTTATTTGAAGCCAGCAAACCCTGTCCTGTCCTGTTTAAGTCCATTCTACCTCAAGGAGTCCTTTAAATTGAGGGCTTACAACAGTCTGGAGTTCAGCTTGTTTTCTCTGTGTCCAGTCACCTAGTGAACCCTTGGTTTCATTCTGACTGCCTTTCGCTTTTTCTCAATCTGTTGATTGATTCTCTCCTGTTCTCACTACTAGTCATCTCTCACCAAACCCAACCTTACTGAGCATAAAGGAAGTGGTATCTCAGGATCCCAGTGCACTTAATGTTACCACACAGCCAGTAACACCACCCAGGTAATCGGCCGTTTCGATCGCTTCCGTATGCCACTATTAACAACATGAATGCAGGAATCTATCTATCTATCCAATGTATAGGTATTTAATTCAGTTTATTACAGTTTTCTCATCATGATTTCACTCTTAATCTCGCGCTGAGGCTTGAAAAATGTTATGTCTTGTTGCGATCTATATAATTAGGAAAACAGACCGAGATTTTAGTTGTCTTCATGGCACTTGAGTTGAACTAGCTTGACTACCTTTGCTTTTTCCCATTATATAAGTTTAACTTCCGTTATATGCATAGCCATATTAAACCTGGAGGCCTCTGGTCACCGGACGCCTGACCTCCCTCCAATAACACTACAAACCAAATGATATGCTTCCTGAACACAGAAAAACACTCTATCTAACCTCGTTGCCTTTTTAAGCACGCCGCCAACCCGCAGCCAGGCGTTCGAAGACTTCAAAAGAGAAAAGGGCAAAGAGATCAACAGAATCTTCACAGAGAACCAGGAGATAGTTAGCAGCAAAAAGAAGAACTACTCTCAACTAGCTCGCCAGGTGAGAATTCCTGTCTGTGTACATGCTGTGCAAGCCACACCCCTTTAACTGCTACTTCCTTTGGAAGACCCACCCATCCAACTGTTATTTCTTGTGTAAGCCACTCTCCCTTTTTCCTATGCCTCTCTGTATAACCCACACCTTTCTGACTGCAACTTTCTGTGTAGGCTACACCTTTTGAGCCATGACTTCCTATTAAACCCCATTTTTTGCCTATGATTTACTGTTAAACTCCACCTTCTTGACCATGATTTCCTGTTAAGCTCCGCCTATCTGACAGTGACTTCCTGTGTAGGTCGACCCTTCTAACTGGAGTTTCCAGTGTTAACCTTACCATTGGAGTGTGATACCATGAACAAAGCCCGTGCCTTTGACTAACTACAACCACCCAACTAACCTCTGCATGTTTCTTTATTACTAGTTAAACTCTATCAAGGCTGATATTGATGGCTGCATGGCAAAACTGGAGCAGCTAAAGGTGGCTCGTGAGGCAGAAGGTTTTACCTACAACGAGGATGGTGAAGCCATCATTAGTGAAGAAGAGTTTATGGAGATAAAAAAACTCAAAACCCTGAAGCAGAACTACCGAATGCACCACGACGACCTGAAAGGACTCAAGTCTGAGATCCACTATTGTCAGAAACAAGTAGATCAGAGCCGTCAGAAACTGGTTAAAGGTGAAATTTTACCCCCAATCTGTGGAACCGTAGCATATGGCTACATATACAATAAGGTTAGATAGAGCATCAGAGGTCTGGATTAAACGAACTGATTAGAAAATTGTTTTTTTCCTTAGATTCAAAGTGGGATTAAAATAACTGGTTCCCTTTTATTTTACTTTTGCGGCTGAAGTACCATAACATTATGCCTTGTAGAGTTTGATAACTGGTACAGTGAAAGCTTCCTCGCAGCTGATGATCCGGTGCAAACCGCACAACAAGCCGGTTTCGGTCTGCGACAGGGTACCTCCTACAACCCTAATGTAGCTGTAAGTACAACCTAGTCACCATTCAGTTACTCAGACTGACATGTCAACACATCAGTTCAGGATAACTTTACAGGCCATGTGTACGTAAATCTGTAGAGCCCTGTATATTATGGTCTGATAGGTCTGATCTAGTCACATCTGATTCATGGTTGATGATATGGACTGCTGGTTTAGTCTGACATATCTCCCAATGCGACTTGCTTGCAAGTCAATTTTTGGTAATTATATTTAACCTGGACCTCACCGTTCCTCATTGGTAGAACCACTGGCTACCCCGCAGCCTAAACTATTGATATCATGAATGTTCCATGCTGGAGACAGTTGGCATTACAAACACGCGGTGTAACGGGCAGCGTGTGTTGCAGACTTCCTGTGTTATGGGCATCCTTCGAATCAGACACGGTGTAACAAACACGCTGTATTACGAACAGTCTGTGTTACAAATACCCTGTGTTATGGACAGCTTGTGTGATTGACAGTCTGTGTTTTAGCAGTTGTGCCACACATAGCCTGTATCATGGGCAGTTTGTATGACATACCATGATTTTGTAGATTGAGGATGAAGGAGAGAGGTTCGAAAGACTACATGAGCAGCTACTGCTAGAGGACCCAGATTCGGTCGCATTCCAAAATGCCCGAATGCGAACTGACCGAAGAAAAACTTATGAGAAGGCCATGTCACAGCCCCAACCAGATCACAGGAAACCAGGCACTCCCACAAAGATTATCAATCGTGCTCCACCTACTAAGCTGGAAATGCAACGATAATCAGAACTCGACAAAGGGTCAATGGACGAGAGTCATTGGTTAGAGAATAAAACCCCTCACACGGATATATAGAGAACTTTGCTCATGGAATTGTCTGACTAGTGAGCCACAGAACCATTGGCATTAATAGGCATATGATGTTTGTATAAAAGTGTCTGTGAGAAGATGCAGGCAGGTGGTATTTTTCTTTTGTTACATTCTGTTCGAAACTAATACCCAGCTGACCATTTATCATAAAGCACCTCCTTGTGTCTTATTTCCCAACTAAATGTGATATCATTATTAAAATTACGATAAGGCTGAAGTGAATCTTCTCTCAGTGTTGGAGATTGAGCAGCGCTTTTGCACTTTTTGAAACCTCAACCGGGCTAAGAACAAGGGGGCCATACAGCTGTAGTCTTCTCAAGCAGCTAGTTATCTGCAGATTGGTAAAAGCCACTTCACTCCCGATTGGCCTAGCACCCTAGTCTTTCAACCCACCATACATTGAAACAACTCATTGCAGTACAAGCCTGCATTTATCACATTTTTAACTGACAAACTCGGATTCCAGTAATTCTGAACCAGATGATCACCTCACATGAATGTCTGTATTTTTCTGCATAATCACCTTGTGATTCTCTGATTATCAATTACATATTCATAACAATTCAATCAAATTCAGTGTTTCTGCTCATTGAGAACGAAGAAAATGGAGTCACGGCATGTAGAACTTGTAGTTTGAGACAGTGAAGAGGTTTATCTTGGTGAAAATGCTCTATGCAAAAATAATACCTCATCCTGGTGTCAGTCACTCAGTGAATCAAAGGGCACTGTACACAGAAACATCCTTCCCAAAATATCCAAATATTTCTAATATAGGATAGGGTCGTTAGTACGAAGAGAATATATATAGACCCTCAATATGGGAGAGTACATATTTGTGTGAAGATTCTGACCATGGTGCGTGTTGAACAGTTTAGCAGTCCAAGAAATTAGCTGCCATCAGGAGCTCCAGAGCGATCTCAGGCGCGATAGGGAACTCTGGGATCTCAGTGGAACTATTTGTAAAGCGCACTTTATATGTGAAGTACATGCAGACTTTCTGCAGTACGTGTGACCTATAAAAGATAACATCGTCATTATGTTTGTTCTCTCTCTCTCTCTCCCTCCCCCTCCCCCTCCCCATCAGTGTGGCTGTATTACCTTCATACAAAGACATACTGCCGACTGCCCAACAGAGAAAAAAATCACATACTTTTGAGCCAACGCATGGATTACCAGGGTGTAAAACCAGAACGCTGTAATCTTTTAGCTCCCAGTTTCGCCATCCAGTGACATGAACTGCACCCCCATTTATGGTAACTAGAAACAACCAAGGGACCCGTGATACGTACGGGATCTCTCTGAAGTTGATCTCGTTGGTCTCATTCTCTTCAAATGATCCGGGTCCGCTGAGCATGGCTTTGATGGTGCCTGATGTCAATGCATGATCTCTCTTCACAATGAACTCATGATTATCTGATGAGACCAGCTTTACATACATAGCATCGGGTCCCTCACAACCTCCGTACTAAAATAAGCAAACATGTGACTAGTGAGCGCCACTGTGTATTTCTTAGAAAGCCTGGTACGTAATCAGCTTGACAACAGGGATTCTTCGTGCACAGTCTGTACTATGATCTAGCAATCCTCTAGCCGACCAAATCGTACGTACTGTATATTTTTTCTATTCGACCACTTTGCCATCCTATTTAACATAACTCCTGAACCTGAGATCGGTAAGGCGGTAGGAGCTCAGCTCAGCTAGAACGAGGACTTACGATCTCGAGCCATGCGCTCTAGCTTTTGAGCTATTCTGATTTTCCAATAGCATTTGTTTGTCTTTACTTATCACTTCAAATGGTAAAACAACACTTACCTTATCATACTA
>Ga0224501_10001825_pt1 | contig 16624 bp, 14 predicted proteins | sample SF_Oct11_sed_USG_4_FD_169105 | JGI IMG/M metagenome (GOLD analysis project Ga0224501, IMG submission 169105) | Sediment microbial communities from San Francisco Bay, California, United States - SF_Oct11_sed_USGS_8_1 | ecosystem: Environmental > Aquatic > Marine > Sediment | place: USA... | reverse complement strand
ATAGTAGCTTTGCTGGAGCTTAGGTTCACGAGCAAAGGCGTTAATCCACACCTGGGCAGCCTCTTTATTGATGGCCTCGATATATTTCCCGACTTCTGCATCAGAAAAGCGCTTCATGGCGGTATTTCCTCGTTTTTGTGAGATGTGATCCTGCCGCCCACATATCTGAATGGGCTAATAACCGTAAAGCTTACTACTTAACTAAGTCTAATGCAATCCATTGTTTTAGTTATAAAAAATACTATTTTAATATTTAATATGAAATTATTTTGGATGTCATATTGACTGTCAAAATGACTACTGTTAGGGTTTGAGTAAGTTAGTTAAGCATACGAAAAAAATAGAGGAAGTAGAACATTCACTTGATTGCATTATTCATTCTAAGGAGGTGTCCCATGAATATCCTCACATCAACCTCATGGCATCAAGAAAATTGTGGTTCAAGAATTTATCCAGTGGCAAAAGGAAGGCAAGTGGCTCTTATTGTGAGTCTGGTCGCTCTTTCTTGTTTGGCCTTTTCTCCGGCTTGGGCAGAGAATAATAACCAGTCCCAGGTTCCGGTGGCTCCCATTCACTTGACGAGTCTGTCGATTCAAATCGGCCCAGGAGGATTCCATTTTGGCATTGGGTCGCCGTTTTATGGTCCAGCCTATGTTCGTCCGCATATCCATGTGGTCCCTGGTTCGCGACATTATTGGGGACATTCACGACATCAGGGACATCGTGGTCACTATGCTGCCCCTCAGCGAAATTACCGCAGCCATGGAGGGAAGAATGATGGCCATCTGGGCAGTTTTGGTGGGAATGGCGGGGGAGGAAACCGCGGTCATCGTGGAGGCCACCGATAAATAGTTGTGAGTATCTATTAACAATAAGTCGGTGGTTCAGCAAGAATTCGGTGCAATGAGCCCGTGAGGGGGAAGCTCCTCACGGGCTTTCTGTTAGTGGTCGCTGTTGAGCCCGTATATGGCAAATTGGTTAGGGAGATTTTTTTTTCATTTTTGAAGATGGCGTGCGAAGATTTGGCGGAGATTTAGATTGGTCGTCCCACTCGTCTTTCATTGGGGGAATGGCTTTGGCCTTTTGCCGCCGGTGAATCTGGGTGTTTATGCGTGGCTGAGCTGGCTGCCGAGGCTCTGAAGATTTTGGTGATGGATCAGGTTTGGTCATAGGGGAACAAAAAGTACTGGGTGGATCATCCGGGTAATTTCCCTTGTTGATTCCCTCTACATATTCTAGAGATATCGGATCCTAGATGTCACACGACATGCCTTGGAACGGGTAGTTTGTCCACTTGCATTTCCTAATGACGGGGCTCGCATATGGTAAAATGCTTGAAAGTGATCGAAGAGGGTATCTACAATAGGGCTTTCTTTTTTCTGGAATTTCAATGCGAACGTTGCGATCGTCATTTCTTGCCGCCTCTTTAGTCGTCCTGCTTCTCTTGCTGGGCGGAGTTCTTTCGGCACAGGCTGTTGGGCATGTTTCTCAGCATACCCATCATCATTCGTCTTCCACGCACGCCACGACACTGTGTAGCTGGTATTGTGCGGCTGGCCAGCTTCATGCTGGTGAGCTGGTGGTTGTGGCTGCCCCTATTGTGTCCTTCCTTGGGATAGAAGAGGAGGAGCCTTCAACGGTCATACCCATATTCGTCATTCCTTCCCCTTCCCGTGCGCCTCCGTCCTCCTAAACATCACCATTTGCTTTTTCTGTAACAACACGGAATCCCATTTTCCTAAGCAGCGTATTTGTTGCGCGGAAGCTATTTTCATGGGGGTCTTGAAACCCTCCCAGAATAGGGGTTTGGTTGTGAGGAAGAGTGGGTTTGTCTTCCTTTGTCTTGATCCGGCGGGGAATAGTATTTGGATTTTTTTAAGGAGATGTCGCAGTATGGATTCTGGACGAGAAAAATTGTGGTTCGGTTTTCGAACTATCTGTATGAGCGTGGTAAGCAGTGCCGTGATCATTGGTGGATCAGGGCTGGCAGTTGAAGCTGCCATTCTGGATGGAATGATGGGCGGTTTTGAGGAAAGTATGGGGAAGCGAGCGCAGGAAAAGGGGGAACAACTGGTCATTGGTGATTTTTATCCTGCGGAAAGCCCGGATTCTCATGGCCCCATTGGGATGATGGGGGACCATACCCACAATCAAGGTGAATTCATGTTCACCTACAAATATATGCGGATGTTTATGGAGGGGAATCGCGATGGGACCAATAATCTCTCCAAGGCCGATGTCTTAAGGGATTTCTTTGTCGCCCCAACTGAGATGACCACCCAAATGCACATGTTTGGGTTCATGTATGGGCTCAATCAAACCGTGACGCTGACTGCCATGATTCCCTATGTTCTAAAATCGATGGATCATGAAACAAGGACCGGCGTGAAATTTACCACGAAGTCCAGTGGATTTGGGGATATTCGATTGGGTTCGTTGGTGCGACTGTATGCCTTTGAAGCGCCCAGCATTGGTTCGCATCGATTTCATTTCAATGCGGCCGTCGGTCTCCCCACCGGAGATATTAAGGCCACGGGTGCTACGCCGTTGGGCGTGACGCGACTCCCGTATCCCATGCAATTAGGGTCAGGGACGGTAGATCTGTTCCCGGGGTTGACCTATTCGGGGGGCTTGGGAAGAGCAACTTGGGGTGCACAAGCCATTGGAACCATTCGGCTTGGGGATAACAGTCAGGGATATGCATTGGGTGATGAATATGAAGTGAGTGCTTATGGAGCCTATCGCTGGGCGGACTGGATCAGTAACTCTCTCCGCTTGAAATGGAAAGACTGGGCTGACTATGAAGGCCGAGACCCGAATATTACTCGAACCAACCCAGCAGGCGTTCCACTTGTTCCCACGGCTCTAACGGGTCTCAGGGGTGGAGAGCGCTTAGATCTCTTGGTGGGTGTGAATATTCTTTTTCCGGAAGTCATGGGATTAGAAAATCACTTGGGAATTGAAGGTGGTGTGCCGATCTATCAAAACCTTGATGGACCACAATTGGAATCGGACTATACCTTTTTTGTCGGCTGGCAGATCATTAACTAAGGTGATCAAGAGTCGCTGAATGAAAAACGGAGGGAAATTCCTATGAGAAAAGTCCTCAGCTATGCGTGTCTTGCCACCCTCATTTTCATAGGTTGGGTTACGATGGCCCAAGCCTATGACGTGGCTGAAGTAAGAGATGGTGCCACAATTACTGGAAGGGTCACCTTCTCAGGAAAACCTCCAGAGCCATTGCAGTTTGAAGTCGAAAAGAATCTTGAAGTTTGTGGTCATCAGAGGAGTTTGGAAAAGGTAGAAGCCCTGAATGGTTTGCTCAAGGGAGCAGTTGTGATCTTGGAAGGGGTAGAATCGGGAAAGCCTTTCGCGAAGCAAGATTTTCAGGGAAAGGCTCCTGGAAAAGGCACGTTTCAATATGTGGGTGGAGAAACGTTGGGGTTACGAGTGAACACAGAAAACTGTAACTTCGGTCCTTTCACGGGAGTGTTAACTCCGGATGAGGCTGTGCGGTTTGGCAACAAGGATTCCATTAAGCATGTACTCCATACTTTTGTGGCATTAGATACTAGGGGAAACGTCTTACGCACGTTACACAATCGGGATATTCAGCCCGACGGATCATTCGACCGCGTGTTTGATTCTGGAAAATTGAAGGACAGCCGTCTCATAAGAATGACCTGTAATCGGCATGACTTTATGCAAAACTGGCTGTATGTCGTGAAGAATCCTTATTTCGCCATTTCCGATGAGAAGGGGCAATTTGTCATCGACAATATTCCGCCAGGCCACTATACCCTTCGCGCCTGGCATCCCGTGCTTGGTCTTCAAGAGCAAGAGGTGCATGTGTTGCCGGGAAAGGCGCTGGGCACTGACTTTGCTTTTTCTGGATAAAGAAAAATCAGGGAATCTTCAAAAGCCGCCTTTTCTACACGAAAAGGCAACTTTTCGTTTTTTAAGAATTGTTGGTCATTTCAGTGTTGAGGAGGGCTCCATTGGGGGCCGGGGCCGGCGGGTTCTTGTAGGTCGCTATTATCATAGGGTTCCTCGTTTCCGGTGACCCCATCTTCATAAGAGTCTTTAAACATCTCACCGAGTTCCTGCTCGAATTTGCCATTGCCGTTCAGATCAATCCAGTAGAACACGGGGTCACCCATGGTGAGGACCACGGGGGTGCCATAGTCATCCAGCCAGACCTTATAGGTCCGGCGGGCGGTCATGAAGTTGACGGATCCCGAACCGGTCAAGTCGAATTCTCTGAAAAACATGTCATTGCGCCAGTCGTAATAGGCGTTGATTTCCCGGGGATCAAACTCGTCCGGTTCAACGGGCAGCTTGGGCCGTGGTTGAATGGAAGAAAACGGAGAGGCATTCATGGCCACCTTGGTGGCCTCATGTGAAGTTTTTTGGCCTCCATGTGGTTGGCTCCACACCTTCCCGTTCCCAAGGGCACCAATAAGGACCACTATGCAGGGGATGAGAAATCTTGAGTAGGGTAGGTGATGAATAACAGAAAAGATTCGCATACAATACATCATAGTTCAACGATGGTGAACGAGGGAAGTGGTGCGAAGGTAAGAAAAAGTCATAGGACAACGATCGCGACAATGGCCTCAACTTCACTCAAAAGATGGGTTGCAAAAAGTGAGGCACCCTGGCAATTATTTTGAACCTTGAGACCGACATATGGGGTTTTTAGAACGATATTCAATATGAGGGTTGATCGATGAACGATTCGTTTTATACATGGCTAAAGTGGGTTGGATGCTTGGGAAGTCTGTTGGCATTGATGGGGTGTGTCACTCCTGAAGAACGGAATCCTTTTCGTTCAAACGGGTTGGAAATGGGGTGTGCCGTCGGTGACGTGACGCACAATGAAGCGTTAGTGTGGGTGAAAACGGAGGGTCCGCAGGAGGTCCAAGTTTTATATATGACAGATGATCCTCATTGGATTGCTCCACAGGAAACCTTGCTCACGTTAACCAGCGCAGATCGTGATTTCACCGCACGCATTCCATTAGTGAATCTTAGCCCACAGACTCGATATTTTTACCGGATGCTGGTTCCCGGAAAACGACGAGGGCCGATTTGCCAATTTGTCACTGCGCCACTTCCCCAGGACTCCAAGTCGGTGACGTTTGTGATTGGGGGCGATACCCGGAATAGCTTTCGGCCTTTTTCGATTTTTGAATTTATGCGGGAGGCCGAACCAGATTTTTTTGTTTACCTGGGTGATACCATTTATGCAGATAAAGATGCCGAGGCCCTGACCCTGCCCGATTATTGGAAAAAATATGTAGAAAACCGTGATGGCATTACCCAACGATTATTTGCCACGACGCCCATCTTTGTGATGTGGGACGATCATGAAGTCGATAGTGATTTCACGATGATTCATCGGCGCTTGCCTATTGGTCGGCAAGCGTTTTTTGATTATTGGCCGATTCGGTCTTCCATTCAAGATCCTTACCGTCTGTACCGTTCATTCAAATGGGGTAAAGGCGTGGAATTGTTTTTGTTAGACTGCCGTCAGTATCGGAATCCAGAAACCAAAATGATGATAGGTGACGAACAAAAAGAATGGCTGTTGCAGGGGTTGGCGGCTTCCTCGGCAACCTTTAAATTTATCGTGTCCTCGGTGCCGTTCTCTGATCCAAGGGATGATAAATGGGGGGAATACCCTGATGAGCGGGACGACATCTTAAGGACTATCAAAGAACAGCACATTCCCGGGGTGATTTTTTTGGCGGGAGATGTGCATCATGCGGCCGTCAGTCATATGCCACATGACCCAGCCGTTCGTGAATTTATCTTTGGCCCGCTCGCTGCGCCAATGAACTATAAGGTCTCTAGGTTGGAGCCTCGTTTTGAATTTTTTCATGAAACCTCCCAAAATTATGGGAAAGTCATCGTCCATCTTGATAGCCCTACTCCATTTGTTCAAGTCGAATGGTTCGATCCCACGAATACCTTGCTTCATCGGGTAGATGTTGAAAATGAACAGTACTATCCCCACGAGCAAGAATAAGCTACCTGATTATGAAAGCCATTGGGTGCCTTCATCCTTTTCCTGCGACCGATCTGGACTCACTTCAGGACGTTGAGCGGACCATCCCACATCCCCAATTGCGTGATCTGTTGGTGCGCGTGAGCGCCGTCTCCGTCAATCCTGTCGACACAAAAATTCGGCGATCACAATCGACGGGGCAAAATGAAACCGTGCCGCGTGTGTTGGGTTGGGATGCGGCGGGAGTCGTAGAGTCTGTGGGACCCTCGGTGAGTCTCTTCCGAGTAGGAGACGAGGTCTATTATTCGGGGAGCCTGAGTCGTCCGGGTGCCAATAGTGAATATCATTTGGTGGATGAACGGCTTGTGGCAAAGAAGCCGGCTTCCATAAACATGGCTCAAGCTGCTGCGCTGCCGCTCACAGCTATCACAGCCTATGAAGCCCTGTTTGATCGTTTGGGAATTTCGCCACAAGGCGAATCGGGGGGCGCCGGTATTCTCATTATTGGCGGAGCCGGCGGGGTAGGGTCTCTGGCCATTCAACTTGCCAAAATTGCCAAGCTGTATGTGATTGCGACCGCTTCGCGCCATGAGTCTCAAACCTGGTGCCGGAAAATGGGAGCGGATGCTGTAATCGATCACACCCAATCGATACCCGATCAGCTCAAACAAGTACATCGGCCCATCGTGGAGTATATTTTTAATACCTCGCAGACTGACCAACATTGGCAGGCCATGTGTGAGGCGATCAAACCTCAAGGCCGGATTTGCGGGATCGTTGATACCACTAAACCCGTCAACCTGAATGCCTTGAAACGGAAAAGTGCCACCTTTGTGTGGGAGTTTATGTTTACGCGTTCGATGTATGAGACGGATGATATGATCGAACAACATCATCTGCTCACGAAAATTTCCAAATGGATTGATGAACGGAAGATCCAATCGACGTTGACCGAAACGCTTTCACCCATTAATGCCGCCAATCTCCGATCCGCCCACGCGAAATTAGAGTCAGGGAAGATGATCGGCAAATTCGTCCTCACCGGTTGGCCTACCTAGGGCCATTCATCTTTGACTTTTCATACGCAATAAGGGTTTTGAGTCCCTCCGCATTCCGCCAAGAGTGCATTTCTGAACCATTCGTTTTACATGTTTAAAGAATGGTAAAGTCACCAAGTTTTTCAGGTTCTCAGAATGATAATGCCAACTCCTTCCCCGTCTTCTTCAAAAACGCCACCAGCATGGCTTTGTGAATTCCCGAAAAAAGACCCATGGTCCAGGCCGTTTGCGGAAAGCCTGCTGACCCATCTTGATCTTCAGGAGGGATTAACCATCTTAGATGTGAACTGTGGCGATGGAATTCCGGCCTTCTATCTCGCGCATCGTGTTGGCTCGGCGGGACAGGTGCTGGCCATTGATGTCAGTGAAGGCCAGTTAATAAGGGCCAGGGCGGTGCAAGGTCCCTACTTCCCATGGCTGGAATTTCGCCGGGAGGATGTCAAGCAGTTATCGGAGCATTTAGGACGTTTCGATCGCATCACTGGCAATTTATCGTTCATGTTTTTTCGGCCTGATAGGGAGATGGCGTTGCATCAACTATTAAGTTTTCTTAAGCCGGGGGGGCAACTCGTCCTCACCTTCCCGTCGCTGGGGACATTCGATTCGTTGTGGCAACGCGTTGACCAGGAAATGTTAGCCAGAGGGCTCACGGCCGAACGGGGGAATTTTGCCGAATATGTTGCAGAACGGCCTTCAGCAAAAGATGCGCGAAGGTGGCTAAAGTCCGGAGGTCTCGAACGTATCGAGGTTACCGAATATCCGCTTGAAGTGAAGACTGGCGCAGGAAATGAATTCCTCTATCATCCGTTATTGCGCGGTGGATTTCTGGACGATGTCTACGAATGTTTTGCCGAACAACATTTAGCAGAATCGTTCATGCAGCGCATTGCCGCCGATACGACAAGCTTTGTGCCTCTGATCGCTCAACGCTGTGTGATGTCTGGTTGGGCTCTATAAGGATTCTTCGTAATGCCGACAAAAAAAGAGGGCTGTGCATTGAGCGAACTGACGTCAACAGGGGTAAAGTGCCCGCAATGCAGGAAGGGGATCCTTGATCCTGCGCGTGGTCGGTTTGGTCCAGTTTACAAATGTACGACCAAAGGTTGTCCCTTTTGGCTTGATGCTCGGCCAACTGGGAAAAAATGTACCTTTGTGCGTGAGGATGGAACACGTTGCGGGGCCTTACGAGTTGAGGGAACCAAAACAATTCCAACCAGGTGTAGTGATCGATCCTGCCCCAATCGAAATCCGCACAAGCTCGATAAAATTTCAAATCATTGAGCGAATGTGGTTACTGAGGATTCTTCCCCGCATCGTTGCTTATCGGGAGCTTTCGTTCCTTCCAGCCGGACATGTGGCCGTCTAAGTAGATGATGGTGGTGTACCCCAATGTCCAAAGGGCGAATTTGGCGATTCCAGCACGGGGGCCGTGTTCGCAATACACCATAATCGGATCTTCCGATTTTGCTTGAATTTCTTCGTGTCGGGACCACAGAGCGTAAAAGGGAAGATGCCGTGCTCCTGGCACGTGCCCGGATTCATACTCGCTTTGGGAGCGAACATCTACAATTGTCGGGGGATTTCCCTGCTCAATGGCTGCCAGAAGCTGGTCTTGAGTCATGTGAGAGATTCCTTTTCCTGAGCACGAGACGGTGAGACTTCCCAGAACGAGGATGACGAGGAATGTGGAGGGGGTAAAATCGCTCACGTTTTGTAATGGACCTCCATACATCCGACTGTCCGTTTTAGTTGTATTCCTTAATTTTGAAAGGATGCTCCATCGAGTCTGACTGAAAGCATACCCCCTTTCTCTTCTTCATTTCTATTCAAACGTTGTGGCTAATCCAGCAGGAAAAAAGAAAGGCGGAAGCCCTGACTATTCAATAATCAAGGTCCCCGCCTTGGGAGATTGCTACATATGAGTGAAGAACGAGAACTGGGCTCTAGCGTCTTCCGTGATGGTGGTCGTGATGTTTGTGGGGGACGAGAAAGACGTTGTTTTGGATTTCTCGGCCGATGGTCGTGTTTCGGCGGATGACATCAGCCAAGGTGGTGGCTTCCAGGATACGTATTTGATAGTGAGGAAAAGCATTGAGATAGAAGAACCGATCCCCATCCCTCAATCGTTCAAACTGATCGACGAGAATGGTGTAAATCAGTTCCCCCACCATGGCACCCGGCCGATGGTCTTCGGCCAGCGCCCCAATCCACAGATCGACAAGTTCGACCTGGCCATAGACGGCTTTCAAATGTTGTTGGACCTCTGGCTCACTCGTGATGTCGGCAAACGTGAGGGCTGGGGTGAGGCCCAATGCCAAGCGGACATCGTTGTAAGAGGGAATGCCGTGATCTCGCCCTCGTTGCAAATTGAGGGAGGCCAGATCGAATCCTCCGGATCCGGGAGGTCCAAAGAGAAAATTTCTCACATCGTCGATCACATAGGTGTCAATCTCCTGCGCCCGATTGGTCGCCAGTCCTCGAAGTACGGGCTCAATGCCCCCTTCATTGGTCAGGCGCCAGGGGACCAAAAACGCCTCCCGAAGCGGCAAATTTCCTTCAGGGATGGGTTGCCCGTTTTGCTGAAGTCGGAGTAAGACGGGGGAAAGGAGCGTGTGCCCCACACGATAGGCTGCTGTACTGAACTCGGTGGCAATTCCAGGGTTCACCTCCCGTTTGTATCCCGTATAGGGTTGAAGGGCATCGGGCCCGAGGAGCATTGGGAGAAATTCTTGATAGGTGATCACTTGAATGACCGCACCGACCCAGGCCCGGGCAGCTTCGTAGATGGCATCATCGCCTAACTGTGGGAAACGGTGATGGATACGTGCGGCGACACGATTGTGCTCCCGCATGAATAGGGTATGCATCGATGTGAGGCCTACCTGCTCGTTCGCCCGAATGTCGCCCGCGATAAACAGGCTGGGGTTCGGTCCGCCCAAGTTGGGAAGGCCCATTGTATTGAATGGCAAGAGGTTGCCTGGACTAGTTGTGAGCTGGCCGGTGCCGTCCAGGGTTCTGAGGGCTCCCGCCCGAACGGAGTCAGATCCATAGACCATGGAGGCATCAATGTAGGCTGTAATCTGGTTGATTTGCTGCCGGGGATTATCCGGAGTGGTACCGGTCGTCAGATCATAGACGGACCGGTTCAACATGATGCGCTCAAGGCCGGTGGCTTGAGGATCGAAGTAGGGATCTCCTGTGGGAACGTGAATCGGAAAGGGTTCGGCTGGCCGGCTTTCATCGCTGAGGGTGATATCGTGATCGATGAATTGTCCCCACTGCCAGATAAAGTCTGAGGCCTGTTTTTCGTTGAAAATCTGATCATCTTGGGCGACCACGGTATTGGAGATTTCACGAACATTAGGGCGATTCTCTCCGGACGGTTTGGCGATGTGATCTTGGTAATCAGGGGCCGCGTACCTGAGCAATTGGGTGTCGATGCTTCCCCAGGTAGGATTTTCGACATTGTTATTTTTCCCATCAATCGTTCGGGTCTCAAATGCGTACGTCCCAGGCGTTTGGATCCCAATCATGGCCATGATTAGACTGCCGACAATAAAACACGGTCTGATCCAAGAAGAAACTGGATTGCGGTCCAGGGGTTTGATGCGTGTTGTGTGGTTCATGTGCTGGCTCCCCCAAAATGATTCATGGTATGGAAATAGTTCTACGACTTTTGGGGGGTAGGGTAGACAATGACAAAGGGGATGACTATACCCCAGTAGGGGTAAAAAAGGGAAGATTTCGGAGGTTTTGGCTCAGGGTCGTGATGAAAGGATTCGGGATCTAAGTCATTTCACTAATAAGAGAGGGAGATTGGCCCATTATGGACATTGAAGTGTTTCGTCAAATGGTCGCGAAGAAGCCTGACGGGTTTTTGGGGCGGTATGGATTGGGGGATAAAATCCTGCAATTAGGTGAGAACTTTGAAGAGGCAGCCGAACATTTACGCGTCGCCGTTCAACTCGATCCGGTGCATGTGGCATCGCATTTTGCGTTAGGGCGGGCCTTGGCCGGCCTGAAGCAGAATGATGAGGCCAAAAAAGTGTTGAATGCTGGAATCGAAGCCGCCTTGTCTGGCCGTTCCAATGGAGGAGGTGACCTGGTTCCAGAAATGCGAGCGTTGCTTCAGACCTTAGGCTAGCAGGAGGCTTTAGAGAGTCCTGTATTCTGAAGAGAAAGACGTTTGGAGGAGAGCAATTATTCCTAGATTTTTATGGCCATGGCTTGAGTGGTAAGGTATTCAACTCCTTTTTGTAGCGAGTGCTGCCAAATGGATTCCAATTCAGGCGACCATTTGTGATCAAATTGTTTGAGGGCTTTGAACAAGCTCTCTACCCACAATGGATGCAGGCACGGGTCCATTCCAAGCCAGACATGGTTTAACCCCACAAGGTCCAATACGGCTTTCCCTTTTTCCACTCCCCGGCCATATTGAAGTAATGCCACAATTTCTGTGAGCATTAACGCCTTCCGCTTGTTCGAGTCGAGTGAACCGAGTAACGCCGAGATTGAAGCGTGACTCTTCAGAAAATTCTGGTAGAGGTGTTCAAGGAAGTCAGGATTGAGCCCCACTCGAGCAAGACTGAGTTCGGGTTCGGTCGTGAGTGTCCCGGCTTCCTGTGCTGCAGCCCATTGAACCGCGACGGCATACCCCCATAATCGCATGGTGGCTCTTGTAACCATTCCGAGGGATGCCTCGTTGTGTTGACTGACGTTCGCGACGTTGGCAATGGTCCCCTTGATCTGTTCAGTGGTCGCGGACTGCTCTTCCGTCGCAGCCGCAATTTGAGCCATTTGATCGGTGACTTCATTGACCGATCGAATAATCAGGTGCAAACCTTCGCTTGATTGATTTGCGAGTGCCATGGCATTGGTGGCTTCTTGTGACCCTTTTTTCATCACACCAACGGCCAATCGGGTTTCCTCCTGCATGGCATGAATCATCCCCGTAATTTCCTTTGTTGATTTGGTCGTTCGTTCAGCCAGTATTCGAACTTCGTCTGCTACGACCGCGAACCCACGGCCCTGCTCACCAGCACGGGCAGCTTCAATGGCGGCATTTAACGCGAGGAGATTGGTCTGTTCGGCAATATCGTCAATGATTTTGGTGACGGCGCCAATATGATCAGAATGTTCCATCAAGGAAGACACTTTCCGCTGGGATTCCTCAACCATTTCTGCCAAGCGGGTCATTCCGATCGTTGAGTGGTTGACAACTTCTCCGATGACGTTGGTTTCGTGATCGGCTTCTTGTGTTACCAGAGCGGCCTGTTGGGCATTCTGGGCCACGCTATGGACCATGGAGGACATTTCGGCCGTTGACTGGGCGACGGCGGTGGCCTCGTGGGATTGACGATGCATACTGGTACTCATAGGAGCCACCAGATTGAGCACCACGCTGGCCAGGTCGGCAACATTTTTGCTGGCTTGTTCCATCTGGTGGTTGACGACTTGTAGGCGGTCGAGCAAGCCATTATAGGAACGAGCCAAGGCTCCCACTTCATCCTGAGTGTTGATCTGAATCCGTTGATCCATATGAGAATGCTGGGCAATCGATTCAATGGTGGTTTGAAGGCGATGAATGGGGCGTGTGGTCCTTAAGGCAAAAAACCATCCGAGGCCCACGGAGAACAGTAGCGTGATGCCGATTATCCAGATGGTGGATGTCAGAATTTGGTGATGAAGGGTCTCAGTTGGTGCAAAGGCTTCCGCCTCATTAATTTCGCTCAGAATGACCCAATGCAAACCTGGAATGTGTAATGGGGCGTAGGCTGAGAGGACGGGAATCCCACGGTAATTCGGGAAGATCGCGAAATCGGTTTTTCCAGCCAAAGCCGATTGTGTACCCATCGTTCGTACAGGCTGGAGCCCGATGGACGTGTTTTTGGCTGTGATCAGTTCAATCAGATGGCTGGGGAGACCGCTGGCCTGGATGGCGTTTAAATACTTTGGCTTGTCTTCCAACAGAAACCGGCTCTGATTGCGCATCGTATAGTCTGGGCCGATAAGATAGGTTTCTCCTGATTCCCCAAGGCCCATCCGTTTCCAATCACCTTGATTTGTCATGATGGCGTTGATCCGGTCAATGGGCATTTGGAAAATCAACACCCCAACCTTGGTCGATCCATCGAAGATGGGAGAGGCGATAAAGGACGCGGAGTCTTCATAGGACGGGGGATAGGGAGCGAAGTCTACCAGGCTTACCGTTTGTGAATTGTCGGAGGCGTTGGCTTCCCGAAACACGTGCCCGATTCCCGAATCGGCATAGGGTCCGTCAATTAATGAAGTCGAATAATCAAATTCTTTAAAGACGGTGTACACGATATCTCCTGAATCGGGATCCACAAGGAAAATGTCGTAATAGCCAAATTTTTTCAAAAAGTCACGGATGTGCGGGTGATTTCGCTCATGCAGTTGGCTGTAGGTTGTGCGGTCTTTGGAAGAGGCTAATTCGTCTTTTCTTCCTAATGGGTGGGGGTTAGCCTTGATGTAATGGTATTGCAGCGCGATGGAGTCCTGATCCAATTGACTCAAATACGAAAGAGCCTTTGGCTTCTGATTAGGATTGCGCCGGACATATTCTTCCGTGAAATCTTCTTGATAATAGGTTGCTAAACTCGATTTCCATGAGCTGATTTCCGCAGGAGAAGGGTGGGCCTCTTTTCGGAAATTTTGAAACGCCGCCTTGAAATCCTTCATGGCGTCAATAATCATTCGGTCGTTGGAAAAAGTGAGAATCTGATCTCGAATCGTTTGAAAATACGCCTCAATGTGGGTTTTTTTCATTTCTCGAATTGAAATCAATTGATTCTTGGCCTGTTCCTCTAGTGCCACTCGTGCTTCTTGATTGGCTTGCCAAGTGATAATCGATCCGGCAATCCCAACTGGGATAACGGCAAGAAGAATTGATCCGATAATGAGTTGCGTTTTTAATTTCATAAATTCATCCGAGAGAAAAGGCGTGTATTCCCATCGCGTAGATAGCCTTTCTCATCTCCACACGGGTGAGTGGGAAATTGAGTCGTACATGCTATTCAATTTCAAGATCATTCCATGTCCTGCAACTTATCGGTCTTGGGGAAAGCCGATCCGTTAGGTGCTACAGGGACCTAGTGAAGGGCGGGAAATCGCAACCTCAATCACGCGTCCATTGAGATCAAATAGAATGATGTTCTTTCGTGTTCTTTCTCAATTTTTATACTCGGGTGTCAGGACGTCATTCTTAAAGGAAAAACCGAAAAACTTCTCAAGAGTGATGCCAGAGGGTGAGGACGACAGGTTGTGGGCGAGGGCGAAGCGGGCTGGTGTGTACATACTGGCCTCGACTGACGAGCCCAACGGATTCGGCAATGCGATGGGCCACGGTGGCTTCAGTGGGGCTGTGGTTGATCATGACAAAGGTTCCGCCAAGAACCAAGTTGTTCGCGATTTTGGCGAACAGGGCAGACGGATCGAATAAGCTCAATGGAAGACGCCAGGCGAGGAGCGGTTTGGGGGTTACGAAGGGATACCACGCGGTGATGATTTCCGCAGGGCTGTTGTAGTGGCGGTAGTCGGCCACGACATAGTGAGTGTGTGCCAAATCTTGAATGTGCCCATGGGCATAATCAATACGACTTCGCCCGTTACAATAGAGTCGATGTCCATCGACTTCCGTTCCTACCAATTCCGAGGGTTTGAAAAATGTCTGAAGGGCATCCGCATAAGCAAAATTAGCGCTGCCCACATCGCAGACTTTTCGATTTTCAGAAATTGGCCATTTCAGAGCTTGCCGCGCACGATCCAACAAATCTAAATATCCATAGTTGAGAAGCGTCGTTTCAGGAGGGTGGCGTAACTCAAAGTGGGTTCCATAGTTTGCCGAAAGTTCCTCGATACGACGGTTTTGAGTTGAAGTTAGATTCTCGATCGTCGCAATCGGTGCTTCTCGATAGGTCCCTCGTGACCAACGTAAAGCCTGAGTTGCCTCGTACCAAATACGGTGGTATCCCGATCGTAGGCGATCGGTAAGGGTGATTTCTGGGGTTATAGTTTCATGATTAGCGGGCACAGTTGGTTGGCTTCGTCCCGTGGAGGTCCGTTTCTCGTGTTGTAATGGGTGGTTCATGATTGATTGTTCTTTTTTCTTGTCGGTTCCCGTTCTTTCGCCCTTGAGGGGCTGAACGGACAAGGCCGATGTCTCGGCGCCCCTTCGTGGCCTAGAAGGCTTCTAAGACAGGAAGATCATGATGCGGAAAATGTGTGCCGTCTGCCCCTAGGGGGGAAGCGATTTGTTAAGTTGAGAAGGTATTGTCCCGAACAATGAATGCAGAAGGACATGCTCATCCTGTATTAGAAATCGTTGCCATACATGCAGTGATCATCGGCCTTTTGCCTGTGTTGAGCGGATTTTTATAGGACCACCTATGCAAGTGGCGGCTATCCCAGATAATGAACAAGCGCGTATCCAAGCGCTGTTGCAATATGAGATTTTGGACACCGAAGCTGAAGCGGTGTACGACGATTTTGTGAAGCTGGCCTCCTATATTTGTCATACGCCTATTGCCCTGATTAGCTTGGTGGATCCCACTCGACAATGGTTTAAAGCGAAGGTGGGGTGCGCCGCTCCCGAAACCTCTCGCGACATGGCGTTTTGTGCGCATGCCATTCTTCAGACGGACGTGCTTGTGGTTCCTGATACCCTTACCGATCAGCGTTTTGTGGATAATCCTTTGGTGACGGGCGACCCCCATATTCGGTTTTATGCTGGCGCACCTCTTCTCACCCCTGAAGGATTCGCCATCGGAACATTATGCGCGATTGACGATGAGCCACGAATGTTATCTCTGGAACAAATAACAGCCTTGCAAGCATTGGCTCGACAGGTCGTCGCTCAATTGGAATTACGTCGTCTCACTAAAGAGCTGCAACAGCTTGTGGAAAGTAAGAACAAGCTCTTTCATATTGTCTCTCATGATCTGCGGTCGCCCTTTAACGGAATCTTGGCCTTTTCCCAAACGTTGGCGGAAGAAGCCGAAACCTTGAGTCGGGAAGACATTCAGGAATTTTCACAAACGGTTCTCACCTCCGCCGAACAGGTTATGCATCTTATTGACAATCTTCTGCAATGCACGCGGTTTGAATTGGGGACCTTGGACTACCAGCCCACCTCTGTCGCGATCGACACCGTGGTCATGAACGTGGTGATGCTGTTGAAGGGCAATGCCACTCAAAAAAATATTGATCTTGTGTACCAAGCCAATCCATCAGCCGAAGTCTTTGCCGACTCGACGATGCTCCATTCTATTGTTCAAAATCTAGTGGGTAATGCCCTCAAATTTACTCCTGCCGAGGGCCGTGTGACCATTCAGACCGAGGAACAAGACACGATGATTCAGGTGTCGGTCATTGATACCGGAGTCGGCGTCTCTCCAGATAAGCTGGCTGGTCTGTTTGAGGTGATGGCTGGTCGAACCACGGATGGCACTTCCGGTGAAAAGGGCACAGGATTGGGATTGTTGCTCTGTAAAGATTTTGTCGAGAAGCACGGGGGCCGGGTCTGGGTGGACTCCGT
>Ga0224501_10001823_pt1 | contig 16630 bp, 7 predicted proteins | sample SF_Oct11_sed_USG_4_FD_169105 | JGI IMG/M metagenome (GOLD analysis project Ga0224501, IMG submission 169105) | Sediment microbial communities from San Francisco Bay, California, United States - SF_Oct11_sed_USGS_8_1 | ecosystem: Environmental > Aquatic > Marine > Sediment | place: USA... | reverse complement strand
AGTTTGCAATGGAGCAGTAGAAGTTGGGTATTTTGTGAGGAGCTCTCATTCACAGCTGGGCAAGACCAGAATCTGTCAATCTCAACCACTGGGCTATCTCACTATTCCTCCTTGCCTGGTGCTTATTATGTGATTGATGTTGCAGTTTGCAAGCTCCAGCTTTGATGGGAGCTATAAGGCCTCCCAAAGCCCCACGATTCTCATCTGGTGGCGGATACAGAGGGGGAGGTTACTCAGATGGTGGATATAGAGGAGGTGGTGGATACAGGGGAGGAGGTGGGGGGTATCGAGGAGGCGGTGGTTACAGAGCGGGTGGCAATAGAGGAGGTGGCTATGGAGGCGGTAAGTTGGAGAGTGGGAGAATGAGACAATGTATGTAGCTACTCAGTAGAATAAGCTTTTCCAATCATCCTTTTCCTCATATCGACCTTGTATACTAGTATTCTATTTTAGGTGGCGGATACGTGGGTGGTCCACCTAGAGGTGGTGGTGGATACAGAGCAGGGTATGGGGGAGGACCAAGGTATTGATTCCCCTTCACCAACTGAATTCAATTTCTGCTTTGTAATGTACATAATACATGTATTGTGAAATGATAACTCCAAATAAATTTCAATGTTGCATAAATTTTTATCACCCGGTATTTATTGGTCTGTGTTTTAAGGCCGTCAAAGGCAGCATGTGTAAATGAGCAGCCATTCTGATCTGGCAGTTGTTTAAATCTGGGTTCTGTTATCTATTTTGAGTCTAGTCCAGCTAATTTCCTCACCTGTCAAACCTGTGTCTGGCCTGCGGAGCATTATTCTGCCATAAATATTACTGTCTGTGAATAATGTTTGTCAGCACAGGTTTGGCCTATCATCTGTAGGAAATAAAGATCAGCAAGACATAAGGTTCTGTTCTTGGTGAGTGTATCCTATGCAGCGGAATATCACTTGTGATAGGAGTACATGTAGTGTAGATTCATATAGGTAGAGCAGCGGCATAAAGTCAGATTTCATAGAGGCGTTATGTCACCGGGTGGAGTAAAAGCATATACGCGCAGCATCCGAAGCCTTATTTCAGTTAGCTCAAGCGACTAATTGTGACAACTGTTTGCAAACATCAAATCAATATGTCTATTGTCATATGTCTCATTTCACCCTGAATTGAATAGACAGGTCATATATGCCTGCAACAAGTTAAGGTCATAGAGCAGAGGTGAGTTAGTGTGCGTAATATAGAATGAACAGGTCTACATCAGTACAATAGGACCTACTTATTCTAAGATATATGCACAAAACACTATTATTTTGAATTTTCTCGTGTATTTTTCCAACAGGATTTCAGAAATCGCCCTCTCCTAGAGGATTTTCACTTAAATTGACCCCTAAGCATTTAGATCAGCATTACTCATGCGCCTCAGAAGTTTCAAGAGCTGCCCTCTCATCAGTCCCATATACTCACTTGTCGCTACCTGAATATACACTGGCATTTCAAATTGGTTAGACTTGGTGACAAAACATGACACCCGCTGGATTCGTACCAGAAGACCGATGGTATAAGGGCCAACTCTGGTGACTTCATTTGATTCATCAGATTGCAAAGAATTTTTGGTGATTGAAATTGTACTGCCGAGTAGCATGCAGTCTGTTTTGGTTTATATAATTGTGACTGTGGTATATCTTTACCCGATCTACACTGCACTTAGTCCTGCCCAGCACGAAGTGAAATGACATTTGAAGATAACATTTTCATTTCATAATTCTAATAAACGGCTGCTGTCTTAATTTAGAGTAGTTGTAGTCTGGTTGGTCGCCCGTAAGGTGCCCCTGATGATGTGACAACTAGAGAATGGCAAAAGGTAAGAACTCGAAACACGTTTATTGTAAAGTCTTCCATGTACGTGTTTACTACATATACACAGAGAAGCAGTGGCGTTACACAGAGAAGCAGTGGCGTACGGAGTAGTGGATTTGGCTTTGGGTCTTGTGGTTTCTCCCTCATCAGATTTGGCTTGCGACGTAGATTAATGGAGTCTCGCCTATAGCGTATAAATCAAATGGGGAGGACACCCTTTAGTGCCGCACCTTATAGTGATGTTATCCGTGTCAATATGGAGATCTGATCAGAGCAAACTTGCGTAGTAAATAACGTTGTTTTATACCCAGTACGTGGTTCTATGTCAAATTGTAAGCCCTCATCACTTCGAATGACATAAAAAAATCTTTTTGACTTGTGAAAGACAAATACATTGTCGTTGCATCTGCAGCAGCACTTTGATTTGATTTGATTTCGCATAGATCTGTTAAATAGAATCATTGGTTTTTTCTTACATCCATGAAATAAGGCCTGTTTTGATACCAACCCCCAAACGGGCAGCAGTCATCACATTGCACAACAACATTCTTGCTGGTAATTTATCCCCCTTCTATATTACCCTGATACCTATCTGTATATATAATGCGAATGTAGTACGAGCGTAGCGTGATCATACCTCATTAAGCAAACAGTTATATATCTGTTCTAACAACAGTACGAAACCTAAAAACTGAATTGGATATTGTGTCCACTGAGCGTAGAGGTGAGTTGATAATGATTAAATACTCCATGTATCAGACTGGATTTGGTGTAAACTGCTAAGTGAGCGTTGTAAGATGAGTAGTAGTCTTCGATACATACAAATACGGGCACACCGCGTGTATCAGCAAAATTAGGTCTATCCAGAAGTGTCAGTTATGATAGCCCATGCAGTGGGAGAATGAACAAATCTCACTGTCAGTCTTCCCTGTGGCCGGGTTCAATTCCCGGCCAGGGCGGAGTATTTCAAGGGATTTTTCCCTGGCTGATCACACGTGCTGCCTTGTACACAGTCTGAAACCGTGGTTGACAGCGGAGTGGCGCCCCCTTGTGAAAACTGCCTCTAATTTCAAATGATGGACCCAACAAGCGGTCTTCAGGAGAAATGTCAATGGACCAAGATGGTCTATGGTGAATTGTATGGTTTGTTAGTCTGTCATTTAAAATAGACTACACATTGTATGGCAAGAAGAGCGGGAAAACTTTGAAGCCCTCAATTTAGAGGAATTCTGTTATCTTTAGTGCAGGTAGTGACGGTATTTCCTGTCACTGGTGCAGGGCACTTAGCCAACCTATTTAGTTAATCTCCTTAGCTAGAAGTTAGTTGGAATTGTAGGAGCTAAAGCATTTATGGTAGGGGGACTGCAGATTGGCCGTGAGCATAAATGATTTTATGATCAAGAGCAAATCCACCAAAACCTGGTTACTGACAGCTTTCACTAAAACACTGCTGTCTGAACAATTGTTCAATTACAAGGACCGTCTTTTATTTTTGATTTTTTTAAACTGAGAAGTAACAGTGCATGGTAATCGAGCCCATACAGAGGCAGGTAAGGACAGCAATGAACTTGTAGTGTCTTATGCAGGTTTTTGCGGAGCACATTGACGGGAGTGTCGGCTCTTCAATAGATTGATTTTGATAACGAATGCATTGATTGTGGTCTTGAATAGTAGTTAATTGTATTTATCATAATTATTCTTAAGTTTGATCAAAGCGATTCGGTGTCAGTGCGCCAGACACTCTCTTGTGTGGTAAGTCGATCATCCATTGTAGCTGCTCAAACATTCTCAATACTATACGATAAAGCTTTCGGGCATTTGCTGACAATTTTAACTCTCAGACAATCCCTATCCATGTAGGTGGCCTATACAACCTATACATAACGTCATTCTGCATATAATAATATGGTTAGTTTCGACTTTCCACCAATAGTGTCCATCTGTGAAGAAGGTCCTATTTGGCAGGTCCTGCAGGTGCAACTTTCGGCACACCACGCTCAAAGACGATGCCAAAGTGTGAGCTTCACTATGTAGCATGGTGTCGAGGTCATGCCTCACAGTGAAGCTCGCGAATTGGCGCCGCCACTCAACGCACCTCCAGGTTCAGCCGTTTGAAGCTGCCAATAGTGTTGTTACCAAGCTTGCGTAATGACACTATATTGAAGCAAGCCATGCAAGTATGGCCAGTTTATTTTGTTTTCATATCATCTCGAATGAAGAGCCTTTAATGTACAATACAACGGAAACTTTGTAACATCAAACAGTAATTCAATCAATCAATTGTCAATTAAAAAGACAAATTCTGATGCATCAACTCCTTTAAACTGAGGAGACAGGGGGGCATACGTTTCATACCACCATCATTTGTTGATCAAGCTATAGTTGCGATAATCTTGTGCTGATTGGGTGAATTTATATTCTTGTTTGGTACTGCCTCTACAACAAAAATGGTATGTCCTCGCTCTAATTTGCAAGACTTTGTCAACATCTTTATCACAAATTGATTGGTTTCCTTTCTGCTCACTGGCTCGTGTCACGAGGCAGCACTCAGCCAACCAAAAGGTGTTTAATTCAAGTATTTATTCCGACTCTAATTTGAATGTTTAAATGTGGAAAGGAATTCTACCTCATTATTCACATAGATGCTGATGTTGCCCGAAGTGAATATTGCCTTGACTAAACAACACCCGAACTGCATGGTTAAGTATAAAAGTAGAAAGCAAAAGTAACTAGTTGGGTAGTACAGTCTTTCCCACAGTGCTAGCCCATTCCATAATCCTTGTACTGTGCAAATCACGTAATACAAAATGTAAAGGCATGTGTATGAGCTGAACAATGTACCTAAGGAATAGACCGTGTAGCTTTATGGAGTGTCGTGGAACACTTGAGGTACTCAACAAGCTTTCATTGATTTCTGGGTCAATGCTTGTCTGTCAAATAGCTGTTCCGCTAATAACATGTAAATGCTGATCTTATTTTATTCATAACTATAGTATACATACGACTTCATATTACAGTAGTAGTCTAAGGCTAGTCATCTACAGTTTCATACCATGCTATGAGAAGTCATACAGTCGGTCTGTGAGAACCCAAATGACATTGTCTATCAAGTGAGCTTGGATTGAAAATATTGTCAGAGTATTGTGTTATACTTAAATCCATGTTACACTATTATTTGAACAGTGGTTTAGTGTTGCAGTGTGATCATTGAATAACATTGGATACATAATAATAGAGTCACTGGTCCCTCGTTATTACACATACATCGCTGGAGCCGGTTAGTACAGTAAACTCATTGGTTAACTACTCAGGTCTCCGGTTTACAGTCAAACTTTCTTTTCTTGAATGATGTATTCGCTGTTATGGTGAGGCTGCTGGGTTAAATACTTTTAACAGTTTAGTATGGAGCAGGTCAGTATCAATGCTCCGCATTATAGTGAGGCTTGCTTTTGTTTTGAGCTATAGGATTAAAATAAAGCGTTCATACTCATGAGAGCCTGTTATAACCGGGATTTGAACCCAGGTTCTCTCAGGAAGCCAAGCAGTCAACCACTGAACTATCCCGATATGCCTGACAGTCATATTAATACGGACATACTGAACCTGGTTAGGAAAGTGGGCTCACTGACTAAGTAGGCGTATGTCTCAGTCATATGAACTGTCATATTTCACTAGTCATATACTGAATAAAATCTATTCAAGTGGATAATTACCAGCTTATGCTGGCATTATTCTTACTAATATGGACTGGGGTTTAAAAGGTGACTCTTGGGTCAATAGACATGGCAGCAGCAGCAATGAAATAAACAGAAGAGAAACTCCCAAAGGGAGAGCCACTGTCAATATAATCATGTAGCTCTAAGTCATTCTGTTTGTCATCACCTTGCTGAAGGGCTAATAGTGACATATTTGCTGCCACCGGTATTTTGATTAGATTTGTACATTGTACTGGTGTGGCATGCGTATCTCCCTTCCCACCCATCTATTTCCACCTTTTGGCCACCATTTTCCTTTACCCATGTCTAATCATTCTTTGCCGCTTCCATCCCACCCTATTTAGGGCTTTTTTCTCTACTCTCTCATCCCCACCCTGATTGTGATTTTAGAACAGTGCTGTAGACTCGATTGCCTCGAGTTTTCAGTTCCAATTTATTACCCAATTTCCATTATTGGAGCTGCGAATACTTTGTAGCAAAATGTAAGTTAGCTTCTGCCTCTCATAAAAGCCAATTTTCTAATGTAATTTATAAGTGCTAGCGTAAGGGTGCGTTGTAAGACGTATTTACCAGTTAAGAAGCTAATGGGGTAAATTTGTTGAGGCATACCCATGGTTCAACCTGATTCTAACTAATACCCGATTATGAAAATATGCTATGCTCTGCCAACTCAGCAACCTGACAAGGGCAGCATGAACAAAACAACCAGAATTCATCCCATCAGGTGCCTGAACGGACTACTCTATACTGTATAGTATTATTGAAAAAAGCATACGGGAATCAATTTTCAATGTCAAGTCTTGTCTTGAGTTGACGTTCTCTAGAAAAATTATCAACTTTGTACTCTTTTAACAGGGATTTTGAATGAAGTTCGAAGTGAGGCCTGTCTCTCACTACCTTACACCTAAAAGTATCTTGATTTAATAAACAATCGACTATTGACCAAAAAAACTAAAAGTGCAATCTCGCGGCAATGGTCTTTTCTTCTTTTATAGTGTCTGCATATAGATCCCAGACAGCTACCTGGAACAGGATTTAGACTATCTGAAAATCAGCTGACACTCAAAGCTAACGGCTAATTACTTATCTCTGATTATAAGGACTGCCTGATGGTGTCTAAAGTGGCCACTTAAAGTCTATCATCACATCTACTCTACTCATTTGACAGCTCTCCTCTTATACAGAGGCGGAATCACAAATTTAGATTTACTGATATTCTGGTATGGATGATATGGTTATTCCGGGTTAGTCGTAGTACAGGAAGGATGTCGGGAGCTTTTTATCCATTGGATCTGCTTCTGCATGGGGAGATAATTCTTGAGTTATTACAACACCGGTTGGATGTTTTGGAAGCTTCCCTAATGCATTATAAGGAAGCACTACCTGACATGTGCCACCTGGCAATGACTTCACCTTCAGCCATGGATTACAGCACCTGCATGCTCCATAGGCAATGCGCTCTTACCAATAGTACATCCTCGGGAAGCAGCGGTGCGAAAAACGTCCATCCTGGATGCGTTGGTAAGCCTCTGCCAGCACATGGGGATACTCCGCTCGGAGACAATAAGACAACACGCGAATGTGGGTCTTGTGAGTGTAAGGATAGCAGCGAAGTTTTGTTCCGATATGACAACTCCAAACTCAAAGAGTACTTATGTGACTTGGATCAATGCAAGCTCTGTACCAAGGTGTATCAGAGGATTGGTAAGCATGATTCTGTCGGCATCTACTAGTCTCCATGAGTATTCAAGTTTTTAGGCACTAGTTAGTTAGGAGCATGGTATTGTTGTATTATCTTTATGGATTGTTTCATTTTCAAAAGAAGGCGATTCTACACTGCCATGTTTTGGGTAAGCTCATTTTATGTACATATCTATAAAAGTGGGAGCGCCAGTACATCAACATTTAGACAGTGTAAGCTATGCCATTAGTAAGTTCAGTACCCATAAGCACAGCATTAAAGCGTTCCTGAAAGCAATTCTAAGATAAAGAGTAGAGAAAGGTCAATGTTGGGTTGATTGTTATTCTCAAGGTCAAATCTGTAGGTCAGCGGGATATCGCACAAATTGGATCTTTGAATGATCTTAACCTGGAGCCACTGCATTCTGGGGCTGTCACATTCACAGGTGAGTGACCGTCTGGTATCGGTTCATTCCATGCCTGGTCTTCATAGAGTAATCCTCACAGAGTTAGGAGAGGATAACTCTTTGTTAGTCCACCCCGTCCAAAAGCCAAGCCAAAAATATAACCTTTATAGCCTATGATAAACTCAATAGAATGGTCAAAGCATTCTATCAATGCCTCAATCTCTGCCAGAGAGCTGTGAAAGTGTCACCATCTCATCTTTTATTGACACGCTTGCATATAGCGCTACTATATGTTGGCCTTTCATTCGTTGCTCACCTAACTAGTCATCACAAGACGCAGTAAAATATACTTTTCAAACTTATTGTGTGTGTGTGTGTGTGTGTGTGTGTGTGTGTGTTACATGCTTTTTTATATAGTAGTACATAATTCTCCCCCAGGGGAATTCGCCACTTAATCCAGGAAACCAATACAGGAGAAGTTCGCCTGGGATGTACTTGTTGCTATCTCAACACCATGGTAGCAAGTGATGGATTATGTTCCAGTGTTATTATTTAACGCGTTATATAGAACTAAATTTTGTAGAATTAGATATGGCGCCTCACATACACATCCTAGTAATGCAGGGGTGTTTTTACAAAAAATATGCCTGCCCAGGCACAACTCCTTGCTGAATTCTGCTCCTTTCTCTCAGGAGATGATACGGAGCTGGTGATTTGTATCTTCTCTGAGAATCAGTTCTGGAATGAAACCGACCACTGCGTGGACTATCTCTGCTCCCTGCTTACCCACTTCATTACATTACATCACAATAAGAAGTAAGTACATGTAGGCTGGTTTGGTCATCAAGTTACACGGGAGAAGCCCTAGCTCCCGCCATATGGATATTGCGAAGAGATCTGTTCAGGTTGTTTGGGTTGGGTTTGAGCAGAATGACACTATGATTAATGTAGAAGTAGGTAGACAGCCTTGCTCTCTAGTAAAAGTGAGTGTGCGGTGGAGGGATTAGGTTGGAACAGCATCCTACTCTATGCCAGAAATCCAAGACACTTGACCAAAAACTGCAACCATTTTGCTAGGAGTTACCCTCCCTTGGATTAGCAGCGGCAACCTCAATTCAGAAAGATTTTCCATTAAAACTGCTTCTCGATTTTCCATCTTCAGATCATAACCCACGCCCTAAAATCTTTCATCTTACAGCCCCTCACCAATAGAGGAATAGGGGTGTTGATAACTCTATGCCCCTCTTGCACAACACATCATTGATTGTCCAGTTTCATGACATTTGTGTTTATATTAATTACCTCAGGTACTTCAATTGCGGGATCACAAAATATTTGATTTTATCGCTTAACTGAAAATATTCTAAGCATTTCCGTCAGAATTTAACCACCACACGCAGGAATCCTGTGTAATCCATCCAAGCCGCCTTGATCAGTGAAGGCAGTTTCCCATTTGGATTATTGCCCTGAGCTTCAGCGTTTGCACTCAGTTACTGCAAACTAATTATGGAAATCAACCAACAAGTTCTGTCTCTTTATCACTGATAGTTAATTAATTCTGTCACAAGGTTTATAAATCGAGTACATCACAGCTGATTATGAGGGTCATGTCATATTCAAAATTCAATAGGTGCAAGGTGCATCTCATCAGGGAAATCATCAGCGCTCGCTCGAAATATGTCACAGCCTCGAATGATTGAAATATCACACAGCTGAGTGTGGACGTATGACAGCCCATGGTATTGGTATGGGCAAAGCCATGTTGTTTTCTTCGACTTTCTACCTCTCTCTACCCCTATTTTGCTTTTTGTCAGAACTAATTGAGGCATTCATTCTCCATGCGTGTATTGATCAATCCACATCTAAGATGACCAAAATGCTTCCGAACAATGGCCCATGCCGATATGCAGAATCGTCTACATTTCGTGTTGAGACATGCTTTCGGTGTGATATGCGTAGTATGTGCGTTTACGTTGTGGAAGAGAATCGCTCAGCTTCGAAGTCATACTATCACCGGGTTTCCATGGTTTGAACTGGTTCGGATGAACACCCAGTGCGAACCACGGAAACAAGAGTGGTTCACTAGGTCTCGTTCAAACTCATTTGAAGTCGTCGTTTCGGACCCATTTTGGAAATAAACTGGAGTAATCTGCAGACTGGTAAACAATATTTCGCAGAAATTGTATTCAATTGTTAGAATGCAACCCCTACCGGGGGCCGGGTTGAACGGTGGAAACCGATCGCACTTTCGGTTCGGTCCAGAGTGAATTCACCTGGTTCGACCTGGTTTGAGCCATGGAAACCCAGTGGTGTGGTGTGGTGTGGTGCAGAGCACCCTCTGATGTTTCTGGTTCCTAAATAAGGAAACGTTTGATAAGCCTTTAAAATTGGTACAGTTTGAAAAGTCCCAAGTGTCATGCAAGTTTTCCTGGCCCTTGTGGCTCATAGCATTTGGGAAAGAACCTGCACTAGAGTTCACCAGGATAATATTATGCTGACTATAAATATCACCTGTTGAATCCATTAGGTTTTATTATGGAAGAAAACTCAACCTGAATGACTGAAGACTTATTATTGTAATGCAGCGTAATAATCTGTGATAATAACTTATTGCAAACATTCACATACTTGTAGATGCAGTATTCTTGAACTAGTACTGGTTGAATCTGTGAACTCAATAACAGATAAATGTTAGCTTTGTTGAAACATCCCAATAGACTAAGATTATCATTATAGCCCGTGGATAAGTTCAAAATTGAATGGAGAATGCATCGCAGCATTGGGGCATCTTTTGCATCTACTGGCTATGTCTATGTGTGAGGCTTGTCGGTACAAAGTCTTGAAATCTGTATCATTTCAATTTGGTATAGTTTTAACAACAAGGTGCCCTTTCCGCCAGCACCCCATCACCTTAATCCTGGATTGGGACCGACGGTGAGAAGTGGTGGCTTGCACCCCCAGTGGTATAGTATGAGGAATTTTATGATGAGCTAATTCCGATTTATTCTACAGCCTGCAGAGCTAAAAACTTCTATTAGATGTGGCTGGTTATGTCGTCTCTTTGGAGGTTGACCTTTCAGCAGTAGCAATAGTTTCAAGGTTGTGCAGGTTTGTGCAGGTTTGTGCCTAGGGCTATAGTGAAGCCACATGCCGGTTACATAACTGATTCAATTTACACTATAATTTAAATATGAAGAAATATTGAAGTATACTAAGATCAGTGACTCGGTCTACCCGAGAGCAGCATATTTTTCGTCCCAAACAGCCAGAGATCACTATTTTCAGTATGCAGTTCTCAGTTATGGTATGTACAAAATATCAACCGTGTGTGTCATACATGAGCTTATAGAATAAAGAACACAACAGTCTCTTAAAATGTGAATTAATGGCTGGCTTGATTGTACCAGAGCCCTGGGTTGTAGTATGCTGGCAGTAACGCTTGGGAAACAATAATTAAGTTTTCCTGTGGGATTAGGATAAAAACAAGTCACAGAAGTCATTAACTTAGCTTTGTGAATTTTACTCAGAGTGCTTTGTCTAATAGTGATAAATTATTCCGTTATCACCCCCACTGGCCCTGACCCGTGACGCCGCTGATGTACAATTTAATTCATCGGCCAGAACGATCAGTACGTATGTCATTGAGCAGAACCATAAGAGCTCCACTGACTGCATTCTATATACACTTTAAGAAATTAAACCTGTGTGGCTCCACATAAATTTCTCAACCTATTTACTAATCCTGACTGAACTACAGTAGCAAGTTATCTAGGATAGGGGTTTGGGGTATTCAGGATTGTTGTTACGGAGATAGACCGATCTCTTTGCCGCCTTACAGTCTCTCCGTGAGCTTACCGATTGCTCAATTTAAGATTCCTGTGGGTAACGGGAACAATTTACATACTCTTCACTGCTAGCCCCTATAATGGATCTTTCTGACCGGTAACCATGGAAACCCTTGCATCTAATTTTTGTCCATTCGCTATTTGGTAACCTGAGATAACATCAGACCAACCCTCTATCCTTGAGCCAATCAGCAGATAAGTCTTTATCACAACACCCTCACTGTCTATTCTTATGCATACTTCATCGAGATGCACAAGTTCAATAACACAGGGATACACCTACTTACTGGTAAGTACTAAGTGTATGCAGTTAGATAACACAAACATTGCTGTAAATGTGGACATCATTGCAATACAAACTTGAGCACTTCGACAAGTAGCCAAAGAGGCTGAGTAGTCCAACTTGAGAGCAGCTTTTCATCTCCTAATAGAGCCTGTCCGTAGAGGCACCTCAGTTATTGTCACTTCATCATAGAAGTTGACGCCATCACTCTCAATCTGCCGTGTCTACATCTTATTTACAGTGTCTGTCATTTTGTTGCGGAACACTACTTGACCAATAGACACATCATCTCATTTCAAATCACACAATAGAGTCTTTGACATAGCTTTTCACAAATAACAACAAGAGCGCATTATACCATAGCATTACAAAGGCCCCAGTCGCCAGCTGAGAGCTTATTAGAGTAGTTTCTATTGTATGCTTGATGCGGTGCAGTTGCCGTGTTGTGACTGACAGTGCCTAGTTGGTGTCTCAATAGTGCTATTGTGTGTAAATACCACTCTGATACATTTGGCTGAAATTATGGTGAGTTGTAATCAATAGATCAGGAATTCGTTTCCCATAATACGTACCCTGGTGGTGGCTGTTTGCCTTTTTTGTATGCAAAGTTCAGATTTGATTCATCTTCATCATATTTTAACATTATCTGTCCCCTGTTGCATAACGGCATCCACAGAACTACATCAGATGGAACGATTCTTTACCATTTGCATCCACTGGGTCCCACAATACTTGCCAATGCTCATTGAGTTAAACTCTCAATTCAGAGGACAAAGTAATATTGACTAAATTATCAGGTTTCCGAGTGTTTGTCTATAGTGTGCATGAAATTTGGTTTACTCTGACTTGATGCAAAAAACTCATCACAAACTGGAGCATCAAGCAAACAATCATTGGTTTGGGATGTAAGTCACTTCATTGCTGCAATCTGGGTTCTTCTTGACAGGGGAATCCTTTGCTGCGGGAGGCAGGCGCGTATTTTGGTCCCAGTTTGAATGGTTGAGCTACTAGTAGGCTAGTGGTAAATGGTAAGATAAACTTCCACCAAAGATGATAACCCAACTGTCATAAAGATAAAGATAGGTTAATTCATTCGAAGTATGAGTCAGCCAGTTTGTTGTGACAATGTCCGAGTCAAAATTCAAGCTCTCCATATATCTGTATCGCTAATCTCAGTGTCTGATCGGGACAATAATCTGAGACTAATCTGCTCGGAAAGGCTGAGGTGTCGGTAGAGATGAAAAGCAGGGCTAGCTTGATGGTTTGAGCACTCGGCTCAAGATCGAAAGATGCAAAATGTCCACCTTGAGATGACGCTCCTCACCTAATTCCTAGCTTCTATCATTCCAACAAGCCTCAGGCTTAAGAGGCCTGTCCAACAGGATGGCATAGTGCCTAAGTAGAAAAGCAGAAGCAAGACGGATGGATGGCTGCATCACTGAGTCGCTGGAAGGATGACATACTTTGAGTTGGCCTGCCACTTCACTTATTGTCCCAGGTCTAATTAAACCCCCATCTCACCTCATTTGCTCTTCCTCTAGGACATTCATTACTTCCCATTCGATGGAATGATTTTACAGTCATTCATGTAATTAGATGCCTTGTTTTCATGAATGAATGCCTAGATTTACATAGCTTTGATAAGTAACAAATCTCATTTCCTGTAAGTTGTTGTGTTAGTTCATGACCACTAGTGTAATATCTTTCCAGTTGACCAGGTGTGGCTGGCTCCAGACATCAATCTAGGTTCTCACCAGTTATAAGTCAAATGATAATGATCGATTACTTTACTTGGAGCTCACCTAGCTGGTATGCAGCACCTAGTTGGCTAATTTGTGGCCTGTAGTTCCATGTATGAGATCCTCTTTGACTGAAATATAGCTACATGTTCATTTTGTTATTTGACTTTGTTGAATGAGTTCGAAGCTTATTAGACAGGAAATGCATTTGTCAAGCCGTAAGCCATTTTGCCATGTTGTAATTTACTCTTTCATATAAGGAAATCATATCCTGTAAAAATTTAAATTCAATCAGAGAAAGTGGAACAACGAGTCACTGAACAGTTACTTTTCTGAATGTTTGCCATGATAAAAAACTGGTGGTACATTCTAAAAAGCAGTAAGTTTAACAATTTCGAAACGACTGTGGCAAACCAGATACTAAATCCAGAGCTCTTCTGAACGAACAGCTCTACCTTCATTCAACTTTTGAATTAGAAGTCTCAAAGTGTGCCGTGAACCTGAACAAATTGGCGCTTTTAATGGAGGTGTCAAGCACTGTAGTTTCATAACAAAATATGGTTTTATCTGATACTAAATGAGTAATTATTGCCTAAATGGCAGTCATCAGAGAACCATGGATTAGATGTCTAATTTGATGGCAATCTCCCGAAAGTTATATTAATATTGTCCAATATACTCAGTCATAAAGTGACAGCATTTGCCTAGACTTGGCACCAACCACTTCATGGAAAGTTTTCAATGACTCCATCGGCTACTAGCCCATTTAGTCACTAGTTGACATCCCAATTCACTCACTGTACATGCAAGGTGCATATGCAGCCAAGTACTCATGAAAATTCCCAACTGGCAGAATGTGGTCTGACTCAGAATCTGAACATCAGTAAGTTCTCATGAAGAGATTTTGATGTGAAATGGCTGGGGCGTCAAGGGGATGGGCACTTGGCCATCCTATTTAATGGACCTCCCAAGCCTGAGGCTTGTTGAACTATAGGAGCCAGGAACTATGTGAAGAGCTCATACTCACAGTAGGAGCTCAGCGTGACTAGGACTTGAACTCGGGATCTTCAATCTTGAGCCAAACACTCTAGCCATTGAGCTATCCCATTCTGACTGTATTGTTTTTATTTTGAAATGCATGCTATTCCATCAGCTGGAGTGTTTCAGTTTGTTGCATATACCATCTAGATATTTTCTAGTTCGCAACCTAAGCTCCTACATCTAATTGTAAAAGCCACCGAATAATGAATTTAAAACGTAATGCGCATTTGGGATCCTGTCACTGACTTGTAACCAATTTCATGTCACCTTCTCATATTTCAGAGGTAGGATAGTAATAATCCTTGACGCGAGACAGGCAAGCAAAGCCCTGCTCCAGTTACTAATGGAATCTCTACACAAAACCCAGGTGAGAAACGAGTCATGTTTATTGAGCCTGTTGATGCCCATTCATCATCTTGGCGTGATGGTTAAACCATGAAACCCTGGGGACTGACCACAAATTTAGACCCAGGCCTTTACCGGTTGCTGTCATCATACATCCAACCCGATGATGACGTGTGCTCGAAGATGGATGAACCTCAAGGTTATGATTTCTCTTAGGAAATTGTTTTAATCGCTTTGTAGCTAAAGTTGAGTGCCGTTTTCTAGACCCAAAAAATTGTTTGATTGAGGGCTCTGCAACCATGGAGGAAGAGTCATTTGCTAATGGTTGTCTACAATAAAGTATCCAAACCATGAATGAGAGATCGGTGCAAATAAAGAGAGTATGAAATACGGTGTATGTTGAAACTCCCCATCAAAATCTGTACCACTCTTTTTAATTTCTATTTCAATATTAAAAAGACACTTTTTACTTTCGCCTCCTGATCAGTATAACGGGTATGCAAAAATTGACCTACTGACTCAGAGTTTCCCAGGGTTAGTCATTAGCGAGTTACTGTTTGCACTTGTCGTGCCCAATGTGGACATGGTATAACTCTTATGTGCGGGTCTCCACCGTGGTCCAAACCCGATGAAAATGGTATTCAGTTAAATTGAGTTCACTGGCATAGGTCAGCAGAGAAATCACCCCTTCGAAGGAAACGCAACATAGTTAATTTCTGAGAAGGGGTCTAGTTCTACAGCGGTGCCAAAACCAGCCCATGCTAAGCCTTTCGCAAGACGTACCCGGCTACAGCGGCGCGTGCCCCAATGTCCGATGTGCGGAGTGGCTGGGAAAACGGATTACGCTACACCTGGGGCTGCATCGCGGCATTAAGTTGGTGTGCCGTTAGTGCCTGCTTGCTAAAAGTAGGTTCAACACCGGTGTGAGCCAGTCAGCTGTTGCTGCGACCTTCGCGTAAAAATTTTTCGCGAGCGCTGAATTTGCAAATTCAGCAAGCGGCCTTCTCCGCTAGAAGTTGTTGATAGCTGTAGGAACGCAGCACCGTTGCTACTGACAGCCGGTGGTAACAACAGTCAGTTAGAGGTCAAGGACTAGAACCAATTGGCTTAAGCCCGCGGGCTCAAGCAAAGGCCGCGTGTGCGCCGTTTGGCATTTCCGACTGTTCGCTTTCATAGCCTTTCGCATTGCGTGTTTGTGCTGGCCCCGTAGTTTCCTTCGAAGGGGTGCTCTCTTGCCATACACTGCCAATGGGGCCCCCCGTTCGTTTAGGGGGTAGTTGCTTGCGATAGGCGATGCTGGTTGTTAAGAGATTACGGTGTCATGTCTCAATGTGTGTTGCCGAAATCACAACCAGCCTACTATACTATTATCATATTGTTTTGTAGAGGAGTACCGAAGATAAGATCTCTGTAGCCAGGGTGCTCATTGACAGACCATCTCAAACAGGCACTATAGTAAGATCAGTGCGAAGATCGACATCACTACAGGTAATTACTATCTAGTCATTATACCGATCGGAACTGAATAGCTTCCACTCCTAAACTCTACCCGAGACGTAGAGTTATAGGATGGAGATGATAATTCTATGATATGAGGTCATGGATGTTAGGATGATTCTCAGGTATAGGGTGAGGTGATGGTTTGGTGGGAAGTGTGCAGGGCCTAAAGGACCTATGATCTCCCAGTACCATTCCTGTATTGGACAGAAGCCTTGTCTTTCGCAGCACCTTCGTC
>Ga0224501_10001822_pt1 | contig 16631 bp, 15 predicted proteins | sample SF_Oct11_sed_USG_4_FD_169105 | JGI IMG/M metagenome (GOLD analysis project Ga0224501, IMG submission 169105) | Sediment microbial communities from San Francisco Bay, California, United States - SF_Oct11_sed_USGS_8_1 | ecosystem: Environmental > Aquatic > Marine > Sediment | place: USA... | reverse complement strand
CTACACGCAGTCTACACTTCTTTTTAACACAACTTCTCATGGCAGCTAACAACACCTCTCGCCCCGCCGCCATCGCAGCCATTTACTGCGACCAAGCATTCAATCAAAGTGATTCATCACTGATGTCTAAATTTCTGATGGGTAGAATGCATATATTACTTATATTCCCGTCCCAACTGGTTATATCAGAATATATCTCCATTTACAGCGACCTCGAAACTAATACAGAAAGAATCTCAACTACTGTTTTGTTTTTCTGGTAACATTCTTTTTTTGTACCTGGCTAGCCATGTCAGAGAGGATCTTGTTCATATCCTAAGAGAGGGTCTCCTTAAATGGAGTGGAGTCACCATTTGTAGCCATTTATGAGTTTGATAGACATACCTGTAGCTAACTCAATTGCCGTGATACCAAACGACCAAATATCAGCTTTATAATCATATCCAGTCACCTGCTCCATCACCTCTGGGGCCATCCAACATGGCGTTCCTGTAAAAGAGTTGAAATTCATCGAGACTGGCCCGCAAAGTACAAATTCTAAAAAGAAGCGAGCACTACATTTAAATGAACGCAGTCTATCTGGAGTGGTCTATTATATGTTATATAAATAGACTGAATAAGTGGATGGTTGGCTTCATGGTATACAAACTCCATCAAATAATCAATGCATTGGGACTATGCATATAATAGTTAATACACATATGATGTGTGTGAGCCCGCATTTGAGCTACGGTCGGTGCTACTGCTAGTGGCAACTTACCAACGAAAGTATGGCGAACAGCATCACGCGACTGGTCCTTGCCCACAGCCAACCATGCGCTAACGCCAAAGTCTGCTATCCGTACGGTCCCATCTTTAGCAAGTAGAATGTTTCCAGCTTTTATGTCCCTATGTATTTGACCATTACTGTGAAAGTAGTCTAGACCCTTCAACACTTCCTTCAATACTGTGGCAATTGTTTGTTCATCAAGAACTCCGGTCTTGGTACTAGATGTCTTTATTCTATACTTTATGATGTCTAAGAGAGATCCATGTTCGCATAGTTGCATGATGACCCATAGCTCTTCCTTTACCACAAACGAAGTGTAGTACTGCACCACATTTTCATGCTGGCACTGACTCATGGCCTGAATTTCCTTGAGCAATTCCTCTACTGAGTTGTTGCATTCTCCTAGATTTATCCTTTTGATCGCAACAGGTTCATCTGTCGGTACGTACTGTGCTCTCTGAACAATGGAAGTTGCTCCAGAGCCGATGACATCGCCCAAAACATAGTCGTCCTTGTTAGTAGACCACACAACTTTCTGCGCCTCTGCCATCTTCTGAAAGTGTGACGTCACATCAAAGCTGTTTCCGGTTGTCAAGGCCAACGAGTAGCGATTCCAATGCATCGATTTTTTCATAATCCGGTTCCGACTCTCTGGAAGCTCTCATCTACCCAACAGGTCTGTCAAACTCAATGTACGTTGTGTAACTGTCTTATGTTGACAGCTAATCAAAAAAACCATTGCGTCTACTCTAAGTCTGGTCCAGTCGCCATGCATCCTTTGAACCTCGAACAAGCAACTTATTTTTATTCTAGTGTCTGTTAGTGTTAATTAGTTATCAGTCGATTTGTAAATTACTAAAACTAAAAGCAGTCACTGCTAAAAGTAAAACTAAATATGACCTTGAGTTGACAAGTTGAAGTTGTCGGCTGTCGCTCATCAATCATCAAACCAATTTGGAATCCGATGTGATGTTCATGATCAATGATCGTGATCACCTGCCAAATGACTTGCCTAACTAAGTTAGGTGGTCTATTTCTATTAATCTATATCTAATATTCCATAACTTGTACTTGTGGTTGTAGTTGTACTGCAACCTGGTTCACCTTGAGCAGGGTTGGCCTAATTGAGGTTAACTACAGTCTACACCCTGGACCGCCTCCATTCTATAAGGGTTGCTATAACTGCTTTGTAATCATGGTTCTATCCTTTTATAGTTATGGAAGATTTGTCCCAAAGCTCCAACTCAGACCCTACTGTCGAGGCAAAAGTATATAAATGTCAATCATGTGACTATGCCACTGGTAAGCAGACGCTGTTGGAGCGCCACATGCGAACCCATACAGGTGAAAAGCCATTCAAATGCTCTCTCGGTTGCGGTTATGCAACGGGGGACAGGACTAATCTAAAACGTCACCAGGGTAACAAACGATGCTATGAACTGCAAGCGCTAAGACTTACCAATGGTCAGAAGGCACCTTATAAATGCTACACTTGTGATTTTACTGAAAGAGATGCGAAAACTTTCGTGACTCATTACCTGAAGCAACATGACGGACAATGTGGTCCCGTTGTTATAACTACGGATAGGGATCGAGTTACCCAGAAGCCTAGTTTAAAGGTTACAGCCTGTAGTATCCAAAAAACAGGTGCCCTGCACATGTGTCAGATGTGTGGCTACTGTACCCCACTATCTGGAAACATGAAACGACATGTCAAAACGCATAGCAACAGTAAGAGTTTTGTGTGTGGAAATGGCTGTGACTATCAAACAAATGATCTGAGTTCACTTCGGAATCATGAGAAGACAATACGGTGTGCTAAGAAAAGAGCAGGTTTGTTGGCAGGAATCAGCAGCCGTGATGGGTATCAGTGTGCTAGCTGTTCCTATTTGGACAGTGATCCGAACGCCTTCATTTCACATAATCTGCTCGTTCATAACAAGATGCCTGCAGTAGATGCTAAGGAGATAGTGTCACATAATGCAACTAAATGTTCCCAATGTGAGCATGTTTCTTCCGGTGTAAGTGCACTTCGTCGGCATGTGAAGTATAAACATGAACGAAATCATCAGTGTTTGTTATGCGAGTTTCGTACTTACCAGGAGAGATTGCTGACAGCTCACAAGCGAAAACATCACAGCCCAGATAATTCGTCTACCGGTAGTAATCAAGTGGAACGATTGAAATGTCAGCTGTGCAGCAAAACGTTTACTAGAATTGATAATTTGAGATTACATGAGAAAGTTCAACACGAAAAACGAGTCAAATTTCCATGCGGATTTTGCAAGTATTCTACGCCATATAAAAGTACTCTCGCACGACATATAAGAATTAAACACGGCACTGGGTACAGGCCTTATCAGTGTGATTACTGTCCATACGAGTGCTATACCGCGACCCGTCTGCAAGAACACGAACGAACTCACACTAAGGAGAAGGCACTCGAGTGTAAGAGGTGCCCTTTCACATGCAGTACCTCATCACAGCTATACGCTCACAAACTACGACACGAGAACAAAACTCGTCCGTCAACAAACTGCCCCACCTGTAAGAAGATTCTTCGAAAAGACCGCCTCGCTTTTCACATGCTGACACACACGGGTCTGAAACCTCATAGCTGTGGTAAATGCGACTTCAGGACGACAACCAAATATAAACTGAGGAGACACCAGGAGAAAAGACACCCAGAAGAAACCGCATTGGGTCAGATTACCAGTGAAATCGGCTTGGGTTTGGTTAGCATGTTTGATTGGTGATAGGACAAATATCCATGATTCAATATGAAATGAAACTGGAACATTGCGTACCGAGAAGGGGTTTCTTAATTCAATTTGTTCTTGGGTTTGGGCTGAATGCCAACAAGATTTGAATAACTTCAACTCAAAGCAGACTGTTGAGCGCTGCGAACTTATATCTAACAAGATACTATTCTCATCTTATGATCATTGTTGTGTCTAGTTGTAAGATGCCTTTGGGCTGATTTTTTCATGAAACCTCTTCAACCTCTGACTGCATGGCAAGGCCTGGCTGAAGTTTGAGATTTATTATCATGGTCGAAATTTAGTGTGTCTGCGAAGCAATTTTAGACATTTATCATGTGATGTTCTATAATAGAATGAACTTTCTATCTCAATGTATGCATATGATGCTTGGGCATGTGCTGTACATAATGTCGTACATAAAACGGCCGTAAAAAATACATATAACAGAGAAAACATTGATTATGTCACATCTGGCAAAACAAGTCACTTCTTCCTGTCCCACGTAGCGTTGACTGACTGGGGCACGGAACTTATATCCACCATAGCGTTTTAAGCAAAGCTTCTTTTTAGTTGTTTCCTTCTCTTTGTCCAATTATTTAGGATTGGCTTTAAAGGTATTTAGATGAAGCAGAAAATGAAGTCCTGCACTGATCAAAAGACACACTCCACCAAAGTAGAACGTAGCATCATAACTTCCGGTTAAGTCATACAGCTGACCTGTAAATATGACACCTGTGAATAAAGTTTTCCTCTTGTTTTTGCTTTGTGAGCACTTGGTCATGTGTCCCTTTAAGGTGATACCCAGCCCGAGACTTGCGCTGGGCTGGTAGGAGGGGTTAAGCGAAGACTAGTAGATAGCATGCTGGGCCTTGGACCTGGGTCCCTGGTTCAAATCCCAGGTCAGGCAGTGACATGTCACTGGTTCAGGCAAAGACTTCATCTTAAGCGACACCTTCGTCGATTTCAGATCCTGATGTTAAATAAAGGAGACCCCGCTCATAGAGTTACATTCTCTATGGGCTACGTGGGTGTAAGCTGAAAATCTTCCCTGCATGGGAATTGCTGAACCAAAGAGCCAGTAGGCCAATTCCGGATACTAGTCAGGGCACCTGCATACCCTGACACCCCGGATACTAGTCAGGGCACCTGCATACCCCTGATACCGGTCAAAATACCCTCAGAACACCTGCATACCCCTGACACCCCGGATACTAGTCAGGGCACCTGCATACCCCTGATACCGGTCAAAATACCCGCAGGACACCTGCATACCCTTGACACCCCGGATACTAGACAGAATATAAAAGAATTACCTTCAATCGGCGGTCCTGCTATAGCAGTGATTCCTCTAACCAGACAGAGAAGTCCAAAACCGTTAGTAAGCTTCTCCAAACCTACCAACTCACACATGATCACCGACGCCAGCGAAATGTAGGTAGCTAAAACAAAATAATGCATTATAAACAGCATGTAAATGGGACTGCAGACATGCAGTCACTCTTCAATTCAACAGATTTCATTAGACCCGACCTGTATACATACTTGTGGGCGGAGCCTTTAAATTATTACCAAAGAGATCTGAGCGGTGAGCATGTAACAGCTAAATTAGTCGACTGAAGCCGGAAAAAGCTGATAAAATGCTGCGCTGGGTGTTTGGGTCATCCTTTTGCCTATCATGCAAGGTCACGCGAGAGCCATTCATGATTGAGCAACCAAAATTCATACAAGTATTGCCGTACCCTGATATTGGAGTTGTAGAGACCGTGAATTTAATAGAGTAGAATTTTCTTTTAAGAACACCTTTTGGGTGGGCCAAAAGTTCTTGTATCAGATGTGTTCTTGTATCGAGATTGTAAACTCATGACACATGTTTCTCCTTCGTCTTGCATGCTTATAGATGCGGCTAAAATACCTCAAACATCAATAAATGCATCATAAGGAGTTATAGGCCGTTGTGATAGGTTATTCATTTTAATAATAAGTGTAAAAAATAAATAGGTACATGTATGACTTGCATGTAATCAATTAATACTGGCTAAATGTATATACGAATGCAGCCAAAATCGTGGCTTTCTCAAAGAGTCTACATCTTGTGTATTTTTATGACAGCAGTGATCTCTGTTTGATTACTTGTGGCTGGCAGCCATGTTGGCACGAATGACATCCCTAACCTTAAAGGGATACTGAAGTTTCGTGTGGTACATTAGATTGAGCTTGTCCTCTAGACTAGTCTGTTTATGCTTGAATGCCATGATGAACCGATGATTTCTGAGGTGACTCGCCTGACTTTTATCCCGTAGACCCTCTGATCTTTCAAAGAGTTAGAAGGCACAAGGATTTGGTGAAGTCTATATCAACGCAAGGGCTGGATTATGGATGATCCCAATGGCTCATCCCCGCTGCTAGTGGTTGAAATCTTCAGTGCGCTGCTTTTATCTTTTGTCAGTTTATCCACGGCTCAGCTTGTGTGATCGCAGCTGAGAGTGAAGGAGAAGGTTTCATGTTTAGTTGAGCATAATGGGCCTTACTTATCTATTTGCTACTTAGTGAGTGAGCCCTTACCAGTAATCTGCTCAAGAATGATTAAGCGCACAACCTAATTCGCGTTCAAAACGCCGTGAAATTCACTCAAAAAGTTCTTGTAGCAGACTTGTAGCTGGAACTATGGTCACTCTATCTCAGGATTCATTTATGTACAATTAGATACAAGTGGTTTTGGGTGCAGCGAATGTGTTCTTGTAAGAGGAATGTTCATATAAGAGGTGTTCTTGTAAGCGGAGTCGACTGTACTAAGGTCGATTACAGAGCCACACTTGTTTCTGAGAGAAATCATCAGTTCACCATGGCGTTCAAGCGTAAACAGACTAGTCTAGAGGACAAGCTCAATCTAATTGAGAAATGCCAGAGTAAAGAATCGATAAGGGCTTTTCTAACCGACATGGAGTTCAGAGACCAACAATGCAGAAATGGGTAAATAATAAAGAAGAGATAAAAAATCAGGCTGTGAAATTCAAAGGAAGTCAGCGAAAGAGAGCGCGCACATCCTGTCATGATGATATCGATCAAGCTCTGCTATCCTGGTTTCAAGAAAAACGTACGACCAAGTCTTCCCTGTCAGGACCGATTCTACGTACCCAAGCTGGAAAGCTGGCAGCCCTTATGGGGATCCCTGACTGGAAATGTTCTGAAGGATGGTTGAGCCATTGGAAAAAGCGCCACAACATTGTATATAAGGTAAGCCAACATGCCTGCTTGTTTGTGCCTTTGAAAACATGCCGATTCATTTTAAGCTCATTTATAGATCTTGGAATCAAGGAAACCATAGGATGCCTTGTTTGGGTACATAATCTGCAACATTTGACACTTTGCTGCAGTGCGTAATGAGCCCTATTGGTTCTTGTCTTCTATAGTCTAGGAGGCATTGCATTTGATGCAAAATGTCGTTTGCCGCCATGATAACTACAGTTATTCATAGTCTATGATAACTACAGTTATTCATAGTCTATAATAAGCTGGTATAGATCATGCAGGACCCCACTTTACAGACTCTACATGGTGAGCAGAATGATGCTGATGTGCAGGGTGCAGAATACTTCATGAAGAATGAGATTCCCGCTTTGATAAGTCAGTACTCACCTAAGGACATCTATAACTGCGATGAAACTGCTTTGTACTATCGTGCGACCACTTACAAGACATTGTGCTTCAAGGATGAGAGAGCTGTCGGCTCAAAAAATTCAAAAGAACGAGTAACGGTACTCGTGGCAACGAATATGGACTGCTCGGATAAGCGCCAGCTTTTGGTGATTGGCAAAAGCCACAGACCGAGGTGCTTCAGAGGTGCAAATGTGAGTCTGGAATATCATGCCAATGCTAATGCTTTGATGACAGGTGACATATTCGAGCAATGGCTGCGGGCCTTTGATGGAAACATGAGAAGTGAAAACAGATGCATATTGCTGCTCCTGGATAACTGCACTGCCCATGAGAAACTCACAAACCTCACGAACATCAAACTACAATATCTGCCAGCCAACACCACGTCTCCTATTCAACCACTTGACCAGGGCATTATAAAGAATCTTAAGGCGTACTACCGGCATGAGCAATGTACTCAGTTGCTGTCACTCATGGACATCGAGAGAAGCGAAACAAACAAACCAACAATGGGTAGTCTAGCTCGTAAGATCAGTCTCCTAGAGGCTCGTAGCATGGTGACTGATGCATGGATTGCAGTGAAAAACGAGACAATACAAAACTGCTTCAAGAAAGGTGAATTTCGTAAACCAGATGAATTGCACATAGCCATAAGGCCACTAGAGGTTGTCTGCGCACCAGTTGGCATCCGGCAGTCAGACTTTGATGATCTTGTTGAACTGCAAGCAGAGAACAAGTGTGTGCCAAAAGCAACTGATCAGGATAGAGTTGATGGAATACGTCAAGCCTTTGCTGTAGAGATGGCTGACCAGGATACCGAAGACGATGAACCCATCACTAAAAAGGAACTGCTCGAAACGATTCGTAACCTTGAGCGAATAGCAGCTCTTGGCTGGGACAGTGAAGAGATTCTTAAGGTTAGGGATGTCATCCGTGCCAACATGGCTGCCAGCCACAAGTAACCAATCAGCAATCACTGCTTTCATAGAGATGAACAAGGTGTAGACTCTTTGACAAGGCCATGATTTTGACTGCATTCGTATATACATTTAGCCAGTATTAATCGAGCTGTAATCAATGCGGTGCGCCTGGCCTTCCAGATGAGGTTACGGATACCAAAAATGAAGATGAGCCAATGGCAAAAAATGTGCTGCTCCGCACCACTCGTAGCCATAGCTCATGGCAGTGATACTAAGGTAATCCTTAGAACTAGGGACCCCATATGTGCTAACATGGCTATCACCACTAAGCAAACTCAGATCAATACTTTTTTTGAGAAAATATAAAAAGACAACTGAACTCGCCGCTTTTCTGGAGGCTGTTTACGTATTTCATTATTAAAATAGTGTGAAATGATGACCTATAACTGATTGTGATGCATTTATTGGTTGTTTAGGCATTGCTTGCATCCATGAGCATGCAAAAAGACGGAGAATCATGTCATGCTTTGACAATTCTGATACAGGAACTATTTTGGCTCACCCGTAAGGTGTTTTTGTAAGCGGAGTCGCCTGTAATCCACTTACCACTCTGCGAGTGAGCCCGTGCGAATTATAAGATGATTTACACAGATTATGTGGCTGAAGAATAAGCAAGGGATTCGGGTTCAAAACACTGTGAAATTAGCCTGAGATGTTCTTAAATCAGACTTGTAGCCAGGATTGTGGCCACTCGGTGACATGGCATTGGGTCAATATATCAAGCTTAATTTATGCACAAACGGATACAGCTGGTTTTGGGCTCAGCAAAAAGGTTCTCGGAAGAGGGTAGCTCTTCTAAGAGGCGTTCTTGAACTGTCGACTGTACAATAAAATATCATTTTTGCACTCCAACGAGCGTTGTACAGTCGACCCACTTACAAGAACTCCTCTTACAAAAAATGTCCTCTGACAAGAACTTTTTTACTGAGCCCAAAACCATTTGTATCTATTTGTACATAAATATGACTACAAGCCTGATATAAGAACATCTCGGGACAATTTCATGGTGTTTTAACACGAATCCCCTGCCTATTATCCCACCGCCTAATCATCAAAAACGAGTCACCAATCAGACGGCGTTCAGCGATCACGTGAATTTCTGCCGGGAAACTTGATCCGCGCTAGTCAAGGCAACGATGGTCTGGATGGTCCGCTGACTACTATCCGCGACCGGTTCGTCCGTACGCTTGCACGCAGCTTAGATCAGTTTTTAATTCGTTTGGGCTCACTCATTGAGTGGTGAGTGGATTAATAATGCCAGTTATGACTAGCTGTGCCGTGTGGCTAAATTAGCTTGATCCAAACGTAAATTCATGCCCTCTGATGTCTGTCTGCTGTGATTGCACAAGCGGGCAGAGGTTCCTTAACTGTTTCATGGCTGCCACAAGTAACCAATCAGAAATCGCTGCTTTCTTATAGATAAATAAGATGTAAATGAACTAAAACTCTTTGACACAGCCATGATTTTGACTGCATTCATTAATACTTTTAGCTAGTATTAATTGTGTGTGCACATGAAGATATATGTACTGGTCGACATGCATGTCATACATGTAGGTACCTATTTATTACCGAAGTTTTTTTTATACACGGAGTCATTAACCTATCAAAATGACCCATGCCTCCTTGTAATGCATTTATTGATGGTCGAGGTATCACCTGCATCTTTGAACACGCAAAATGAATGAGAAACATGCGTCATGAGTTGACAATCCTGATACAAGAACCTTTCAGCCCGCACGAGGAAAGTGTTATAAGAGGATTGGGCTGTATTTACGCATGCTTTGCAATAGAAATAAACCATGAAAGCGAGTTTACACAACAGCGATAACTGCTATGACAACGGAATGACAGCATCGACACTGGGCTGTTTGCATCAGGCATTGTCATGTCAGATACTGCTAAGACTGTGTCACTCTGCAGTGCAACAGTGGTAGAGAGTGTGACGTCATTTTCGGCGATATCTGAGCGAGTGAGCGGCTGTCACTCGCTAAAACGGCCCAGCATTGTCGCTCTTAAACTGCTAAGCGTCCACTGCGCGTTAGTTGTTGTTGTATAAACTCGCTAAAATGCCTTAAATTCAGACTATCCATCAACTCCTTGCAAAACGTATGATCGGTTTCTAAAATTGCCATTGGACGCGCATATAACTTCAAGGTAGGGCAACTCCTCACTTAACTGGGTGACCTGACTTTTTGGATGGATAAAGTACAATTACACCTTTAGCAGTGACATATAGCCACTGAGACTAGAGAGTTATGTCATATGTCATGACATGTGGTCTGTACAATAGTGATTACCTCCCCTTGAAATAAGAGCCTTTTTCCTTTGAGTAATGAGTGTTGTTTAAGTGCATTGTCGTCACACAATGACCTTAGTGGAATTGCATATATTATTAGGGAAAAAGGTTTTAGGAGCCAAGCTAGATGGTCGCTCGCCCATTCATTTACTGATTGAATAAAGTAGATAGTTTGTCCGATGTGACATTAGAGACATGCATCACAAACCCTCACAATAAGGACACCCAATGTGTCACAATTATACTGATATACTTACAGCAGAATAATCCGTAGCCAGCGATGCTAATAGCCATAGTAGTATAGGTAACACAAAACGGGGTCAACACTACAGATATTCCTGCCAATGTCAGACAGATATTATTAACTACCAGAGGTGATACGCTGGGTATAGTGGAGAGAATGCCAGATAGAACTCTTCCAACAGTATTACATATTCCTGCAAAACAGGAAGCAGTCGTGGCTTAGGGGTTAGACGGTTTGCACGAAGGCAAAGGCAGTCGTGGGTTCGAATACCTGCATGCGTAAACTCCATGACCTCGCACAGGGATTAATAAAATAATAATAATATAATAAATTAATAATGTGGAGGTTAAATGGAAGCAAAGAATCCGGGGGTTTAATGAGCTGTCCGGGAAGAGCATGGTTGAGTTGTTCATTATCAGATTTCCCAAAATACATGTATAGTTCAAAAATACTCTCTCAGATCCAGTACATGCAGTTAAATTATTCTATTTCTGATCTTTAGACACATCCAAAGCAATAATATTTCCATTTTAATCAAAAGCAAGTTAGGAAATTTGCATCCCAAAGACATTATTACCAAATAAGGCAGGCGCATGATCACATTCCAGCGCTATTTGGAGAAGTGAGCGCAAGACTCCAAAAAGAATCAAATAATTCACGGTTTACATATGGGAACTTAAAATATTAACTGGAATCTTATAAAAAAAATAGGAGGTAGCAAAGCATCAAAAAGCGATTTGGATGGAACATGCATGATGGGAGAGCTATGGCGGTCCGTCGTGAGCTATATGCCAAATCCATCAATATCCTGACACCCAGGGGGTCGGGAGCAACATGCCGATAACTAACTCTGTGGGTGGGTCATCCCATGCAGTTCAAATCTTATAGGTCACAGAAGATACTGTGACTAGAGAGCTGGAATTGGACCATATTGTAAAAGCCCCACCTCTAAGACCCTAAGGCTCACATCTATTCTCTACATGAATCCATCTATAATAATAGCGTATCACAATACCCCAGTGACTAGAGACCTTGACTCATCATTGTTATAATGTTGAGTCATGTTATTTAAAAGGCTAAAGCGCACAGTATCAATCTGTTACCATGCAGTTTCAGCACCATTTTCATCTGCAATGGTTTCTCAATAAAAGTTGAAAAGAGATTTTGTCGATTTGGCATTCTAGGTTCTCTAAGGATCCAATCTATCAACTGCTCAACAGGCGTAAATCTATAGACTGCTCAACAGGCGTAAATCTATAGACTGCTCAACAGGCGTAAATCTATAGACTGCACAATGCCAATAGACAACGCCTGATTGACCAATACTATGCCTTCATTTCATCCCAACTCTCACCCATGATGGAAAGGAGGAATGCAGCATCTGTAGGGGAGACTCCCAGCTTCTCAGCTCGATCTGCAGTGAACACAATCGGTACATAGAATCCTGTCATTCCTATTATATTAGCGAGACATAGCACCATCATTCCCTTGCTTCTCAATAATTTTATGTCAAGCATTTCTGCGAGGATATCGGCCATCGGTCCGGGTAGGTGCCTCAGGCATCTCAATCTGGTTTCCTGTGAGAAAAATATTCAAAACAAATCAGACACACAAGGGAGATAACTCCCAAGATCACTAGGTTAAACCAGTGACATTAAGGTCAGTGGTTGAACTAGCCAAAGAGGGTGGGCTATCCATGTGGCATCAGTCATCATATCTCCATGGGAAAATGAATGAATCTCACTGTCTGGTTTCTCGGATCCGTGGCCCGGGTTCAATTCCCGGGCGTGGTGGAGTATTTCAAATGACTTTTCCCTGGCTGATCACACTCTGCCAACCCATCTTGAGCCATCGTAGCCGAAAATAGCTCAATCCCCCATCAATAGCATTGCACAACCTGCGAACCTCGAGGACATTAGGTCTAGAGCTGAATGCGATACCCTTAAGCTGCCACTTCTCCCCCTTGTGGCTGAACTCTTTGTCATATGGCAGGGGCCTGGATGTGCGGGTTGAGTGGACTTCCCGGGCTGAGCAACATTAATCACCTATAGTCCCCACCAATATTCACCTCTTCCGTCCTGATACTGGTTACACTACCAACATTCATTCTGCCATCCATGTTAGCTTGCGACCTAAACTCTGGGATATGATACACGGAGCCGCTGAAGAAGATATCCTTTTTGTAAAGCGGTCTTGCGGCATCCTCGTGTGAGTGGGGGTGTGCCCTCTGCAGGTACGCACTCGCTGTTAGTCGCTGGATCGATCGATGAACTGACTGATATCTGAAAAGACAGAATGGTCGAATCACAGATAGGACCAATCTACTTCTTCTTACCTCAATGACAAAACAACTGCTATCGCTTCACCCTTGACCAGTGATAGGGCCAGTAAACTGATTGACTTCACCAACTAATCATCCATGAACCAGCTGGAATATGTTCAATTCAAACTGGATGTCACATTTAATTCGAATAATTGAAATTTGTTACTGAAAATCAAGAAACTTTCAACAGAGAGGACAGAGTACTGTTGGGTTCATTATGGAGCGAGAAGAAAATAAATTGATCTTATTTTATCCTCCCTTGGTCTTTCCAGGATAGGGAGATATATTTGCTTACACAGATGGACTGTTCTGTGAGATTTTGAGCCTGAACACAAGTAGTGGAAGAAATTGCTACCACTAATCTGAGCGCTCAAGCCTCTGAGCTATGAGCTATCTCATTATCCCACTTCATACTCCTAAATTGGTAACGCGGCAGTAATGAGTGTCACCAGGATGATCCAAAGCAACAAAAGCAACCAAGCTGATATTCTATTGGCATAATAGGGAGTAAGGCACTGACATTCTGACATTTGTAATGTAGAGCTACGTGAGGTGGATGCGAGGCAGTGGCTTGAGATATATGGACGCCTAAGTTACTTGTTTGTAGATGTATCAGTTTGTGTGGGAGACAAAAGCCTTTCTCTCTCTGGTGTATTTTGATCATCCTTCTTAACTTTTCTCTTAGCCACTAGAGGGCGCATGAGAGCAGATGACACACAGCCCTGCAGGATGATGCCCGCTGCAAAATAATATAATAGCTCATCAGAGTCCCCATATGATTGTAGTAGCAGTCAGAATAGGCAGTATTAGAGTGATTATTCCCGGGTTTTGGTCATTGATATGAATAATGAATAGAGGCAATCAAACGAACTGATTCTCCTCTGACAGCACAAATGGATGTAAACTACGCAGGAACCATTACAATCATATCACGAGTTGTCTTTTCTTTATATCAAAGAAACAACAACTCCGAGCTAGAGTGCATCCAGTTTATGGATTTTTCTACTTTTTCCACGAAAATGCAGCAAGTCTAATGAAGCTGTTCGGGTTGGATGACACTGGAACTCAATAGAAAGCTGTCTGCAGGGCCAGCCCTGTACTGCAAACTGTCTGTAAGATCAGCCCTGTACTGCAAGCTGTCTGTAGGGTCAGCCCTGTACTGCAAACTGTCTGTAAGATCAGCCCTGTACTGCAAACTGTCTGTAGGGTCAGCCCTGTACTGCAAACTGTCTGTAGGATCAGCCCTGTACTGCAAACTGTCTGTAAGATCAGCCCTGTACTGCAAGCTGTCTGTAGGGTCAGCCCTGTACTGCAAGCTGTCTGTAGGGTCAGCCCTGTACTGCAAACTGTCTGTAAGATCAACCCTGTACTGCAAGCTGTCTGTAGGGTCAGCCCTGTACTGCAAACTGTCTGTAAGATCAGCCCTGTACTGCAAACTGTCTGTAGGGTCAGCTCTGTACTAAAAATTGTCTGTAGGGTCAGCCCTGTACTGTAAACTGTCTGCAGGGTGAGCCCTGTACTGTAAACTGTGTGTCGATCGATCCGAATATTCAATCATATCGATGGATTTGCCTCCACTCAATCCAATATAGCCAGTATAGTGCTGTAACGGTAAGTGGGGCACGGGGATCAGAGGACACCTCTCGAAGTTAACTAATCACTAATCACTTAACCGAGAAATATGCACGAATCACTGATTGACTCCAACTCACCAAGTATATAATGAGCATTTCTCCAATCGTAGCTGACTAGTAGCAGTTTGGCGAGTGGAGCCATGCAGAATGTACCTATACCGGTGCCACATACAGCTATTCCAGTAGCAACAGCTCGTCTTCTCTCAAAGTAATACCCCACACCTACCACAGCTGGTAGGTACATCATACCAAAACCAATCCCTGCACAGAAATAAAAGAACTAAGCGATTGTCACAGGGTGTTTGGATAAAGGCCTTCCTCCTCGATGTCCACGGGTTGTTTGGTGTCATTGAGGGGAGATTGAGCCATTTTCTGTCATGCTGGCTCAGAACAGATTGGCAGAGTGTGATCAGCCAGGAAAAAATCCCTTAAAATACTCCACCACAGCCGAAAATAAAATCCGGGTCATGGAGGGATACATTCATTCTCCCACTGAGCTATCATATCATGGCCAGTGTCATGGAGGGGACAAACAATGAGATACATCCATTCTCTTGCTGAGCAATTATGACCCGGGTTGCGGAGAGGACAGACATTGAGATACATCCATCCCCCTGAGCTATCATGACCAAGGCCGTGGAGAGGACAGACAGTGAGGTACATTCATTCTCCTACTGAGTTATCATGACTGACCAGAGAAATAAACATGATACAACAATAGAACGCGGGGACAGCTTAACCTGTGATGCATCATGGATATGAATATATGGATCGGCAGACGACAATCAAACTGTAGACAGCCTCATTGAGTTCTGACAGCATGAGAACGGTTTCATTAGACTCGCAGTAAAATTTTTATAGAAAAGGCAGGTAAATTGAGCACACACCTATGCAGCGCGGTTTGTCTTTTAACATATAAAGGAAAGACAGCAATGTACCTAATAAATTTCATAATTGTAGGAATTCCTGCGAAATTTGTGACATCCACACCAAATCAGCTTGTTTGACCTTGGAATTACTGATTGCCTATCCGTGTGTAGATATATGAAAATATTAATGATTCAGTCAAAGATTAGAAGAGCAATGACACCTAATTGAAAAAGTCGCTTCCATATGATGGCACATGTCTAATACTAGTCTTGTGTTTTTTAGGGGACGACTGTACCACCAATATCATTAGTCTCCTCGATCAAGTGTGCGCGACCTGCGGCTAGCGGGCCACATGCGGCTCATTGTCTCCAAGCTCCCAGCATGCTCAATGCGACAACCTACTCTCTCATCACCTCCAAACACAAACCGGTGAGTGCAACTTTTTCTGATGGAAATAAGAGTATTTTCAACTTTTCCTAACATATCTGCCTATATTTTTTTTGGGGAACAAGTTTCCTCCTATAGTAATCCAAGCTGTGATTTCCTGGCTCCCACATGGTAACCCGGCAAAACGGCGCTCATTTTTAAAAGTCCCTACCAGATGGATAAGGCTATGAAAGACACACACTTAGCCACCAGTCATTACATCTGTGATACCACTCACTGATAACCCATGCCAACTCACCTCCTAATATACCGTATGTAAAAATAAGGACTTCTATATTTGGTGAAAAAGTACTCAGAACAAATGCTATAGCTCCTATAAGTGACCCTGCCATGCCAACGACTCGGCAGCCATATTTATTCACCAACGCTCCGACTATCGGTCCTGAAACAAAAGGGAAAAAGTATTAATTTTGATTTGATCTGATATTTTTCTTTTAAGTGGATAGCGTAAATAAGACTAGAAGTCTTTTTTTTACATTAAGGTCCATGAAGCGAAGAAAGGGTTGATCAAAGACATTGGTCCAGTAAACAGAGTTCATTTGACAGTCCTGGTCAGCGTTGAAAACATCTATATCTTGTGTATCATATGTATTGGGTATAATACATGATGGTATATTCTCAGATAGCAGAAAGCCCCCCGGAGTTC